>Ga0315284_10009180_pt1 | contig 14101 bp, 10 predicted proteins | sample YL17G09_16_MG_FD_203696 | JGI IMG/M metagenome (GOLD analysis project Ga0315284, IMG submission 203696) | Sediment microbial communities from Yellowstone Lake, YNP, Wyoming, USA - YL17G09_16 | ecosystem: Environmental > Aquatic > Freshwater > Lake > Sediment | place: USA: Wyoming | collected... | reverse complement strand
AGCTCCTTCCCCAGCGCCGCCAGCGCCGCCTTCACGTCGCCCGCCACCTGCACCGTGTTCGTCCCCGACTGCCGACGCACGTCCAAGGCAATCCCCGGCTTGTCGTCCTGCTGCGAATACGACCGCAACTCCTCCAGACCGTCCTCCGCCCACCCGATGTCCTTCAGCCGCAGCGTCATCCCCCTCTCCTGCAAAATGATCAGCTCGTTCAGCTCCGCCGCGCTCTGGAATTCGGCCTTCGTCCGCGTCACCAGCTCCCGCCGTTCCGTCTCCACGCGCCCGCCCGGCATCTCGATGTGCTGCCGCAGCAACGCACCCCGAACGTCCTGCACGGTCAGGCTGTGCTGCTTCAGCCGGTCAGGGTCCAGCCACAACCACAGCTTCCGCTCACGTCCGCCCACCAGCCGGATCGACCCCACGTCCCGAACACGCTGCAGCCGCTCCTTCACTTCCTTGTCCGCAACACGATACAGCTCCCGCGCGCTCAGATCCCCCGACACCACGATCGTCAGAATCGGCATCGCATCAATATCGAGCTTCTCCAACACCGGGTCCTCGATGTCCGTCGGAAGCTCGCTCCGAACCGAGTTCACCCGCGCCTGCACCTCCTGATAGGCCACATTGATGTCCTTCTCCAACTGAAACTCCACCATCACCAGCGCGTAGCCCTCCGCGCTCGTCGATCGCAGCGTCTTGATCCCCGCCACCGTGTTCACCGCCTCCTCGATCACGTCGCTGACCCGCGTCTCCATCGTCTCAGGGTCCGCCCCACGCAGCGCCGTCACGATCGTGATGACCGGGAAATCCACCTTCGGAAGCAGGTCGATCCCCAGCCCGTGCAGCGATACCCACCCGAACACGATCATCGCGCAGATGACCATCGCAGTGAACAGCGGCCGTCGAATCGCGACATTCGAGATGAACATGAGCCTCTCACCTGCTTCTGCAGACCGACCACCCCTCCGCCATCTAGCCTGCGGCCACTGACCGCGGGCCGATGAACATCACTTCCCGTCCCCCAGATACCCCGGCAACGCCGCCCCGTCCTTCAGCAGCTCCGCCGCGCCCACCACCACCTTCTCACCCCGCTTCACCCCCGACTTCACGATCACGCCCTCCGTCAGCCGATCGCCCACCGACACCTCCCGCCGCGCCATCTTCCCCCCCTCCGCCACAAACACCCCCGACTTCCCCTTCTCCTCCACCACCGCGCGGATCGGCACGATCACCCCCCGCGACTCACCGCCCAATGCTACCTTCGCCGTCACAAACGCCCCCGACACCAGGCCCCCTCGCTCCTCCGCCGGCACCGCGATACGCACCGCGAACGTCCCGCTCGATGGGTCGATGTCACCCACCACGCGCGCCGCCGTCGACGACAACGCCGCCCGCAGCAGCGGACTCTCGATCACCACCTTCGTCTTCCCCGCCTCGATCGCTGTGTAATACGCCTCCGAGATCCGAAGCTCCACCTCCAGCTTCGCCATCGACACCAGCTCCAGCACCTCCGTCGGCGGAGCGCTTGTGATGTAGTCCCCCGGACTCTTGAACCGCCGCGTGATCAGCCCCTCGAACGGAGCCGCCACCGTCGCGTCGCGATAATCATCCTTCGCTATCTTCAAGGCCACCTCCGCCTCCCTTACCCGCGCGGCCGCTACCGCAATCTCCGTCTTCGTCGGGCCGTTCTCCGCCTCACTCAACCTCGCCTGCGCCCCCGCCCGCAACGCCCGCAACGTCGCCAGCTCCGTCTGCACCTCCTCCAATCGCCTCGCAGGCAGCGTCTTCTCCTCCTCCACCAGCCGCCGGAAACGCTCCTCGTCACGACGACGATCCGCGATCCGCGCATCCAGCTCCGCCACCATCTGCCGAAACTGCTCCAGCTTCTCCTCACGCGTCTTCGCCGTCAGGTTCTCAAGGGTCGCCTGCGCCAGCTTCGTCCCCGCTTCCGCCATCGCCACCGCGTTGGCGAACGTCGTCTGCTCCAACCGGAACAACACCTGCCCCGCCTTCACCGTCATCCCCGCGTCCAGCATCTGCCCCGCCTCGTTCTTCCCCAACTCCACGATGATCCCCGATACTCGCGCGCCCAGCCTCGCCGACACCGGCGCCAACACCCGCCCCGTCACCGCGATCTTCTCCGGGTACAGCCCCTCCGCCGTCGCCAACGACAACCCCCCCGGCTCCTCCGCCCCCCACACCCATCCACCGCCCAGCAACACCACAACGATCGTGTATATAACGCGTCTCATGATCATCTGCTCTCTGTAATGCCAGGCAGCCCGCCCGGCAGTGTTGTCGCTCGCGTCGCCGCTCGCGTCGCCGGCTGCGTCGCCGGCTGCGTCGCCGCCCCATTCTCGAACGTCGGCCCCACCACCGCCGCCTCCAACTCGTGCCACGCCACCAGATACTCCGTCAACGTCTTGTCCAGAATCGTCGATTGCGCCGTCAGATCCGCCAGCGCCCTCGCCGCCCCCGCTTCGTCCTCCAGACCTTCCTTGTACAGGCTCACCACCCGGTCCAGACCCTTCTGCCTCGCCTCCTCCAGCATCTGCGCCGCGCCGATCGTCTCGTACGTCTGCCGCACACGCAACGCACGCATCTGCACCTCGTACAGAACCCCCAGCGACGCCAGCACCGTACGCTCCTCCTCCACCGTCGCTGCCTTCTTCGCCATCTCATACCGCCACAGCGTCGCCCCACCGTCCAACAGCGAATGCGCCACCGTAAACCCGTATAGGAAAAACGACGGGTTCACCACCGACGACGCGTTGCTCCAGTTGAAGCTCCCCACCACGTCCACCTGCGGGAAAAACGCCGCCAGCTCCTTCCGCACCGCGCTCCCCGCCACGTGCCGCTCCAGATCCTGCACCGCCAGCTCAGGCCGCGACATCAGCGCCGTCTCCTCCATCGCCACCACCTCCTCCCGCGTCGGCGCCCTCGGTAGGGGGGGTAAATCCTCGATAATCGTGAACTGCACCCCCGGCGGCAGCGACATCAACTGCCCCAAAACCAGGTGCGCCTCCTCCACTCGCTGGCTCACCAACGATACCTGCAGCCCCGCCTGCGCCACCGATGCCTCCACCAACGCCGTGTCCGCACCCACCGTCATCTCCGCCCGCTCCAGGCTCCGCGCAACACGCTGAACCTGCAACGCCGCCTGATAGGCCAGCCGCGCCAGCTTCTCCTGTCGCTTCGCCCCCGCGTGCATCGCGTACGCCACACGCACGTCCCGACGCAAAAGCTGCCGGCTCCGCGCCAGCAGCAGCCTCTCCTGGCTGCGACGATCCACCGCCATCTTGTACGAGTAATACGTCGTCCCGAAATCCAACGCCGGCGCCACCGCTCGAACCGCCAGCCGCTGCTGGTCCCGGTCCTCGAAGCTCGCCGTCATCTCCCCAAACCTCACCGCCGCCTCGTTGCTCCGATGGCTCTCCTCGTACCCCAGCGACGCCTTCGGCAAACCCGAGTCCAACGCCAGCTTCACACGCTCATCCTGCAGCTTCAGCGCCAGCTCCTTCACCCGCAGCTCCAGGCTGTTCGCCAACGCCATCGCCTCGCATCGCGCCATCGTCAGCTTCTCGTCCGCACCCAGCCGCAATGCCCCCGCCTGCCGCTCAAGGTGCTCCCGGAATCGGCTCACCTCCTCCGCCCGCTTCACCTGTGGCACATTGCACCCGCAGACCAGCACCACCGCTGCAAGCAATACAATGCTAATCCTGCCCATCGCCGCTCCTGCCAACCCCCAGCCCGCCCGACATCAGGCCCCACAGAACCCGAATCTGCTCCTCCACCGACTCCCGCTTGCCCGAAAACACCAACCGCTCCACAACGCTGAACGACACCGCGTCCAAAAACTCCTGCAACCTCTCCGCCGGCAGATCCGAACGGATCCTCCCCGCCTTCTGGCCTTCCCGGACCGCCTCCAGCTCCCTCCGCTGGCATTCGTCGTGTTCCCGCCGCGTCATCCCCCGCATCCATTGGTGCATCAGCCGCTGACGCATCGGCTTCGCCGTGAACACCATCCGGAACACCGCCCGTTGTTGCCTCGCATGCCGCATCACCTGCGCGTACGTCCGACGCAGCCTCTCCACAGGGTCCTGCGTGCTGTCCATCGCCTCCCGGATCTCGTCGAACATCACCTTCGCCCGCCGGGCCGCGATCGCCTCAAACAGAACCTCCTTGCTCTTGAAGTACAGGTAGAACGTCCCCGTCGCGCATCCCGCCGCCCCCGCGATCTCCTGCATCGTCGCCCGCTCATACCCCTTGCGGATCATCACCCGCTCCGCCGAGTCCAGCATCGCCTCCGTCGCCGTGTCGCGTAAGCGATGACGCAATGTCCTGGTCCGCTGCCGCATGGTCTTCGCCGCCCGATGGGATCATAACTGAACGCCGTTCATAATCAAGCCCACTGTTCAGAAAATGAACTGCGCTCACATGCCCCCGCCGCGCCTACAGTTGCAGCAACCCCACCGTCGCCCATGACAGCACAAACTCCACCAGGTCTTCCCGATACCGCCTCAAAAAACCCCGCCAATGCTCCGCCCGCCTCCGCGCCCTTCCCCTCCCGATCGCTCGATCGGATCATCTTCTCGAAAAACTCCTCCGCCTGCGCCACCGGGTTCTCCGCATGTGTCCCCGCCCCTCGCCGCCGCCCCATCATCCGTACAATCCCCCGCCCCTTCAACTGCCGCCGCCCCAGGGCGACCGCCCCAGGGCGACCGCCCCCTGTCAACTTCCTCATCCTTCCGTTACACTCTTCGCATCTCATCTGAAAGGAGAACTGAACAATGAAGCGCCGTGATTTTCTCGCCGCATCTGCCGCCACCGTCGGCCTGGCCTTCTCGAACCCCGCACGCTCCGCCGATGACAAGGCCGCCAAACAGCTCGTCGAGCTACGCCTCTACACCTTCGCTTCCCCCGAAAAGCAGAAGGCCTTCGAGGACTTCCTCGCCTCCGCCATGCTCCCCGCCCTCAACCGCGCCTCCGTCAACCCCGTCGGCGTCTTCCAGGCCTTCAAGGGCGACTTCCCCAAGACCACCCTCAAATCCGACACCCCTCATCTCTTCCTTCTCCTCCCCCACAACTCCGCCGAGTCGTTCGTCACTCTCGCCGACAAGCTCGCCGCCGACGAGGCCTACCAGAAAGCCGCCCCCGCCATCCTCGACGCTTCACGTAAGGACCCCGCCTACGCCTCCTGCGAAACCTCCATCATCCTCAGCTTCGACGCCATCCCCAAGGTCGAAACCCCCACCAAGGCCGCCTCCCGCGTCATGCAGCTCCGCCTCTATCAGGCCCACAACGACGCCAAGGCCTACCGCAAAATGCAGATGTTCAGCGAAGGCAAGGAAATCCAGGTCTTCCGCGACTGCGCCATGCCCCCCGTCTTCGGCGGCCGCGCCCTCGCCGGCGCACATTTCCCCAACGTCACCTACATGCTCGCCTTCGACGACGAAGCCGCCATGGCCAAAGGCTGGAGCGCTTTCGGCCCAAGCCCCGGCTGGCAAAAACTCCGCGCCGACGAAACCTACAAGGACACCGACCCCATCGTCATCATCAATCTCGTCCTCCGTCCCGCCGCCAGTTCCCAGATATGACCCCATAACTTCCTCGGCCCCTCCGACATGCTCGCCTACCTCTCCATGATGGCCCTCCGCCTCCTCCAACTCCGCCGCCTTTCAGCCCCAACGGGGCGATCGTCAATAGCCTGCGGGCGTAAGCCCCAGGTATGCGAACGACCCCTACCAAAGCCCCGAAGGGGCGACAGAAGCCCCCCTCTTGACAAAGCCTACCCCTGTGCTCCGACACGTTGGTTACATGCAGAGAACGCCGAGATACCGCAGACACTGGGTTCCGTTGACCTCGAAGCCGCCGCCGACTACGCCGAAACCCTCCGCTCCGGCCACGACCGCCTCGCCAAATCCCTCAAAGCCCTCCACGCCTTCCTCGGCCCCTCCGCCTCTCGCCTACCTCTCCATGATGGCCCTCCGCCTCCTCCAACTCCGCCGCCTTTCAGCCCCAACGGGGCGACCGTGAATAGCCTGCGGCCGTGGCCAGCGCTTTCGCCCAGTGAGCTTGACCCCTTTTGGGCTTCTTTATCCACGTCCATGCCAGTGCCCATTCTGCGTTATCTGGTGTGCTGGCAATGACGCATGCACGCGTGGTATAGTGACCGCTCGCGTCGCTCGCCACCAGGCCGGGCATGCACCAGTTTAGAGGACCAATATGCCGACGGAAGACACAGAAGAGAGACTGCTCAGCCTGTCTGAGGGGGTAGATGATTCGTCAGAGACAGAGGACGAGGAGGCCCCGTCCAGTGTTCGATACGCGATCAAAAGCTACGGGGCCGATTACCCGGTTGATGCGCTGGTCAAGCGACTCAACAACAATGACATCGAAGTTCCGAAATTCCAGCGAGGTTATGTCTGGACGTTGCCTCAGGCGTCCAGGTTTGTCGAGTCCCTCCTCCTCGGCCTCCCCGTGCCCGCTATTTTTCTTTCACGTGAGCCTCAGAGCCAGAAACTCATGGTGATTGATGGTCAGCAGAGACTGCAGTCTTTGAAGAAGTTCTACGACGGGCTTTTTCGCGGGAGGGAGTTCGGCCTTAGGGGGGTCCAGCGGGAATTCGACGGGGCAACCTACAAGAACCTGTCTCCGGAAGACAAACGTCGCTTGGACGACGCTATCATCCACGCAATTGTGGTTAACCAGGAGGGCCCGGAGAACGACCAAAGCGCCCTCTACAATCTCTTCGAGCGGATCAACACTGGTGGCACGCCGCTTCACCCTCAGGAGATACGCACCTGCATCTACCCGGGTCCGTTCATATCCCTGCTGAAGGACCTTGCATCAAACGACAAGTGGAGGGAGCTTTATGGACCAGCAAGTCCCCGTGGCAAGGACCAGGAATTGATCTTGAGGTTCTTCGCGGTGTATTTTGAACTTGTCCGGTACGAACGGCCGCTGAAGCAGTTTCTGAACGGTTTCATGGGCCGCAATCGAGCATTCAAAGTGGTCGACGAAGCAACTCTGCGACGGGTTTTCACTGGATCGGTCGCCTTTGCGATCGATGCCCTTGGTTCGAGGGCATTCCGACCGGTCCGAAATCTGAATACGGCGCTCACGGAGGCCATCCTCGTTGGGACAGGAAAGCGACTGGAGAAAGGCCAGATCACCGATGCCAATGCCTACCACTCCGCGTACCAAACGCTGATGGAGGACGAGAAGTTCGAGGATTCGTACAACGGTGCCACCACGGATGTCGAACGACTCAAATTCCGGATGAAATGCGCTATAGATGCCTTCACCAACGTCCCGTGACATGGCCGCCGACAAGACAAAGCATCTTCGCCAGCGGATTGAGCAACTCTTCGTCCTGGCGGATCGCTGCGACGACTACGAGGCAAGAGCCGAACTGGCGTGCTTCGCCGCTGTTCTGACCTCTGGCTTGATCGAAGCGACGTGTCGCCGACTGTTGCTGAGCTATACGGCAAATCGGGCACACGGCAGCGTTTTGCGATTTGTCGAGTCGAGACTGCACATGTTCCAAAACGCGAAGACGACGAAGATTCAGAAGCTGTTCGGCGCGTTCGACACGGCATTTGCAGACCGCATCAAGGAAACCCTCACCAAGGAAGAAGAGGCGGCCATCGACAGCGTCGTGAACAACAAGAACGCCCTTGCTCACGGCGCGGACTCTGGCCTCGGTCTCGACACGATGCGCGCCTACTACCGAGCTGTCGTGACAGCCCTCGACAAGTTGTCCGCCATCTGCAGATAGGACTAACCTGCTACCGGCAGACCGGCAGACGGCTAGCACTGTCGTGCCCTACCATCGCCGACTTCTGCGTGGTAACATGCATCATCCATTCGCGAGGTACGCGTGGATATTCCCGAGGAAGAAGACCTGAAAAAACTCCCGCGCTGGGCGATCGTTGCTTTCGCCGCGCGCTGCGCCCGCCGCGTCCAACCCCTCTACCTCAAAGCCCGGTAGGGTCCGCACGGCGGACCATCTCCCTGACCACTGGCAACCAGCAACGACTCGACACTTTTGGCGCTGCGCCCCCGCCAAAAATCCAAAAAAACTCCCCCGCTTTTCCCACGGAAACCCCACACTCTCCCCCAAAGCGCTCCCTCCCCGGCCCGCCTCTCGCGCAACTGACCCGTATATAGGGAGGGACCATTTCCCTTCCCAGAAGGAGACCGAGCATGCCCGACATCATCGACCCCCGCACTCCCATAGCACGCGCAGCCCGCCCGTGCATTCCATCTGTGCCCCGTCTGTGCCTCCCTCTTCTCCTCTCCCTTCGCCGCTTCGTCGCTTCCCTCCTTGAGGGTTCTTTCGGGATCAAACCGGGGTCATTTCGGGGTCGTTTTGGGGTCATTTCGGGGTCGTTTTGGGGTCATTTCGGGGTCGTTTTGGGGTCGTTTGGGGGTCGTTTTGGGGTCGTTTCGGGGTCGTTTTGGGGTCGGTTTGGGGTCGGTTTTTACAACCCGCAAAAACACGAACTCCCGGCCCGGCCTCCACTTCCGCCGCCGACACCCCCGAAAAATCACTTTCCGCCACCTGCGCATCACATGTTTGCCTCACCGGGTGGGGCCGTCTTCCGTGCCCCAATGCCCTTGTTCCGCCGATTCCCCCTCGCCCATTCGGCAATCCCCCGCGGACAGCTTCCCCGCGCCTTCTCCTCCCGTTACACTCTTCTCCACAGGAGACCCTTCTATGACTCATAAGACCCAACCTTCGCGTCGTCATTTTCTCACGGCCGCGTCCGCCGCTGCCGCCGCCTTCACCATCGTCCCCCGCCACGTCCTCGGCGCAGGCCAGAAAGCCCCCAGCGAAAAACTCAACGTCGCCAGCATCGGCGTCGGCGGCATGGGCTCCGGCGACATCCGCATGGCCGGCCGCACCGAGAACGTCGTCGCCCTCTGCGATGTCGACAAAAACCGCCTCACCGAAATGGGCAAGCTCTTCCCCAACGCCAAACACCACTCCGACTTCCGCAAGATGCTCGATACCCAGAAGGACATCGACGCCGTCATGATCGCCACCCCCGATCACCTCCACGCCGTCGCCACCATGGCCGCCCTCAAGCTCGGCAAGCATGTCTTCTGCCAGAAACCCCTCACCCATTCCGTCTACGAAGCCCGAATGATCGGCCAGGCCGCCAAAGACGCCAAAGTCGCCACTCAAATGGGCAACCAGGGCCAGGCCTCCGAAGAGGCCCGCGTCCTCTCTGAAATGATCGGGGACGGCGCCATCGGCAACATCCGCGAAGTCCACGCCTGGTCCAACCGCAAGCCCGACATCTCCCCACGCGGAATCGCTCGTCCCAAAGACACCCCTCCCGTCCCCCCCAACCTCGACTGGGACCTCTGGGTCGGCCCCTCACCCATGCGACCCTATCACCCCTGCTACCTCCCCTTCTCCTGGCGAGGTTGGTGGGATTTCGGCACCGGCGTCCTCGGCGATATCGGCTGCCACCAGCTCTCCGCTATCTTCAAATGCCTCAAGCTCGCCCACCCCGCCACCATCGAGGCCTGCTCCACCAACTGGCAGCTCGCCGACGACATCAGCACCGAAACCGCCCCCCTCGCCTCCATCACACGCTACCACTTCAACCCCTCCGATACCCACGGCCCCCTCGACATCATCTGGTACGACGGCGGGATGCAGCCCCCCCGGCCCGATGCCCTCGAACCCGGCCGGGCCTTCGCCGTCAACGACGACAACATGTACGTCGGCGATAAAGGCATCATGCTCGGCCACCGCCTCATCCCCGAAACAACCATGAAGGAATACAAGAAGCCCAAGCCCACCCTCCCACGCTCCCCAGGCCACTACGAGGAGTGGATCAACGCCTGCAAAGGCGGCCCCGCCGCAGGCTCCAACTTCCCCGACCACGCCGCCCACCTGGCCGAAGTCGTCATGCTGGGAAATATCGCAATACGAATGAACCAAAAACTGCAATGGGACCCGGTCAATATGAAATTCCCCAACTGCCCCGAGGCCGACAGGTTCATCAATCCCCCGTACCGCCAGGGCTGGAGCCTCTGATCCCCTATGGCTTATGTTATCGTGAACCTGCGATCACAAGCCGCCCGCTCAGCTTCGCCCCCGCCGCCACCGTCAACGCCGACGCTGTGATGTCCCCGCGCACCGCCGCCGTCGGCCCCACCGACACCGGACCAAGACACACCACGTTCCCCTTCAGCTTCCCGCTCACCGACAACGCCGCGCAGGTCAGACGGTTCACCGTCACATCCCCCTTCGCCTCGATCACGATCGCCCCGCACGTCTCCATCACACGCCGCGCCGCGTACCCCGCGATCCGGATGTCCTCCAGGTTCAGCGGCTTGTGGCAGAACCGGCACGGCAGACTCAGCGCCCCGCTCCCCACCTGCTGGGACCGTCGGCAGTATACGCACACAATCGTGCGACTCGCCTGCACGCCGCCTCGGGACGCCTGGGGCATGGCTCACATCGCTCCCGCTGCATCTCACCCGCACCCCTCAGCGCACCGCCGGGTGCTCGGCGTTCTTCCCCGCCGCGCCGCCGGCCGGCTTCGGCCCCACGCCAGGTTTCCCGGCGCGATCCTTCGCGGCGTCAACCCCCACCGTCACGTGCCCCGCAAAAAAAGCCCCCGCGTCGATCGCCAGCTTCGCCGACCGAAGATCCCCTTCATAGTGCGACGACGACTTGAGCTCCACCCGATCCGTCGCCGTGATGTCCCCGTTCACATCTCCCTCGATCACCACCTCGGCCGCCTCGATGTTCCCGGTGACCTTGCCCTCCCGCGCAATGTGCACCCGGCCCGGGCCGCTGATGCTGCCCTCGACCTGGCCATGCACGCGAAGCGCCTTCTCAAAACTCACAGAGCCCTTCACGTGCAGATCCGAACTCAACACGGACTCCTGCGCGGTGCCAACCTCGGCCATCCTGACCTCCTATCAGATTGATGACATTGACGTCCAAACCGGCTGCCTGTTCCCGGCCAGACTCTCCCGATAACCTACTCGGCAGCCCTCTCGAAAAAGCCCGCGGCTTTGCCGCGGGCTACCTGTCGCCATCGACGGTCAGCTACTTCGCCAGCGCCGCCCACTTCACGGCGTTCGCCATGATCTTCCGGACGTTCAGGTCCATGAAAACCGGGTCGGTTTCGTGCCCGCCCTGGAAGTAGAACATCTTGCCTTTGTCGATCTGCCACGCGAAGCCCTGCTGCGATGCATCGGTCTTGCCGTCCTTCAGCGTGGCCACGCCCTCGAACACGATCGAGTCGGCCTTGGGCACCGCGTACGGGTCGCTGTATCGCTCGTGGTGGTCGATGGTGAACTCCTTCACGCCCTGGGCGATCGGGTGGTTCGGGTCCTTCACCGTCACCTTCAGCGTCACCGAGTCGCCCACATACGCGCCCCACGAGCACCGCGTGCCCATGAGCTTCCTGTTGGGCTTGGCAAAGTGCGAAGAGTGCAGCGAGATGAACCCCATCCCCTCTTCTTTCACGCGCTTCACGATCTTGTCCACCAGCGCGTCCTTCACGTCGCCGTGCTTTGTGTGGCCCCACCAGATCAGCACGTCGGCCTTGTTCAGCAGCTCATCCGACAGGCCCTGCTCCGGGTCCTTCAGGTTCGCCACCACGACGTTCCAGCCCTCCAGGTCCTTCTTCAGCCCGTCGGCGATCACCGTGTTGATGTCGTCCGGATACACCTTCTTCGGCGCGCTGCCCTCCGACCAGACCACCACGGTGCGCCTGGCGGCATCGGCCGCCATCGCGCCGCCGGCCCCGAGGACACACACGGCCGCTGTGGCCGCGCCGGACACCAGAAACTCCCGTCTCGACGTCTTGCGATTCATTGTCTGCTCCATTTATCTAGAGAACTCAACTACATCATTCTGAGGAATGCGTCACAGTACATTACCGAAAGCGGCCGCGGGCGTTGCCCCGGCGCGCGGCACGCAGTCACGGCCGCTCCGGTTTCAGCTCGGTGATGACGATGTCCTTGTACCAGGCTTCGCTGGGCTGCCCTGAGTGGATCTGCAGCCCGATGACGCCGGTCCGCTCGATCCTCTCGTCTTGCTCGGTGTAATCGACCGTCTGGTAGCCGTTGATCCACAGCCGGATGTGGCTGCCCTCGCAGCGGATGACGTACTCGTTCCAGTCCTCCAGCTTGAGGACCTTCCGCAGCTCCTGCGCATTGGCCTGGGCGACGACCCGGTTGCGCCGGGATTCGTCGTAGATGCAGCCCCAGTAGTTCTGCCCGAGATCGGCCTGGTAGCCGCTCATCTCGTTGCTGTTGGGGACCCGCCGGCTGCGGAACTGCACGCCGGCGTTGGGGTCTTTGCCGAAGAGCCTGAACTTGAGCCTGAGCTCGAAGTCGCCGTATTCCCTGGCGGTGCTGAGGAACTCATTGCGCGGGATGGGTGCTTTGAGGGTGCCGCCGACGATCGCGCCATCCTCGATGCGGAACGCGTTGAGCGGCCCCTCCCATCCCTCAAACGTTTTGCCATCGAAGATCGAGACGCCCTTGGCCTGCTCGGACGCCGGCCCCGCGCAGTCAGCGCGGAGGCCCTGAATGGGGCTGCCGTCGCGATTGCACAGTCGCAGGCAGAACTCCCATGGCCCGGTCCACTGGACCACTTTGACCAGCAGCGCGTTGAAGCCTTGGCGGAGCGACACGTTGATCTTCTCCGCGCCGGGCACGCACGCGCCGCCGACGTTGCGGGAGTGAACGAGCTTGCCGTTCAACCACACCTGCGCGCCATCATCGACGCCCAACTCCAGCCGCGCATCTTGCGCCTTCTCCGCCCATACCCACGTCCGCGCATACGCCACACGGTCGTTCCCGCCGAAAAGCCCGGCCAGGTCCATGATCATGGCCTTGGCTTCGTCGTTGCCGGCCGGGAGGATCCGCCAGGGGATTCCCTTGGCCTGGTCCTTCTCAACGTCGAACGCGGTGCCGAACACCGCCTGGCCGGTGAGGCCCTCGCGCATGTACGGCCCGGAGACTTGCCAGGCCGTGGTGTAATCGCCGAACTTCGTGATCTGGGCGAGGATTCCCTCGGCCTGGCGGCGGACGTCCTGGTCCTTGGCGAAGATAGCGAGTTTCTTCATGGCGGCGGCGGTTTCATCGCGGTAGGCGCCCTTGATGACGCGGGCGATGTTGACGGTGGCGAGGGTCGCCTCGGCGGAGACGTCGGGGTCGGCGAGGCACACGTCGGCGATGGCGAGCGCGCGGGGGTGCGGCAAGTTGGCCAGCGCGCCGAGCACGAGTTTCCTCTCCTCCGGCCGGCGGGCGAGTTCCATGAGGTCCTCATACGCCTTCAGGGTGTCGGGCGTGACCTGGCCGGGGGTGAGCTGCATCAGGCGAACGCACCCGCGAAGCGCGACGATGCGATGCGTATCATTGCGGGTGGTTCGGCAGAGATCCAGCAGAGCGGGGACGGCGCGGGCGTCGGGCCATTCGGCCAGCGCGCGGACCGCGGCGTCCTGGACCGAGGTGTCCGCGTCCTTCAAAGCTGCTTGAACGGCCTGAAAGGCGTTTGCGTTGCCGATACCGCGGAGCACACGCAGGAGCGAGGACCTGGCGGCGGGCGTTTTAACTGTTGCGAGCGTGGCCAACACCAGATCGGCGCGGGCAGGTTCGCTGGCGAGCTTTCGCGCCACCGCGATCACCGCGTTCTCAGCATCGGCGCGTATCTCGTCGGCCTCAATCGCGACGAGGAGGTCCAACAGCGGCCGAAGCGAATCGGCGCCGGCCAGCTGCGCGATGGCGCGGAGCGCCGGGCCGCGTGAGGCGGCCTGGCCGGCCTTGGCCTCCGCGAGCAAAGCGGGCAGAGCGGATGTCGCGCCGCGGTCGCTGAGAATCTCGATGAGCTGCGGTCGCGTTTCACCTGTGGCGGTTTTCATGCTTTGGACGATGGCGCTATCGACGCCGTCGCCGCGCAGGCGGCGCAGGGACAGCAGGGCCGTCCGTTTTTCGGCCTCGGTTTTTCCATCGGCGGCGGCCCGGGACAGGATGGCGACGGAGGCGGGGTCTCCGAGGGCGCCGAGGGCTTTGATCGCCGCCAGCCGCACGTCGGCGCTATCACTGGCCGCTGCGGCGG
>Ga0315284_10009178_pt1 | contig 14103 bp, 5 predicted proteins | sample YL17G09_16_MG_FD_203696 | JGI IMG/M metagenome (GOLD analysis project Ga0315284, IMG submission 203696) | Sediment microbial communities from Yellowstone Lake, YNP, Wyoming, USA - YL17G09_16 | ecosystem: Environmental > Aquatic > Freshwater > Lake > Sediment | place: USA: Wyoming | collected... | reverse complement strand
AAACCTCATCCAGATGGTTTGGATATTCAAGCATATTATGATTCAATTAATGATCCTACATACATAGGTCCTTCAAATTATACTATGCAATATGATAATAGTACAGGAATTTGGAGTAATGGATGGTGGCCAACCGCAGAAGGAATAACATTTAATCCCAATTCATATTATACGGACACTGACGCGTATTTATCATCAGGCATATACAATGTTGATTTACAATATGTTGAACCAAATATTGCATTTAAACGTTCTAAAGTTGATTGTCTTTCAATTGAATATGATTTAAATAAATTGAAAGGTGTCTTTGATGATGTTGATCCTACAGTTAATCACTCCGATCTTACGTTTGATCAAATGGCTATGAAATATTCCATTAATGATAATTATGATTTTAATGCAATTCTTGTTTATTATTCAGTTTATAATCAAGCTTTAGATAATGTATTGGCAACAAACTTATTAGGAATTTTATTCTTAGATCCACCAAGTGGAAATACACAAAGCTATCCTATTAATCAAATAATAATGCCATCGATCACTAAATTACAAAGTGGTCCTAATGGATTTGGAACTTCATACGGATTTAGACTTAACATTAAGTCTGATTATATGTTGGATGATACGCAGGCTATTGTTACAGATACGACGGCTTCACAACAAAATGTTGAAGATTTTGCACAAGTATTTGATAGTTTAGGAAAAACATTAGGAATTTTAAATCAGCAAACAGGAACAATTAATTATATTACTGAACAATATCTTGATTTATCTGCACAACAGACAAACATACTTAATCAAGTAAATGCTCTTCAACAAGAAGTTAATAATATTGAAATAGGAATTCAGGGAACAGAAAATTCGATCGCAATGTTTGCTAGCGGTAATGATCCTCTTATTGATTCATCGATTTATATGAAAAAAGGACAAATTGGTTTATTTACAACAGAACCTTCTTACCCTGTTCATATTGAAAAAGATATGAAAACAAAAAATATTACTATTGAAAATGCTATTAAAGATATAAGTGGAAATATACTTCTTGGATATGGATCTCCTTTACAAATGGGAAGTACTACAAATTTTAGAGAAGTAGCTATTTATACAGGAAATTCAACTCCGGCAATTTATATTGATACAAACAATAACGTAAGTTTTAATAATAAGTCTTTAACAACATATATTAATGAAAGCTCGTTGGGTACAACATTTAAATGGACAGGTGGAATACTTGATGTTAGTGTTACTGGAGGTGGGGGTGGCGGAAGTTGGAATGAGGCATCCATAAATCAAATATGGTCTTATGAAGCTGTTCAGGATGCAGCATTAACTTTAACAAGAGCACAATATATTAAAAGTACTTCAACTGGTTCAGGATTATCTTGGAGTGGAGGAATATTAAGTGCAACAGGAGGCGGCGGAAGTTGGAATGAGGCATCTATAAATCAACTATGGTCTTCACAATCAGTGCAAGATATTGTTATTGCGGGTAAACAACCGGCGGGTAGCTATGCAACTAATTTATATGTTAATACTACTATTGCTAGTGCACTTCTTCCGTATGCTACAACCTCTTATGTTGATTTAACATTCATGACTCCTGCGCAGGTAGCAGCAAGTTATTATCCAAAAACAGGAGGTTTAATCTCTGGTGATGTTACAGTACTACAAAACTTTAGTTCACCAATGGCAGGTAATCTTGGTGGTAGAGCTAATTTTAATGGCTGTCATAAAAAAATAACAGGTCCTTCATATACTATTACAGGTACTTCATTAGAACAAAATATACCAGGATTTGATTCAGGCTTAATTTATCCTAAAGGAAACAAGATTTATGTTGCATTTCATATACCAATTTATACTTTGGGAACAGATGCATACGTAACCCTTATAATATCTGTAAGTAAAGATGGTGGTTTCACTTGGTCTGAAGAAGCAGTTGCTGATACTCAAACACGTACACGTACTACTACATGTTCAATGAGTACCATAGTAGATGTAACGGGATATGCACCAGCAGTTCAAGTTAAATTAAAATGGAGACATGCTTCTCAAGCGCAGTATTTTGGTGGTGGCGCTTATGGATATGCAGCAATGAATATTATAGATTTATACTAAAATTAAATATAAAAATTAAAATATGCCAAACGTAAATTCATTCACAGAAACAGTAGATATACTTGTTAAACAAGTGAATATAGCATTAGAAAATGTGATTGCAGTTAATGAAAGTTTAACAACACAATATGATACAGTTACATTATCGGTAGAGGAATTAAACCCTATAACTGGTGATGCATCAACTGTGACATATTCATTGCCATCATATAATTATACGCTAAATAAAGTTAATTCATTAGCGCAGACAATGGACACTTTTGTAAAAGGTGAAGGTGTTGTATTATTAGACGATGGGACTTATCGTAAAGTATCAACTATTCCTGTTGCAATATCACCAGCAAGAATAACGGGCGTATCTGCTCCAACAAAATTTACTACAAGAGACAATTGGTTTTTTGAATCAATGATGTTTCCACAACTTATCGTTTCTTTTGATCTTAAAAATAAAATAGACGATAGATCTGATAGAGTTGTAGTTAAAAGAGTTATTTTTGATAATTTTAGTGATGAAGAAACACAATGGTTTTTAGATAATATTGTAGGAGTAAACAGAACTTTTTATGAAACAATAGCATATCTTGGTGAACAGGGAAAAAGATATTGGGAAGATGAAGAAACATTAGAGCTTCCTTTATCAACAGAACCGTATACAGGATATTTTGTAATTTTAGATAAGAGAACTGTTGATGCAAAAGAATGGTATTATCTTGATACAATGAATTATGGAGTTACCACTGATGCGCCTACAGTAAAAGATCATCAATTAGCTATTGGAGATACACTTCGTTACGGAAATTCAATTTGGAAAATTGATGACATTCAAATAAACGAAAAACGAATTCATGTTATTGCTACAGTAGGAATGGATCATCCAAGCATAAGTCAACAATTTGAAATATATAACGCGCCATTTTCAACAAAACAATTAGATATTCCTGTTGGTTACGATGAATGCAACATTATTTTCCTTAAAGGAGTTAATGATGATTTTAATATCATTGGAGATGATTGGAGTAACTCTATTTCATTTTATTCAAATTACTTAATTGTTAATGGCGGTAATTTAACACTTGAAGAATATTATCTTAATTATGTCGCTGATTTTGGAAGACAATTAGAAGGTCAAGCAAAAGAAAAATATATTCCTGCATTTTATGGAGTAACACCAGATGCTCCTGTATTTCAAGTAAGTGATTTTGCAGTTAAACAAATTAACACACAAATAAATTCAGCATTAGATACTGATGCAATAAAAAATACGCAAACACAAATTGAATCTACAAAGACAATTATTAATAGCCTTCAAACAACAATTGCTCAACAAAAAGCACAGTTAGTTGAATTAACAGACCCGGGACAAAGAGCAGACTTAAATTCAAAAATAACTGCCAACATAAATGATTTATCAAAACGAACAATTGAATATCAATCATTAGTTAGATCATTGGCAACTATAGCTTATGAAAATAATGCAGTAGCTTCTGATCCTAAATATCGTGCAAGAGGATTCTTCCCAATTCCAGATCCAAAAGGAACACCACTTCAACAAGTTATTCAATTTGAATATGCATATCGTTATCTTAAAATGGATAACACTGGAATAACTTTGGACACATATACTATGAATGATCCAAGTACAGGACAGACAACAAGAGGAGTTTTTACTGATTGGACAATAGTATCTACATCTGTATTAACTAAAGTTTATGACGTATCATCTGGAACCTATTCATGGGTAAATGAGAATATAGCTGATGGTGAAACTGTAAATATAAATCAAGTTGACATTCCTATCACAAAGGGAGAAAAAGTTCAACTTAAAATTAGATCAATTTCAGAAGCTGGATGGCCAGTGAATCCTCAGAAATCTGCTTGGTCAGATACTGTTATTATTGAATTTCCTTCAAATTTACAGGGTTCAGATCAAATAGCAAATATTTTAACTGACGCCGGCGCAGAACAACAAGCAATTGCGTTAGATCAAACTTTATCTGCAGCAGGAGTACCTACACACTTAGCAGATAGTATTCCTAATCCAAATTCTGGTGATGGTACTTATTTTAAACATCAAGCAGTAAATCTTGCGTTTGATCTTAAAGTTAAAAATATAGGTGGGATTATAACTGTAGTTAACACAACTGATTTACAATCACAATTAGACAATTTATCTTTAAATACTTATGTTACATTAACTAGACCAACAGGAGCAGTTCGTTCAGAACCTCAATTAACAGGAACTTTACAACAGCTTTTACAATCAATAATAAATAAAAATCCTTCTGCTTACGACGAATTTTATGATATAATAACATAATAAAATATGAAGCAATTCAATAACACAGCTATATTAACTTCCAAAAATCCGGAAGCATTTTTAAATTTTACTTTCGATACAACTAATTACTGGATAATTCCGGAGTGCACTGTCGGAGTTAATACTTTATTTGTAAACGGATTAGATATAAACGATTACGCAGGTGATCCTTCATTAGGATATGCATTATTGTTAGATTCATATAATGATATAGCATCATTTCATGTGTATACAAGTATAAATTCTTCGTTCGATGCAAATCTTATATTTCATTTTTATGATAGTGATACATTTGCTTCTGAAGTATCTACACATAACGTTTTAATAAAAAATAGACCTTTTATTACAGGTCTTAATACATTAAATAATGAAGATATTTTAGTTGATGATCAGGCCTCATATTTATTGATGAGAACCAACCCTAAATTTACTGGAAATATAAAACTTTATGTTGATGGAAGTAATAATTTATATTTAGATACTTTTAAAGTTTCAGATACACTTTCAAATAAAAAATATCGTCATCAACAAAGATCAGCAAATAGTGTTTTATCAAGTGATATTAGAAATATATTTGCAGATATGCCGCTTGGCGAATTATACCGTGTTGATGTTGATAATACTCTTTCTATAGGAATTCCAAAAACAAATTACGCAAATCAATATAACACAACATATAATTATGGCGCAAGATTATTAGTGGATGAACTTTATCCTGAAGATAATGGTCTTTTAGCTCCTCTTTGGATTAATAGTCAACTACCTGATTATTTTGCAGTGTTTAGACTTCCCGGAAATTATAATCAGGAAACATATGATGGTGCCACACTTGCCAACTTAGCTTTTAAATATTTAGAAGAAAGTAAATTAATAAAAAGTTGGAGTTTAAAACCTGCAGCACCATTAGGAAAATATTTAAATACGCATTTAAGTGATCTTATAAAAATTCAGGCACCAGTATTTTTATCATTAACAGATCCTGATATCGCTATAGCAGAATCTGACCCAAATACTTGGTACGGCATTGCTGTTGATAAAGGTGTTCTTACCGGAAGATCTGAAACAACATATTTCTTTAATCAAAACGCAGAAAATCTTACGGATTTAGATGCATTTGTATCACAAGGTTTTGAAAGAAATACGTTATTATGTCCTAACTTAATTAATTTAGAATATATTTTTAGTGATGAAGACGTTAGTCTTTATTCGATGAGTAGATATTTTGGTTTTTATTTGGCTGAAAATATTCTTTACAATATCGCGTATTATGCAGATTCTTCAAGTGGACCAATTTCTATCTTATCATTAGATGGTAAAGATAGTAGTGTATTTATGCATTCAACTTTATTTGATGCAAGCGGAAATATTGCAGCTGAATATAGAAATAGAATTTTTATATTAAATGATGAAGTTCAATTACAAAGAATAACAAATGCAAATCAAATAAATGAAACACAATTCAATAAATATGTAAGTAAGCCTTATAAAAATATTTTCACAACACCGGTAGAAAAAACAAACATAGCTCCATTTATTACATTAACTCTTAATACTGCTCTTGAACAAGGAGAACATTTAAGATTGATCAATAAAACACAAAATAAAATTTGGGAAATATTTAGTGTAGATGCTTCTTCATATAAATGTGAAACATATTGTACAACTTCTGAAAACCCAGGATATCCTACAGTTTATCGAACATATTTTGATATGAATGGAACTATTTCTTATCAAATTCAACAAATTGAATCTGCATTTGATAGATTTGGAGATTACGAAGGAACACAATTTAGATCAGGTGTTAGAGGTAATAACTGGGTATCACTTGTGCTTAATGATGATGCAAGTTTTGGAGAAGAATGGATGTTTCAAAGAATTTCTGCGCCTACATTGAATGACTTCAATGATCCATCGTCAGGATTTAATAGTGCAGCAACCGCTGGAGATATTACATTTTTTGGAAGATTTACACCGAATGCCAGTGATTTTAATATTGTGGAGTATGATTCATCTTATGGCCCAATTGATTTTGAATTATTTGGAGATAGACAAAGTATAATGATTAATTTAATTAATCGTCAAAATAATAATCTTTACAGTTTTGCCACTGATCAAAACATTCTTGACAAATTAGCAGAGCCCACACTTTATCAAGGAAATGATTTATGGTATCGAAGATTATTAGATATGGACGTTTCAAATAACATGTATCTTTATGTTAAAGATCCATTACATATTGATGATAAAGTTTTAATAATGGCCGCAGAAGATATTTTATTATTTCAAAATAAATTCAACGCATATAGCATATATCCTCTTAACATTTCTTTAATGGGGATAAATCCTGTAAAAGATATTGACTATACAGTTTATGATTCATCATTAGGATTCAAAAGTGAATACTGGTATAATCGAGATTGTGATGTTAGTACGTATTACATATCTGTTGATGCAGGGTCAGGATATATATTAGATATTCAGGGATCGTACGTTATTAAATCTGGAATTGGAACTTTAACACAAGACTCCAGCGATCGATATTATATCCCAGGAACATTGTTAAATACATTTGATTCTAGTCTTTACATATCTGCTACAACTTCTACTCTTATAACTTATGCAGTATTAGATGGCTCATATAATTATAAAGGCTATGACACCTCTGTAGGTGTAACAGAAGAACATCTTTCTGATTATTATGTGTCAAACACATTATTAAAATATGGTTTGACCATTCCTCTTGTTTCAAAATGGGTAGGACTTGGAACCGATTGTAGAAATAACCCATTTAGATTAATTTTAGATGCATCTATTTTTGATGTAAGTACTAATTTTATTCCTACAAGCACCAGTTTTTCTCAAGAAATTTCGTATCCTTCATTTAAATATATCGGAGTTTGTGGAAGAGCTTGGCAAGATTATGTATTTTATGATATTAATGATGTTGTAAATGAATCTGAAAATTTAACATTTAAAGATGCAATTTTTGATTTTCCATACGTTGATTATTTTTCAAAATTAGTGTATTCGAATTACAATGTAGATGCAACAAAAACTCGTTCTTCTATAGTTTATTACAATGGATATAAAAATACAATTGATACAATTTTCTTAGGATTAAATTTATCAATACAAGTTGAAAATATCGCAAAAAATATTTTGGACATTAAAAATTATGATAGATATAGATTTTCATTTATTTCAACGTCTTCAAAAAATAAAGATAACAAACGTCCTATTGAAGTTATTATAAATGAAAACACTAAAACAATTTTAATGATTTGGTATCAGGGAAACGATGAACTCAACTATAACATGAGATATTCTTCTTTCTTACCCGGAAAATCTTTATTTGACCCTTCAGATAGGGGATTTGTTACCGGTGTAAATGACAAAACATATTCATTCGTTAAAACACCTTATGTTGTTAATAATGCAAATATTTCTAAAAGTTTGGTTAGATTATATGGTATTGATTTGGTTTATGATAGTAGTACCGCAAGACCATACGCTCAATTAAATAAAAATCAAATAGGAATTAATTCAGTTTGGAATGCATTTGGAAATAATGTGATCACTGGTGGAGGTGTATTTCAAACCGAAGGAACCAAAAATTATGAAACATTTAATCAATATGTAGATTATAATTATGCTCAAAATCCAAACACATATAATGATTATGTTACTAACTATGGTTATAACTATAATAATAACGAAAACAGATATGTAAATAATACAACCAATTACGATACGCTTAAATATTTGTTATCTACATCATTTAATTACGTTATGTATTACATAATTAGAGGTGATGAAGTATATACCAGTTATAATTTTGGTGGATTGGCTAATCCAATGTCAATAACCATTAATTCTCCAAGATCATATAGAAACACATATACTTATAATGGGTGGTTTAAACCTAAATTTAATTCTATTTTAGATTTTAAATCAGACGAAACAAAAGAACTTGTTGAAATAGTTAAAAGAGATTTTATATTCAGTAACACTAACTTAAGACTTTATAATGATATTCCTCAATTATGGTACAATAAAGTTGTTGATACTGTAACGCAGACTGATATAAGTGTTGGCAACGCAATATCTTATGCGACTAATTTTAATGTATTTAAAGCATTATGGGATGCAAATTATTATTTTAATTCAGATTCGAACACATATGTTGCAGGATATGAGTCTCCTAGAGAACTTCCATCATTTTTTGGATCCAAATTAGTTAAACTTCCTGATAATTTAGATTTGGAAAATTGGGATAGTACTACAACATCATATACACAATCGACAGCAGATATAACTTTATCGTTTAATTTAACACGAGCTATTTTAAGTAAATTTAAATCAAATTATAGTTTTATTAACAATTGGTCAGGCTTATCTAATGCAGATAATATTATTGATGCATACATTAAAAATACTGTTGTAACTTATTATAATTTAAGTGTTCCAAAAATAAAAGTAGATTTTTATTTTAAATCTTATGATGGTCAAAAATTACATTATCTATATGATTCTTCTTTCACCAATGATAATAAACAAAATTTTAATGGGCAACTTATATATCAGAATGACGAATACATTTATAAAATGATTGTTCCTATTACAGGAAACTATTCATATTTTGTAAAATTTACCATGACAGAAAAGTAAAATATATAAATAAACGAAACACATGAAATTTCAATATTCACCGGGTTTAATAGGATATGGCGCAAAAGGTGTTGATGGATCTACTGGATTACAAGCATTAGGAATATATTTCACTGATCGTAACCCTTTTACTGATTTTATTACATTAAGTACTTCTATAAAAAATTCTGAGGTCCTTTGGTCATCTGCAGCTCCTGGGACTAAACTTCCAGGAGGAAGAAAGTATATTAATGGAGATTTATTTATAGATCCAAGAGGATTTATTTATGAAATTATAGATGCAGCTATAGGAGATTATGAAAATACTGGTATGACGTTAAATAAATCTACGTTTTTTACTGATGCGCCGTGGTTCAATGAAACAGATTTACCAAGTGAATTTTTTAGATTTTTTAACAAATATATTGATCCTTCATCATCAAGATATCTTATAGATAATGTTTTTACAGATATATCTGGAATAAATTATTCAAAAAGCCCTTCAAAAATATATGGAATTAGTTCTAAAAATTTTACTAGAATTGAGTATTCAAATATTAATGACGTATCATATAATGCATTTACATTATATTCATCAGGAGAAAACGTAATTACAGATGATCATAAATCTCTTGGAATTGTACGACATGTTTCATCTAATAATTTTAGAATTGGGAATTTAGACGATAATAATTTAATTAGAGATGTTGATTTGGTGTTTGATGATGTTTCATTAATGTATAAAAGGGAAACGAGCAATATGTTGAATAAAAATACTGCTCCTGGAACAGTTTTAACAAATTTTGAAAAAAATACCGATGTATTATTTGGTGATATTAATTCAGTAATAGGCGGCAGTTTTAACCCGTTGCCATTATCTTTCTCATGCTCTTCTCATCCAAGTCATTTAATATTTAGTTGGATTTTACCTGATTTTGTAGCAGGTGATACTGAAGTATCGGGCACATTTCATTTTACAGATAAAAAAGATGTTTCTGTTGGCAGTTTTCATATAGATGCATCAATGATGAGACCTCTTATGTTTCATAATGTAGGAAATGCAGGAAGTTTAACAATTAGCGCATTAACATTAGGAAAAACATATGAATATTATATGAGTATTTGTAAAAATGGATGGGAAAGAAATTCAGCATTAAAACAAATTACGACGACTACTTCTACAGCTTTTATGACAATTGTAAATCCTAATACAGCTATATTGTCTGCTAGCGCTGCAGGTATATTTTCGCCTACCGGTGGAGGCCCAGATCCTAAAAGATATCCTGTACAAATTATTACCGATTCATTTACTGGTTGGGACATGATAGGTGTGCCTCCGCCAAATTGGATTAAAACTTTTGTTACAGGAACATCCACACCATTTACCGGAGCTCCTGTTGCTGGTACTTATAATTTTGATGTAAGTCTTTCAGTGTGGACAGGATATTCACCTAGAACCGGAATCATTACATTATCTTCAGAAGCTCCTACAAAAATAATTACAGTTAATCAAGCACGTAGATTGCCTATAAATCATACCATGAGTTGGTCTGGAGGAGGTATTCAATTTAATCCACCATTAGATCCTGGTCAAACAGTCTCAGTTAGTGTTAAACTAATGGCATACGCTTATGCGCATGGATCGGCTACACATCCCCGCACTTGTAATACACAAGTAAATGTATTTAAAAATGGATCAGAGATGGAGCAATGTTTTGCAACAGCTTATGATAAGGGAGGCGGCGATGGTCAGCAAAAAACTTATGTAAATTATACGTTTACAGGAGTTGTAAATGGAACTACTTTAACAGCAGTACAGGATTCAACATATTTTGATTGTGGATGTTGGAGTTATTCTTTATCTAATCCATACATAACATCAAGATCATATGTCGAGATAGTAAGTGCGACTGACGGGTACGATACTTTTACGCCAGGTCCTCTTCCTTATTATACGATTACGAAACTTAAATGCGGCTGTTCTATTGCTACTTCAACCGTTTCAAGTGATCCTTGGCCATAATAGAATATATAAATAAAATATAAATATGAACGATAAATTTAAATATGCACCGGGTAGACCTGGAATTGGAACAAAAGGTAATGATGGTTCTGTAGGATTACAAGGACTAGCTATGTATTTTACTGATATTGATCCAGTTACAGATATGGGATTAATTAACAGCAGAATAGCTGGTAATTTTGATCTTTGGTCAGGTTCGGGCAGTTCTTTACCTGATGGAAGAACTTATGTTACAGGCGATTTATTTTTTGATACAAATGGAAAAGCATATGAAATTAACGCTGAAACACATACATTTTCAAGTATAGGTGGTAGTTTAAATACTGGTGGATTTTTTGTGCCACTTGGAGTAAATGCTGATAATGGTTTTCAAAGATATTTTAACAGTAACACTTCTCCTAAATACATTATTGATAATGTGTATACACAATCAGGCGCAATTAATTATACAGAATCTCCATTAAATATATACGGGATAACTCCTGAAAATTTTGCAAGAATAGAATATAGTAATGTTATAAAATACGGGCCGGGTTTAAACCCATATAATCCATTTACTGTTTATTCTTCAGGTGAAAATTCAGGGTCTGATGATCAAAAATCAATTGCTATTGTTAGAGATGCATCTCATAATTTATTCAGAATAGGAAATCTTGATGACGCAGGTAATGTAAGAAATGTAGGACTTATATTTGATGTATCTTCTTTAATACACAATAAACAACCGGGCAATTATTTTACTAAAAATACTCCTGCGGGATCTATACTAACTAATTATGAAATTAACGCTAATACACTTTTTGCACCTAACTTTAATATAGCCCCTTCTAGTTTTTTTGGAAATATGGGAACGAGCGATGTATCTATAAGTTGGAATTTATTAGATTTTACAAATGATTCTGAGGTTACAGGAGATTTATATTTTTATGAAATTTTAAGTGGCACTACTTTCAGAATTGATTCTTCGGCGGCTAGACCTTTAATATTTAATAATGTAGGCACATCTGGAAAAATTCGTATCACGGGAGTATCTACTGCAAAGGCTTATGGATGTTATATGAAATTGAATAAAAATGGATGGATAAGAAATTCAGAAGTCTTAAATATATTTACATCCAAGTTACAAGTTTTGCCTCCTATTTATGGACCAGAATCTCCAGCATCCGGAGGTCCTGTACAATTTGAAGTAAGCACGAATTTCAAATGGGCATATTCAGTTATACAAGCGGATCCAACATTTATTAGCACTACTTCTGCAAGTGAAGCTGGAGGATTAGATGGATCTATTTATGTAAATTGGACTGCTAATGCTTCAACTAAACATCGATATGCAACTATAAGAGTTTCGCCTACATTAGGTGGAAGTTCTGTAGATGTTTCAATCTGGCAGATAAAAGGCGCAATTGGTCCAGAATTATATTTATATTCTCCAGCAAATGCTTCATCCAACTTTACTGCGGCAAATTGGCCAAATTATACAGTTAATGCTTCAGTAAGCGGTAAAATAAAGAATAGTGCATCTATAACTATAGAAGTATCTGCTAACACACAAGCTGGAACATGGACAACATCTGGAATTCCTGTCTGGGCAACACTTACGCCAAACTCAGGAACTGGAAATGTTTTATGCACATTAGCAGTAACTCCGGAAGCTTCTTTAGGCGGCAGAACAGCTAATATTACATTTAATTATGGAGATACTCCTGCAGTAACTTTAACTATAAATCAAGATATTGTATACAGTTATAGTAGCTACTCTAGCATGTTTCTTCAATATGATGCATTCGGCGGCAATATATATCCAACACCATATTATATAGACATTTCATTTACACAAAATGCATCTGTGCCGTGGACAATAGTTAATCCTGTATCTCCGGGAGACTGGGCAATGGGATATAAAGATCCTCCTTATCCTATTCAATATTCAGGAATAGGAAATTTCAGATTAGATATAAATGTTAATGGTCAAACAAATTTTGCTCCGGCAAGAACAACAGCTATAAACTTAAATTCTGGAACATATAGTTTTAATCATTATATAATTCAACAAGAAGCAGGTCCGACATGGTAATAAATTAAAATAAACTCAATATGGCAGACGTAACTAAAAAAATCGATTGGACAAAAATTTTTACTTTTATAAAAAGTAGAGTTTTTACTATAATTCTCATAATTGGCTTAATCATGTTTTCAGCATGGCAATGGTCAAAAATAGAGGATTTAAAAAATCAGAAGACTATAAGCGACCAAAATATAATCGCTCTTACTGATACTCTTCATGAAAAAATAAAGGAAAATGGTGAGTACATAGCGTGGAAAGCAATATACATTTCAAAGATAAAAGATTTAAGTGATCTTAATGAAAATTTATCTAAAAAAGTTAAAGCGCAAGAAGGTGATATAATTACACTTAATGAAGCAGTTATTCGTATACAACAAGATTCTGCAATGTTAGCAAAATATTTATCTGAAAAAGATAAATTAATTCAAAGAATAACTCAAATTGATGATCATACGTATTTAGCAGCATGGACTCTTCCATATAAATATGATTCTCTTAATTTTGATATATTTTATGGAAAGACCTATATTGGAGTTGTAAACAAAGATCCTCTTGAATTAGCTCATGTTAATACTGAAATCATAAAAAGAATTTCTCAAATAGATCTTGTATTTGGCGAAAGAGTAGTTAAAAATCAATATCAAGTATATGTTCAAAGTGTATATCCGGGTTTAACGGTTAAATCATTAAATGGTTTTATGACTGATCCTAATGATAACAAATACATTAAAAGCTTAATGAAAAAAGAACATTGGCTTCAAGGATTTAGTGTTGGTTTAGGAGCAACAACAGGATTTAACATAACAACAGGAAAATACGGATTAGTTATTGGTCCTACTGTTGTATGGAACATATATACGTTTTAAAATAAAAAAATAATATGCCTACAAACATTTCGAAATATGTACAATTAAACGACTTCTTATTACTTGA
>Ga0315284_10009177_pt1 | contig 14103 bp, 9 predicted proteins | sample YL17G09_16_MG_FD_203696 | JGI IMG/M metagenome (GOLD analysis project Ga0315284, IMG submission 203696) | Sediment microbial communities from Yellowstone Lake, YNP, Wyoming, USA - YL17G09_16 | ecosystem: Environmental > Aquatic > Freshwater > Lake > Sediment | place: USA: Wyoming | collected... | reverse complement strand
TCGAAATCAAATGCCGCGACGTCGCCGTTCGCGAAGATGGCCGCGACGCGCCGGCCGTCCGTCACCGCCGTCGGGGCCGCATAGCCCGTCGCCTTCTCCACTTTGGGCGGGGGCGCCGCTTTTCCTTCGGGCGTCTCGACCGGCCTCTGCCATCTCAGGCGGCCGGAGCGGGCGTCGAAGCAATAGACTTCGCGATTCTTCTCAGTCGCGCCGGTCAGAAAAATCGCGTCGCCCCAGACAACGGGCGAATTGCGTCCCGGCAGCGGCACCGGCGTCTTCCACAGGATTCCTTCGCCGCTCTTGCCGTTCCACTTCGTCGGAATGTTTGCATAGGCGCTCGTCGCGACGCCCCCCGGGCCGCGGAACCGCGGCCACTGGCGCGCGATCTCCTCCGGCGAAGGATAAGGCGCCGCCGCATCCGTCGGCTCTTCCGTCGGAGGCGCCGGCACGAAGTACTCGATCGCAGCCACCGTCGCGCCCACGAGCGCCAACGCCAAGGCGCCCACCGCCCAGCGACCGGCCGCCGCCGTTCGGGGCGATTCTTCCGGCGCCGCTCCGCCCGCCGGCCGGGGCGCCTCCTTCCGGCAATCGGCAGCGTACTTGACGGCCGCCAGGAACACCGCCACCCCGCTCAGAAGCAGCCAACCGCCCCACCGCGAAAATGCCTGTCGATAGTAGTACTCCCGGCGAAGCGAGAGTTCGTACCCCCGAATCTCTTCCACGAGCGCCGCATCGCTGAAGTTCTCCTTGAGCGCCTCTTCGCGCATCCGGGCGAGCATCGGGGAATCAAACGGATCCCACCGCTGGCTCGCCACCCAGTGCGCGACGAGTTCGACGCCGACCGCCAGCGAGAACGCCCCGGCCACGATCGCCGCGCCCAATGCAACAGCGTAGGCGACTCCGGCTCGCCGGCGGGAATCAAACGGGTTGCGTCTCTCTGTCGTCATCCGTCTTCCTGCGTGTTCTTCTTCGCCCGCCGGTCCTGCTCTTTGGGGCAGTACGCGAAGCACCGCCCGCAGGCGAGGCACGTCGCGCGGTCCGGTTCATAGTCGGTCCGCGTTCGACGGACCGAGAGATGCAGGAGTTTCGCGCCCAGGACGAGGCCCACCCAGACCCCAAGCGCTCCGCCGCCCCAGACAAAATTGCCGACGATTCCCGCGGCCTCGCGGTAGAGTTCCTCTGCCGGCCGGCGCGTCGTATAGAACGCATCGCTTGCGTTCGTCGTGCCTTCGACCTTGCCTTCCTGTTCGAGGCGCACCCGGTCCGCCAGGCGCACCATGTCGTGCATTTGAGCCATCGCCGGTCCCGCCCGCGTGCCGAGTCCGGCGCCCAGCCCCAAGAGGATCGGCAGCGCGACGACCAGCGCCGCGAGCCGGCCTTTGCCCGCCGTCCGCGGCCCCGCCGGCGGCGGGGCGGGCTTGCGGATCGCACCGAACGGGCACGCGTCCTCGCACAGCCGGCACTCGATGCACTCGTCCGGCGTGATGGCGACGTGCCAGCGCGACGCCCGCGAGAAGAGCCTCAGCACCGCACCGTAAGGGCAGAGGTAGCGGCAATACGGACGACCGACAAACAGGCCGATCACCAGAAAACTCACCCCAAGAATCAGCATGGTCATGCTGCCGCGCACCGCGTCCATCAGGCTCTCGGAACGGAAGATCGGCACGAGGCGGAAAATGGAGACGAACGGGTCGTATCGGCAGATGACGAACGCGGACCCCGTGGCCGCAAACAGCACCGCCGCCCCGAGATAGACGTACGCCAGGAGACCCAGCGCGTGTTCGAGCCAGGCCGGCACCTTCACCGGCCGCAACAGCACGACGTCCTGAACGGCCCCGAGGGGACAGACGGCCCCGCAGAACGCGCGCCCGAAAAAGAGTGCCGCGACGAGCGGCAGGAGGAAGAACGCGAGCACGGCCAGGGGGACGGCGTAGGTGGAATCCCCGAGCGCGAGCGCGACGTTCTGAATCCCGCCGATCGGGCACACGCACCCGCCGCGCCAGAATCCGAAGTACACGAGCGCACCGAGCATCACGACGAAAATCCACGCCCGCGACCGCACCCTGAGCGCCAGCCACGACGCCAGAACCAGCGCGACGGCCAAGACCGCGACGTCCACATAATCCAGAAGACTGCTCCGCGGCTCCGGGGTCTCGACCGTCGGCCGCTCGTAACCGCTCTCGAATCGCGCCGGGGGAGGCTGCGCGCCGCGTTCCGCTGCCTCCGCCTGCGCCGGCGCCGCCAGGAGCACGATCCCCGCCAGAAGAGCGAGACGCCTGACAGTCAGCACCCCTTGACGGATATTGGCTCTGTTGAAAACCCCGGCGCGCCGGGGTTCTCCCTCTCCCCTTGTGGGAGAGGGTAGGGTGAGGGGAATACGGGCCGCTCCGTCACCCCCCCTCACCCTCCCCTCTCCCCCCAAAGGGTGGAGAGGGATGTTTTCACGCGTGTTCTGAAGGGTGCCATGCTTTCGCGCCGTTGCGAAAGCATGTTCCTGCGGGGGAGAGCGCACGCTTTCGCAAGCGAAAGCGTGGCACCCACCGGTTGACAAGTCTCGGAACACTACCGTTCCTTGCCCTTGAGGAGGTAGGGTTTGTCGGCCGGCACGCGAGTGTACGCGCCCGACGGGCACGCCGCCGCTATCGAGCACTCGTTGCAGTTCAGGCACCGGTCGTGCCGAACCTGCAGAAACAGCGACCCGTTGCCGTGCAGCGTGCACCCTTTGACGCACTTGCCGCAACCGATGCACAGCGCCTCGTCAATCGTGTACTCGTAGAGCGGCCCCTCGATCCACCGCCGTTTGATCGCTCCCGTCGGGCACAACTGGCTCTCCGCGCCCGCCACGTCCAGGGTGCGCGGCGGCTCGACGCCCGGCTGAAAGTGGCCGAAGCACAACTCGCAATATCCGCACAAGATGAAGGCGTGGACGCACTTGACGGCCGAGGGCTCCAGGACGCAGTACGTCGCGCAGTTGCCGCACTGGATGCACTTCGCGGGGTCGATCTGCCAGACCGTGTCTCCGCGCTGCGTGCGGCCGGCGAGCGCCGCGGCCGTCCCGGCGACGGCCACGAGGCCCGTTCCCATGCCGAGGCGCCGCAGCAGTTCGCGGCGCGACAGTCCCTTTTCCTCTTTCGCCATCGTCACGACCTGTCAAAGGCTTGGCGCGAGAGTTCCGCCTGCGGCAAGCGGCACCGGTCGCGGGCCGGGCACTTGCGGCAGGCTTCTGCAATCGTGCATTTCCCCTCGGCATCAAGCGGCCCTTCGCGCCGCACGAGGGACGCCGCCATCAGCCCGAGCGCCCCCAACGCGGGATACCGCACGGCGTCCCGCAGAAAGGCGCGCCTGCCTTCGTCGCATCCGTCTTGCCTGCGCATCACCTTACTCCTTTCGCTCCGGTTCGGAGATTCGCTCGTAAAAGCGCACCTCGCCGACGGACGGGTCGAGCACGAGGACCCTGCCCCGCGAGTCCGCCGCCACGTCCAGGCTGCCCGCCTCCTCGCTGAAATCCGTCGGCGGGGCCACGACCGCATCGAACACCCCTTCCGGGCTATACGTCTTAACCCGAAGGAGGCCTTTCTCGCTCGTCACAAATCCGCCGCCCGGCAGCAGGGCGAAATGGGCCGGGTTGCAGCACCCGAAGAAATCCTGCACCTTCGTGGACCCCGCGCCCCACGACCACTTCAATTGGCCGTCGCTCGTCCATCGCTCGAGGCGAAATCGCCCCGCGTTCGCCACCCAGAGCGCCCCGTCCGGCCCCGCCGCCAGGTCGAAATGGTCGTTGCTCCGGAGGAAGAACCCATCCTCCTCGTCGCCGGTGCTTGCCCCCGGCAGGACGTTCCGCTTGCCGATCCGCCGAACCAGCGAGCCCGCCCGGTCGTAGCACAGTACGACGCGGTTGCCTGCGTCGGCGGCAAACACGCGGTCGTCCTGCACGGCCACCGACCTGAGGAGCGTCCCGACGCCCGGGCTCGGCCAAGCCGCCGACCGTTTCCCCGCGGCATCATAAACCTCAATGTGGTCCGCCATGCCTACGAAGATCGTCCCGTCCGTCGCGACGGCCAAACATCCCGGCTCGCCGCCCGTCTCGAACTCCAGGGCAAGCCTGCCGTCCAGCTCGAACACGCGAACGCCCGCGTCGCCGACCACGTAGATCCGGTCGTTCGGCCCGACCGCCAGTCCGCGCGCGGCTTTGAAAAGCGTCGGCCAACGGGCCGTCTGGCGATAGCGAATCAGGCTCGGGTCCACCTTTCGGATCTCGCTCTGATTGTAAAGGAGGTCCCTCCCGACGCCGCGGTGCTCTTCGCCCGTGTGTTCGCCATGAAGCACCGCCCAGACGGCCGCGCCGACCGCCCCGGCGATGACCAGACCGATCAGAACATTGACAATCGGCACGCCCTTCCGCTCACTCATCCGGCCCTCCTCCCGCCGCCGCGCCGCTCGCCGCCGCGCTCCTGTCGGCTCGAAGGTCCAGGCAGACCAGCCGCGTCAGGTCCCTGAGAATCAGCCGGCCCCCCGCCAGCGCCAGCGGTCCCCACGCCTCGTAACCGTCCGCCAGGACTTTGGCCTGCGCGAGCGGCACGTACCCCTTCGGCGACGCCTCCGCCAGGACGAGCGTCCCCTTGTCCTCCAGGGCCAGGATGAGGCCGTCGGCCACCATGAACGGTCCGAGACCGAAACGGTTCTCCCGCCCGCTCGACCACAGGAGCCGCCCCGACGGGTCCAGGCACACCAACTGGTTCCCGAGCGCGCCGGCCTCCTTCGCCATGATCCCGTAAAGGTAACCTCCGTAATAGACGGGCGTGTGGTGTTCGGCGCTGAACTCCTTCGCCTCCAGCCGCAGCACCTCCTCGGCCGTGAACCGTCCCCCCTCCCTCTTCAGGCGAAGCATCAGGCTTCCCGTCCCGTAACCGCCGGTGAGAAAAACGCGGCCGTCGCCGAGAGGCACCGGCGAAGGAGAGTTCGCAAAGTTGACCTTCCACTCGTGCTGCCAAAGGATGTCGCCCGCCTTGAACCCGTCGCCGTCTTCCGCCGCCACGCCCGTCACACCCCCGCTCGCCGTGTACAGGTACATCCGCACGCCGTCCACCGCCGCCGGCACGACCGACGTGTGCGTCATCTGCCAACCGCGCGGGTTCGGCGTCTTCCATACGACGTTGCCGGTTTCGCAGTCGACCGCCATCATGAGGACCGAGGGCCCCGCCGGCGCCAGAATCGCACGCCCCCCGTCCACCAGCGGGCACTGTCCCGCATACCATCTGGGCTCCTGCGTGCCGAACTCGCGCACCAGGTCCAGCGCCCACCGGAAGTCGCCCGTCTGGGCGTCCACGCACATCACGTGGCATTTCGGCCCGAGCGTCACGACGCAGCGGTCCGTCACCGCCGGGACTGTCCGCGAGATGCCGTGGTTCGGATGAATCGGGACCCTATACCATCGCCGCCAGATCTCGCGCCCGTCGGCCAGCGACAGGCAACGCAGGCAATCGCCCTTCGCCTCCTCGTCATAATCCAGAAGGTACACCCGGCCCTTGTGCACGGCGGCGCCGGCGTAGCCTTCGCCCACGGCAATGGACCACACGACCGGCGGCCCGGCGGCCGGCCACTGACGCGCCAGACGAATTCCCTCCGGGCTGATGCCGTCGCGATTCGGGCCCCGGAACGCCGGCCAGTCGCCCGACCAATCGGCCGGCTCGCCCGACGACGCCAGGAACTCGCCCGGGAACGACACCTCGAATGCCGCCGGACGTTCCCCGAACGTCGCCACGCGCTCCTGGAGGTCCGCCGGCGGGCCGACGCGCAGCCAGCGATCCACCAGCGCCGCGCCGGCCGCGGACAGAACGATCGCCATCCCCACGCTCACCCAAACACGCTTCATAACGTCCTTCCGCAGGAGAACTTGCGACGCCGCGACATTCTACGCCCCGCACGGCCTTCCGTCACCCCCCTAACTACAACGCTATCTCAACGCAGAGATCGCAGAGAGCGCAGAGATAACCTCTTGTTTTACAACAACTTGTCCCGGCGTGCCGGGGCCCGACGGCCCAGGCGGGGCACTATTCCACGCCCCCTACTTCACGCCGTCTCCTTATTCCTTTTAACCTCTTAACAGCCGTTCTCTGCGTTCTCGGCGCTCTCTGCGTTGAAGAACCAGTAGTACTAAACGGATCGGACGGCCGGTTCACTCGTTGCGAAGGGCCGCCAGCAACGGACCGCCAAGCGCCCATCGGGCCGCCAGGTACGTCCACACCAGGCCGCTCGCCGCCACCCCCAACACCACGAGCGCTAGCGATCCCCCGGGAACTGGGGCGCCCGGCGATGCGAGCGCCGGCGCGACCGCCACCAGCGCCGCCGTCACCCCGCACCCCAGGCCCAGCGCCAGCAGGCCCCAGTGTTCCCACACGATGAGCCACTCGAGCGCCCCGCGAGAGAACCCCACCGCCCGCAGAAGCGCCAGTTCCCCGCGCCGCTCCATCACGTTCCGCGTCACCACCATCCCCAGGCCGGCCGTCCCCAGGAGAAGGCCCAGGCCGCCCAGCGCCTGGAAGATCGCGAGGTACGTGTTCTCGACCGCCAGGAAGTCGGCCAGGCGCTCGGGCGCTGGCTGGACTGCGAGCCCCGCCCCCGCCAGCGCGCGCGCGAGCGCCCGCGCCACCTCCTTAGATTGCCCCGCTGGCGCATCCACCAGGAACATCCGGTATCCGCTCTCCGACGGAAACTTCTCGATAAACGCTTCCTCCGAAACGAGGAGGCCGCCTTGGAGCAGCGACCCGGCCAGCGACCCGACCAGGCGAATCGAAAACGTCCGGCCCCGCTCGTCGGTGTAAGGCAACACATCGCCGACCTTCTTGCCGAGCGACCACGTAATCGTAGCCGCGTCGCCGACGGCCGGAACCGCCTCGTCGCCCGCCCTGTAGTGAGAGATGCTCTCTACTACAGGGCCCGCGCGCCGCTCCAGCAGCCGCCAAGGGTCTCCCGCGGGCGCCCCCTCGACCGTCTTCGCAAACGTGAACCGCGACTCGAGCGCCGCCGGCCGAACGCCCACGAGCCGCGGCCGGGTCACGCGGTTCAGGTTCAGGCAACTCGCATCGTCCGCCTCGTGCACGCGCAGGGGGACGATCGCGACCCCTTCCATCGCCGCCGCGTCCAGACCGACCGCCTCCTGCGCTTTGGGGTCGGCGAGGTCGCGGTAGATCGGCAACGACGCCTCGGCATAGAGCGCGAATCCGCCGGTCCCGGAGCGCCTATCAGCGGCGTCGGCCAGGGGGTCGCGGCGATTTGCCCCCACCGCAATCACCAGGAACGATCCGCACGCGACGAGCGCGACCGTCGCCAGGCTCCGCCCGCGCCGTCGCGCTGCGTTCCGCCAGCCCAGGCCGCCCAGCGTCAGGCGGGCCGCCATGCTCGATCGCTCGATCGCCGCCAGAAGCGACCGCGACAGACCCAGACCCGCCGCCAGAAGCAGCGCCCCCGCCGCAAAAAAGAACGCCACCTGCCCCTCGCCGCGCGCCGCGACCACGATGCCGACCATCACGAGCGCCCCCGCCGCCGCCGCGAGCGACACCCAGAGCCCCACCCGCCGACCACCGCCGCCCGGCACCGACGGCAAACGCGGATCCTCCACGTCGCCCGCCAGGAGCGCCCGCGCGGGCCGGCGCGCCTGACGCCTCACCCCTAACCAGATCGACCCAAGCGCCACCAGCATGCCGGCCGCCACGCCTACGGCCAGCGTCTTCGGCTCCGCGTGATATGTGAGCGACGGCGTCCCGCCGACCGCGCCGCTCCAGACCGTCGAAAGCGCCACGAGCACCGCCCGCGTGTACCACACGCCGAGACCCAGGCCCACGAGCGCGCCGACGGCCGCCAACACCGCCCCTTCCGCGAGCAGCAACCGGCGCACTCGCCGCGGCGGAAACCCGAGCGCCAGCAGCGTCCCCACTTCCTCGGACCGCTGCTCCACGCCCAGCGAAAACAACAGGCCCATCAGAATCAACGCCGCCACCAGCAGAAACATGCTCAGGCTCAGGAAAAGTTGCCCGAAGTCCAGCGCCTGGTCGCTCGCCGCGAGCGCCTCGGCCCGCACCGGCCGGAAGAAAAGTCCCGCCGCCGACGGTTCCAATTTCTCCCGAATCCGGTCCGCGATCGCCTTTTCGCCGGTCGGCGAAGCGACCCACCGGATTGCCGTCAGGTCCCCGAAACGGTTCGCCCACATCCGCTGCCCCGCCGCGAGCGTCACGATCGCCTTCGGCGTCCCGCGATGGTCGTCCCAGTAGGCCTCGTCCTTCGGCCAAATCTTCTTCGTGTCAATGAGATCCTGCTGCTCCCAGTCGCGGCAATTCTCTTTGTCCGCGAGGCCCGGGAACCTCGGCATCAGCGTGCGGTCGGCCTCCGGCGGTTCCGTCGGAAAAACGGCGCGGACGCGAAAGCGAACCGGCCCGGCCGTCCGCACCGTCCGACCCGGACCGACGACGTAATAGGTCATCTGGAGCGAGTCGCCCGGCTTCGCGTCGAGTTTCTCCTCAAGCCACGCGTTGATGAGAATCTCGTCGTCCTTCATGTCCGGCGGGACGGGAGACGGCGGCCCGCCCGCCCCACCGGGGTCGAGCGGTCCCATCGCGGCGACGAACGAGTACGGCACCGACCGCTCGCCGAGGCGAATCTCGTTCACGAGATACGCAAAAATCCCCATCGCGCCGGGGCTGCGCGCCGCCTCAACCACCGGCCGCTCCAGGAAGATGCGCCCCGAGCGCAACTCGAGCACGCCTTTCACCGGCCGGTCCAGCGCCAGGTCCGCATCCGCCGGTTGCCAGACCTCGCGCAGCGCGGCGTCCGCGGCTTCGGGCGTCACGTTCGTCCCTTCCCGCCCGGCCACCAGGAGCATGTTGGCCCGGCCCGGCCGGCCCGCCTTCTCCTGAAGCGCGCCCAGCGGAAGGAACGCATTCGACGGCGGCACGGGATTCGTCTCGAGGCTGAACCGCCCGAGTTGGTCGTCCGGCGCGATGGACGCGACCTTCAGCCAAACGGTCTCCGAGGTATCCGCGTCGGCGGAAAGCGGCGCGTCGCGCGGCAAGGCGCTCGGTTTCTCAACGCGAAGGCGGATCATGTCGCCCACCCCCACGCCGAGCCCGCGCGCCGCACGCTCGTTAAGAATCACTTCGCCTTCCGCGCACGGCGGCGCGGCATCCGGGCCCGCCAGCGACCAGAAGGCGCCCTCCACGCCGAGCACCTGAATCGGATTCAGATCGACCCACGCCACGTTCTGGCCTCGCGCCGCGCTCCCGCGGAGCGCCAGCACCGGCACGACCCGCGCCCCCAGGCGGCCGGCCAGGTCGGCGGCCAGCGCCGCGCGGAAATCCCGGCCCGGAGCCGCCAGCGCCAGATCCGTCTCGCCGAGGCGCTCGAGCGCCAACCGCTTCAGGGTGTACGGCACGGAATCGCCGACGGCCAGCGCGCCGACGAGGACGGCCACGCTGACGGCGGCGCCGAGCGCGACGCCCAGGTGCGTCCGCCAATAAAACCGCAGGCTCCGTTGGACGAGCGTGGCCCCCGTCACGCGTCGGCCTCCTTCGGCACGAGCACGCCGTCCCGCAGTTCGAGCGTGCGGCCCATGCGAGCGGCGAGCGTCGAGGCGTGCGTCACCACGACGAGCGTCACGCCTTCCTCGGCGTTGAGTTCCGCGAGCAGCGCCATGAGGTTCTCGGCCGTTCGGCGGTCGAGCGATCCGGTCGGCTCGTCGGCCAGCAGAAGCGCCGGCCGGTTCACCAGCGCCCGCGCGACGGCCACGCGCTCCCGCTCGCCGCCCGACAACCGGCCCGGACGGAAGGTGAGCCGGTCGCCCAGCCCGACCCGCGCCAGAAGCCGCTCCGCGCGCAGCAGCGCTTCCTCTTTTTCCGCGCCGTCGCCGCCGACCAGCGTCGGCACCAGCACGTTCTCCAGGACCGTGCACTGGGGCAGCAGATGGTGCAGTTGAAAGACGAAGCCGACCCGCCGGTTCCGAAACCGCGCCAGGTCCGCATCGTTGAAGTCCGCGAGGTCGCGTCCCTCAAAAAGGACGCGGCCGCCCGACGGCCGATCCAGACCACCCATGAGATTCAAGAGCGTGCTCTTGCCGGACCCCGAGGGACCGACGACGGCCAGGGACTCCCCCGCCGCCACACGCAGGTTCACGCCCCGCAGGACCTCCGGCCCGCCGTCCGGCCCGCCGGCCTCATACCGCTTGGCCACGTCCAGAAGTTCGAGAATTATTTCCGCCATCGTCACACTCCCGCAATGGTCTGTTCGAAGACCGCGACCACGTCGCGTGCCGTCCGCCGCGCGTCGAACTTCTCGGCGACGGCCCGCCGGCCGCGCTCCGCCATGGCCCGCGCCTTCTCCGAATCCAGTAGGAGCGCCGCCAGCGCCTCGGCAAGCGCCGGCGGATCGTTCGGCTCCACGAGGAGACCGCCGCCCGTTTCCTCCACGAGTTCGACGACTCCCCCGTGCCGGGGCGCCACGACCGGAACCCCCGACGCGAGGGCCTCCAAGACGTACATCCCGTAGGCCTCGGGCCGTTTCGTCGGCACCGAGAGGACCGAGAGCGTCCGCAGAAAATCCTGGCGCTGCGCCCGGCCGAGGTTCGGCAGAAACTCGGCGTCGGCCTCCATGCCCCGCGACGCCAGACGCCGACGCGCATTCTCAATCCCCTTCGCGTTCCCCGCCGGGTGGCCGCCCGCGGCACGAAGTCTCAGGTTCCGCAGGCCGGGGCGGTTCTTCAGGTCCGCGAACGCCTCAACGAGCGCCCCCAGGTCCTTGTTCGGCTCCGCCGCGCCCAGGAATCCGATCACCGGCGGGTCCGGCCGCGCTTCCGCCGGGCGGTATCCTTCCGGATTGATCCCGTAACGGACCACGGCGACGCGCGCGGGCGCCAGGTCCAGCCGGCGGATCATCGCATCGCAATAATACGAACTGACGGCGACAAAGAAATCGACCTCGGCCGCGCAGGCGCGAAGCAGGTCCCACGCCGGTCCGCGCTGCGCCTCCGGCAACGCGTCGAGGAACGCCTCTTCGTCCTGAAGCAGGCACACAACGGGCACGCCCACCGCTTCCCGGATCGGCCGCGCCAGAGCCGCCAGGAGCACGTTCGAAAGGCAGACGACGTCCGGCCGGTGCCGGCCGGCGAGGTACTTGACCAGGCGGCGGACCTCCTTGGCCTGGCGGCCGGCCTCGCCGCGCAGCATCGAGAGCGTCGTCTCGCCCAACTCGTGGGCGCTGGTCATGCCCGCCTTGCGCGACACCCACTCCAGCAGCCTCCGCGAATCGAAGAGCCGATCGAACCATCGCGGCGTCTTGCGGAAGAAGGCCGATTTCTGCTGTAGATATACGTTGATGCCGCCGAAGAACATCGGCGTCTGGGTGACGGCGGCCTGGCCGTCGGCGAGGAGGGGCAGGTAGAGCGGCACGAGGTCGGCGTCGTGGCCCAGGGCGCGCCAGGCCTCATTCAGGTCGTAATCGCGCAGGCAGTTCTCGCAGTAGAAGATGTTGCACGTCCCGGGGACGAGTTGTGCGATCTTCATCCGGCCCCCTGCTCCGCCATCCGCCTGACCCACTGCCGCCGGCGCCGCGGCCCGCCCTTCACGGCTTGGCCCCGAAGGCATACACCGCGCCGTCCTCCGACCCGACGACGATGCGGCCGCCCGCCACGGCAGGCGAACTCGTGACCGCCTCGCCGATCTCGAAGGACCACACCGCCGCGCCGTCCGACAGCCGGACCACATAGATCCACCCGCCGTTCGAGCCGACGACGACCTTGTCGTCGCAAATCGCCGGCGAACTATCCACGTCGCCGCGCATCCGCAGCGCCCAGCGCTCGGCGCCGCTCGTGCGATCGAAACAGTGGAGCCGCTGGTCCCTCGCGCCGACGACGACGGCCGAGCCGCTCACCGCCGGCGAGGAGTAGAACGCCACGCTCTCCTTCTCGAAGGCCCAAAGTATTTCGCCGGTGCCGAGGTCCGCGCAGAGGAACCGTCCCTCGTAGTTGCCGACGTACGCGCGGCCGCCGGCCAGCGCGGGCGAGCCTGCGACGTAGGCCCCCGCATCGATCGCCTTCAACTCCTTGCCGTCCGCAAGCGACACGACATGAAGGACGGCGTCGCACCCGCCGAACACCGCAGCGCCGTCCGCCACGGCCGGGGCGCCGTTGATGTAACCGGCGGTTTCGCAGGTCCAGACCTTCGTGCCCGTCCTCGCATCCACGCAGTGGAGGCGGCTGTCGTAACTGCCGACGAGGATCCAAAACCCGTCGCCGCCGGCCGGGCGGGCCCAGTTGGCCGCCCCGAGGATCTGGCTTCCCGTCTCGTACTTCCATTTCAAGCGGCCCGTCGCCGCGTCGAGCGCATACAGAAAGCCGTCCGTGCCGCCGACGTACACCGTGCCCTCGAGGAGGAGCGGGGCGGCCTCGACGCCGCCCTCCGTCTCGTAGGCCCAGACCTTGCCGCCTCGGACGAAATCAATCGCGTAAACGCACCCGTCGTCGGAACCGACGAAGACGCGCCCGTCGCCGATGACCGGCGACGATTTGACCGCGCCGCGCGTCTCGAATCGCCACACCAGTTCGAGACGGTCGGGCAAAGTTCCCCCGGCCAGGCCGGCGAGCGCCGGCTCGCCGTGGAACATCGGCCATCGCGCTTCCTGCAGGGCCGCGAGCGCCGCCGACGACTTATTTTCCCCCGGGGGCAGACCGTCCTCGCCGCAACCCGCAGCCACGAGGGCGATCGCCATGCTTATTCCGCACAGAAAGCGCCCCGCCCTGCGAGCCGCCGCCGGGAGGCGGCGGTCACGTCCTCTGCCGTGGCACGTGCCACGCTGGGGAACGCACCCGCCCGCTTCCGCGGGCGGCTCGAAAGGCAACGGCGCAAGCGGGGCGGCGAACACGACCTCGCCGCGCCGCACAAAACGCCGCGGACCTTGCCTGGACCCGTCCCGTCCGACGTGCTGCAACTCGCACCTCCGCAGCCGCCCTTAGCCGGATGACGTGTTTCGCCGGCCGGCTATTTCTCGCGGACGTCGACGCAGACGATCTTGCCCTCGTGGTTGCGACAATAGATGCGGCCGTTGGCAAGCACAGGCATCGTCCAGCAGGTTTTTTCGAGGACCTTCGTGCGGGCCAGTTCCCGGTAGGCCGCGGGCGAGGCCTCGGCGACGACCAGGTCGCCCCGCTCGCTGATGACGATTAGTTTGCCGTCTGCCAGCATGAGCGCTCCGGTTCCCAGGCCACCCTGCTGCCACTTGCGTTCGCCCGTCTGAAAATCGAGGCAGACGAGTTTCCCGCCGCCGTCCACCTGGCCGTCGAAACCGTACAGGTGCCCCTCCCAGAGGATGCAACTGTTGGCGTGGTTCCGCATGTTCTTATTCTGATAGATTTCCTTAAAGCCGCTGCCGCCCAACTCCAGGAGGACGCACCCTTTGTCGTACCCCGACGAAAAGAAGACGCGATTGCCCTGGACGATGGGCGTGGCGACGTTGACGCCGTAACTGGTTTCCCACCGCAGGCGCGCCAGTTCCTTTCCGTCGGCCGCCTGCCGGAGGATCGGGCCGAACTCCGGAAACACCGCCAGGAGCGTTTTCCCGCCGACCTCGAACACCGTCGGCGACGAGTAGCCCGCCTTGTCCCCCCCGCTTTTCCACACCAGCGCGCCGGTCTGCTTGTTGAGCGCGAGCGTCGGGCCGGCGTCCAGAATCAGCCGGTCGCCAAGAACGAGCGGCGAGCAGGCGAAACCCCACTGCTCCGGCTTCGCGCCGAAATCCTTCGGCAGATGTTTGCCCCAGATGGGGTTGCCTGACGCGGCGTCCAGCGCGAGGAGGTGTCCTTCGCGGCTCAGGGTGTACACCACTTTGCCGTCCACGGTCGGCGTCGCGCGCGGGCCGGGATGGTCTCCCTCGCCGCACGGATAGGACTTGCGCCAGACGATCTCGCCCGTGTCCGCATTCAGGCAGAACACCGTGTCGTTCTTGTCCGCGTTGCCCATGGTATAGACGCGCCCGCCGACGACGGCGAACGACGAGTAGCCGGCGCCGACGTCGGCGCGCCAGAGGACCTTGGGCCCGCCCTGAGGCCACTGGGCCAGCCAGCCG
>Ga0315284_10009176_pt1 | contig 14106 bp, 13 predicted proteins | sample YL17G09_16_MG_FD_203696 | JGI IMG/M metagenome (GOLD analysis project Ga0315284, IMG submission 203696) | Sediment microbial communities from Yellowstone Lake, YNP, Wyoming, USA - YL17G09_16 | ecosystem: Environmental > Aquatic > Freshwater > Lake > Sediment | place: USA: Wyoming | collected... | reverse complement strand
TCGCTGCTTGGATTCGGGAATCAATCGCCGTCCCATCCTTCTAAGCGTATCTGGTCTGACGGATTCCACTCCAAAGCTGATTGCGCGCAAGCCGGCAGCGTAGAACTGGGCCAGCAGGTCATCATCCAGGCGATCCAATCTTGTTTCGAATTCGAAACTGAAATGCAAGTTGCGTGTCCGAATTTCATCGCAAAGTTCCATGCAGCGGTCACGATCCTCGGTAAACAGAGCGTCCCTGAAAATTACACGAGGATTGGGGTACCGTTCACAGAGAAGATCAAGTTCCTCAGCGATGTTTTTCACAGATCTGACGCGGTATTCGGCTGATATTCGGTGAGGACAATACACGCAAGACTCGGGGCAACCGCGGCTGGCCAACAACGGGAATCGATTGCCCCCAAACCTCCGCCCCAGTCCAAACCAATGTCGATTGAGATCGTGGATCAGATCCCATCTCGGAAAAGGAAGTTCGTCCAGATCGGGGATCGGTGGGCTCGAGACTACTCCCTGCAGTTGTTCGCCGGAGACCAACCTCAGCATGGTCGATTCGGGCTCGCCACGAATAATGAAATCGGCATGCTCCGCAAATAGCTCAGGCAGTTGTGATGCAGCAAGGCCGATAAAGCCCACCTTGATGCCTCTGCTGCGAGCGACGTCGGCCCATGCGGTTTCCTGTCGGTAATCGACCAAAGAGGAAAGAACCAATGCAACATCCGCATCCGGAACTCCATCGCGCGCAAACACGACGTCGTGCCCCTTCTGAGCTGCGATTGCGGCAAGATGAGCCATTTGCACGCTGGGCAGTAAGCGGAAGGATCGCTTGACCCAGCTGTAAACGGAAGTAACGCGAGTAAATGGAACCAGTCTGGAACCATATCCTCCGGCAACCGTATCCTTGGCAACATAACCTTCAGATGTCTTAATGTCTGCCAGCACTATTCTCATCAGCGCCTCGTTTTGGAGGTATCAGAAGGACCTATATGATTAAAGGGTTGATGGTGAGTCCGTCGTCGCCCCAGAGAGAGGGGCGGCGAGTTGCACCGAGTCCTAAGGTGACATTCGAGCGCATTGCTGGAAGGGTGCCGCAAAGTTCTGGGATTTTCAGGGCTGCAGACGAATGAGGATCGATGGCTTTGCCGCCATCAACCACAGATCTTGCATCCAATGTCCCTCGAAAAAATGCTTTGACGACGCCACCCTGCGGTGCACATCGAAAATCAGGTCAAATCGAGGATATCGAAATTGGGGAACTTCAACCTACTGATCTTTCGGTCAGGCGGACTATCTTTCGATAGGTTTTTATTTCAAACCTAAGGCTGCCGTTCCGAACCACAGCCTGCGGCCGATCTTAATCCGTGTTTTTCAGGAGATGATCTTCTTGCGGACGGCATAGAGAACGATTTCGGCGGTGCTGTGGAGGCCCAGCCTCTGCATCAGGTTCGCCCTGTGGGTTTCGACCGTGTATACGCTCAAGTCGAGCAGAGCTGCGACTTCCTTGTTGGATTTGCCTTCCGCCAACAGCTGCAGAATCTCCTTTTCGCGATCCGTCAGTAGGTCATAGGAGTCCTGTAGCCCTCGTTGCTTGAGTTGACGCATATAGTCCTCAAGCAAGGTTTCAGAAATCTGCGGGCTGAAAAAGGGTTTCCCCTGGCCAACGGTCTGGACGGCTCGAATCAGGTCCAATTCCGCGACATCCTTGAGCAGATATCCCTTGGCTCCAGCCGATAAAACCCGCACCAGGTATGTTTCATCCGCGTGCATGCTCAAAATGATGACGCCTGTCTTTGGGTTGTGTTTGATGATCTGCGCGGTGGCCTCAATTCCATTCAGCAGCGGCATCGCGATGTCCATAATGATAACGGTCGGATCCAATTCAGCGGCGAGACGTACCGCTTCTCTGCCATCCTGGGCCTCGCCCACCACCTCCATATCGGGCTGGCGCTCCAACAGAAAACGGAGCCCCTTTCTCACGATACCGTGGTCATCGGCTACTAGAATGCGAATTTTGCTCATGACACCTGCTCTCTCACCAACGGAAGCTTGATTTCGACGACAGTTCCCTTGTTTGGTTGCGACCAAACCGTCATGGTCCCTCCCAGTTCGCGCGCCCGTTCCTCCATTCCAATCAGTCCGATTCCTCGGGAGGCGGTATTGACATTGGCAAAGCCGATACCATCATCCTGTATCGTAGCGGCGATCTCGCTCTTGCCGCCGTGCACGGCGATGCGGACATTTCTTGCCTGTGCATGGCGTGCGCAGTTTGTCAGGGATTCCTGGACGACTCGATATACACACGTGCGCAGATCCTCCGCGACATTTTCAAGATCGCCATCTATTTCGACGGTTGCAGGAATCCCGTTACGCCTAGAATACTCCCGGGCTTGCCACTGGAGCGCCGGCCCCAAGCCGAGATCGTCCAGCATTGAAGGCCGAAGTCCCATCGCCAGGTCGCGCACCGCGCGCATGACCGTTTCCACCAAGGCCTTGATTTCTGCAAGGTGCTTCTGCATGTCCGGGCTCGGAACCATATGAAGCTCTTCCAGATTTCTCAGCTCCAAGCGAAGGCCCGTCAACATCTGACCGATTTCGTCGTGCAGTTCCCTGGAAAGCGACCTGCGCTCCTCTTCCTGCGCCTGCACCAGCTTCTGTGACAAAAGCCGCAATTCCTGCTCGGCGTGTTCGATGCGCCGCCGTTCCTCTCCCGAGCGCCGCTCCAGCCGCGAAATGTAAAAGAAACTTACGCTGGCGATCAGCAATCCCAGAAGCAAAACGGCGATGGACATCCCACCCAGTTGCCGGCGGAAAGCGTCCTGGTTCTGGTTCATTTTTCGAGTCACATTAGCAAGGCTGTCCGCATTCAAACCATTGATCTCCCGCGTCATTAAGATCACGGCCTCCCTGCGCGGCAGGACTTGCTGCCGCAAGAACCGGAAGCCAAGTTCCGCCTTCTGCTGCGGAGTCCAGTCGAACACGGGTTCCATCGAATCCCAGTAGGCGTCGATCTCGCGCCGCAGGCGATCCAGAGCGCTTTTGTCCTCCGTGTGAGGTCCCAATTCGGTGAGCCGCTTTTCCATCGAGGATCGCACATTCAAAAGATCACTGCGATACTGGCCTCCGGCCGCGACCTGAGGATCGATAAGAAAATCGCGTATGAGAACTGCCGCACGATAAACATCGCTGTAGATGTCGTCCAGTATGGAGGCGCTCTTTTGGTAGGATTCGTGAATGGACGACACTTCGGAGTAGATTCGCTCTGCTCTCCAAAAGGCGCTCAGTGCAAGTAACGCAATCAGGGTAAGCAAAGTGCCGAATCCCAGCAACAGAACAAGCCTTGGCGACTTCATCCACACTCCTTTTCTGCAGCCCATTATCGCCGCTCAGCGGGAGGGAACACTTTCCGCTGACGGCCATTCTAACATCTTGTCTAGGTGCCGGAGCCTGTTCTCCGTGAAGCCTACTGACTTTTTGGACGAAAACTACTGCCTTCAAGGGAGCGACACAACTTTTTCAGAGCATTATCATGCCTCAACATCACGAGACGACTTTTTCATGGCGAAAGCGGATCCAACGAGTCGTTTGCAGCGCTTGAGTTTGGCTGTAAGTGGTTTGAGGATCTGCTTTCAATCATCTTCTCCTCCTTCAACGAGGGACACAGCGGCACCGTGTCCCTCTTCACTTCTCATCAACACAGAGCTTGTCCAGGGCATGCTTTCGGCGAGTTCGGCTGCGCGTCATGGGAAGCGCTTTCGCTCTTCTTGCGTGATGCCGATTATTATTCCATTCGATATACTGCCTTTTGGCATTATTCCTACAGCCTTCACGTGATAGACAGCACCGTCCCTGCCGGGTATGCTACCCTTATGCTTATCATTTTCACAGATCTCGATGGAACCTTGCTCGATTATGAGAGCTACTCGTACGACGCGGCTCGCCCTGCGCTTGCGATCATCAAAGACATGGGTATTCCGCTGGTGCTGGTAACAAGCAAGACGCGTGCCGAAGTGGAGGTCTGGCGGGAACGCCTCGATAACCACGATCCTTTCATTGTCGAGAATGGCGGCGCTCTCTATTTGCCGCGCAAATATTTTCCCTTCACTTTGCAGGCGCCTGCCTATCGTGACGGGTATGCCGTCATTGAGTTCGGCACACCGTATGGTGAGCTGGTCGACACCCTGCGCGCGGCATCATCCGAAAGCCAGTGCAGTGTGATCGGATTTCATGACATGAGCATTCAAGAAGTCAGCCTGCGTTGCGGGATATCGATGGATCTGGCCGTTCTCGCCAAACGACGTGAATATGATGAACCTTTCGAGATTCTTGACCCGGGTGCGGACCAGTTGCTCAAATGCATCGAAAGCCGGAAAAAGCAATGGACGCGCGGTGGACGCTTCTATCATATCCTGGGGCCTAATGATAAATCGCACTGCGTGCGTCTGTTGACTCATTTCTACGAGCGAGCCTTCGGCGAAGTTTCTACGGTCGGGCTGGGAGACGGTCTCAACGATACCAGATTTCTTAAGGCAGTAGATATTCCCATTGTACTCAAGTCTGCCGAGAGTGCGCGGCTCCTGGCAAGGGTGCCCCGAGCGCGTCAGACCGAACTTCCAGGATCGGAGGGATGGAACCATGCCGTACTTGAAATCCTGCAGAATCATGGAAATCATAGGGTCGAACCGATGCCGGCAGATTCCTCCATTCAGTCAGCATAGTTCCCACGGCAGGATTGCACAGTCAGTCCGAGACATGGCGTGAAGCCTGGCATGTCCAGGAAACTCCTTATGTCGATGGAAGCCAATCCTGGCATTGATCGGAATACTCTGAATTTACCCGATCGTAGAGCGGCCGCTCCGCATTTGACGAGTGCCTGCATAGCCAAGGCGTAACACCTTTCTTCCCCTCCGTTGGCACATACGTCATGTACCAGGCTTTTTCGGATTTTCCTTGATCCTGGTGACAGTGGCGGTCCCGGTCGATTGATCCTTGATCCTATTGCCCTGGTGAGGATTCTCCTCCGATGCTTGTTTTATCGAATCAGATGAGGACCCAGTTGTCGCACCTTTGAGTCTCTCTGCTCTACGGCTGTTCCAAGCCAGAAGGGCAATTCCCCCAAAAAAAAACACCACCAGAACCAGTACTATGATCTTATCAAGTCCCATAGATAAATCCTTTCTTGAGAAAGTGGAGCTTACTTCCGCGGCAGATCCCGGCGTCATGGAGGATGAGAGCGCTACGATCAGCGTTGTCTGAATTGCTCAAATTCTTTAGATATGCCTCCAGATCGACATTTCCTCTTTCTCCTGCGTCTTGTCCGGCTTTTCTTGCAGACAACGATGCAAGACCTCCTTTCCGTAAAGACCAAGCGCTAGGCTTGCCGAGAGCACGATGCCACCCACCACAAGAATAAAGGCAGCAAGAAAAACGTTTCTCGCGAAATTGAGATGGTCCGCGGCGGCGGCCACGGCGACAAAAACAACTAAAATGCGGACTGCCAGTGCCAACCGGCGTCCGGCAGGGATTGCCTCATTGACTGCCCAGACCAAAATATGGCGACTGAGATACCGCCCGAGCCAGAATCCGGCTACAAGTATTACAGCTGCCGCTATCAGCTTGGGAGAGATAAATATCACTGTCGTAGTAATTTGGGACGTGATTTGAGTGTCAAACGCGCTGATGCCGGTCACCACTCCGCCCAGGAGGATCAGCCAAAAGGCGGCATTCGCAACGATTTCGACTGTGCGCACTCTGCCGGATTGGTTGAGCATCGACAGGAGCCCGCTCCGGCGCAAGAAGCGGTCAAAGGTGATCCCTTTGAAAATCCTGGATATAAGCCAGCGCGTAAGCCGGGCAAGGAAATATGCCAGTAGTACAATTAGAATGCCTGTGAGCAGTCCGGGTGCGTTTGCGGAGAATTGACTCGAGATACGCTCAATCGTCTCCTTGATGACACGTTCGAAGATATTCATCGGATCAGACCTCCAAACTGACTGTTGAAGCCGGCTTTTCCTGTGTTTTCTCCGACTCGCGGCCAACTATGCCGGATGGACTGGGTGCGTTGTCCCAGCGAGCAATCAGGTCCGGCTTCAAATGCTCAAAGCAGATGCAAAGCTGCTCAATCCTCTGTTCGACTTCCTCAGATATGAGATTTTCGACTTCGCTTACGAAGGAAGCGACCCGGGCCAGATACAATGGGGTCAAGGAGCGCAACAGGTAGCCGCGCTCGACCGGCTGCCGCTTGTAGCTGACGGCGAAGTCCATGATGATACGAACCCACAGTTCGTCTTCCATATGGAAGGGCGCTCCCCGCGACGAGTCCTGCCCCATTCGGAGCACGGCGGCATGAGTATCCGGTTGAAGAGCCCGCTCCCAGATTTCTCCCAAATCGTGGCAGCCCAGCCGGAAGGCTTTCAGCATGCGGTCGACGTTGATGGTGATGGGATCAAGCCCGACCCCGAAGCGAAATCCAAATAGATCCACATCCTCGCTGGCGGCGCGCGCTTTCCAGACGCGCTCGTAATCCTGCATGAGCATAAAGACGCTGCCCACCACCTGGTGAAGCATGTCGCTCAGATCGGCGCCCGGATCTTTGGCATCATGGAGCTTGGCGCCCAAAAAACTCTGGCACACGCGATAGCCTTCGGCGATCGCGATGGTCGTCATCCAGATGTCGATTCCATACCGCGCCGTGTCGGTTTCCCAGTCGTTACTCTCCAGGTAGCGGGAGAATAATCTCGACGACATGCCGAAATCGCCGCCGATCGGCTGTCGCACGCGCAGGCCGTACAACGCCCGGGTCAGTGGGTACACGATGCTGTTGGTGATGGTGCCGTCGAATTTGTGGCGGTGGTAATAAGGCGCTACAAAATCGAATCCTGCGTGAAGCACGGGGCGCAATAGCAGGTCGAACCACTCCGGCGTAATGGAACGAAGGTCGGAATCCACTACCGCGCACGCCTTGGCTCCCAGGCGTTCTGCGAGCTGAAAAACGAGGCGGAAGGCGCTGCCCTTTCCCGGGATACCGTGATAAGGCAGTGACAGACGGTGCACGGGGAACATGGGTGTGTTGAGAAACAACAGCTGGGAATCCTCGAGCTTGCTTGCCACCACCGATTCTCTGGTGCCGTCGGTGGAACCGCCGTCCGAGTTGATGATCACCGCCTTCAATTGCGGGTAATACTTTGCCAGGCCCGCCTGCGCGGCTCGGACCACGTGGCCGATTGTGCGCGCGTTGTTGTAGCTGGGAATGCCGATAACCACATCAGCCGTACCCTGGAGTTTTTCGACTGCCAGCAAAGCATCTTCCGGCAGCAGACGCTCCGGCTTCGTTTTTCGATCATGCGACATGGCTGCGTACCAACTGGGGTGCGTCCTGGATTCTCTTGAGCAGAAGGTTAAAGAAATCTGGGATGGCTGCGACCACCCGGTTCCAATTGGGGAGAAGCGGAAGGCCCAGAGGATCCTCGGTGAAATCCGAGGCAGCCTCATGCAAGCTCTTGGCAAAGGTTGCCACGGCAAGTTCTTCGCTGTGGCGGTCAAATTGGAGGCCATTGAGCATCGCGTCCGCGTGGTATCGGCTGATGGTATCCTCGGCCATGCGGACATAACGGACTTCCAGGCTCCGAAAATGATCTTTAGTAAAGGTGACCCCCTCGCCCGCCAGTGTGCGCATGAGCGATTTTGCTATATCGCAGGCCATCCGTCGCAACCCCTTGGTCGGATCATCACTCGACAAATCCTGATGCTTGTGTTCGTAACTGTCGGCAAGATCCACCTGGCAGATCCGCGACGTGGCGCAGTTGCGAAAAATTTCCGCCAGCACTCCCACTTCGAGGCCCCAATCACAGGGAATCCGGTTCGTCCGGGCCAGATCCGTCCGCATGGCGAACTCGCCCGCAAGTGGGTAGCGGAAGCTGTCCAAGAAACGCAGAAACGGCGTCGCCGGGGCCATGCTTTCCATCGCCCGGATCAGCGGCGTCATAAAAAGCCGCGTAACTCGCCCGTGCATCTTGTCGGTAACGCGCGCGTAGTATCCTTTGCAGAACTCATAGCCAAGGTTGGGGTTTGCCACAGGATATACGAGACGGGCCAGGAGCTGCCTGCTGTAGTTTACGATATCGCAATCGTGGAGAGCGATCACGTCACAATCTCCAGCGGCGAGGAGATATCCGTAAGCCAGCCAGCAACTGCGCCCTTTGCCATCTTGGCCAGCAGACAGTCCACGATGCCCTAATGAAGCTATAAGTTCTTGGACTGGTGGGCTATCCACCCATAGGAGGGTTACCGGATGAGGGAAATCATGGAAGAAATCCTTGACGGCCTCATACTCTTTGGGACCTGCGCGCCCAAGCGCGACGACGATGCGGCTCAGATAGTTGACGTTTGCCAGCTCATCGACAATGCGCCGCATCGCCGGAGTTTCGAACTCCGCATAGAGCGCCGGCAGAACCAAGCCGATCCTATTGTGCTTGGAGAACTCCTGCAACTCCCGATCCAGCCTTGCCGCGTCGTTGGGTTTCAAACGATGCAAAGTGGCTACAACGCCGGTCTGATAAAAGTCGGACATGGGATTTTGCCTCCTGTCCCAACATAGGCTGGAATTTAACGGCACGCTATCGCGCCCATGGGGTAGTTCTCTCGGAAAAACTGGGTATCACGTGAGCCAGAATCCCGATATGTTGAGCGCCCATGGATGGTGAAGCCCTTTCCCACTTGTCAGTCTTGGGAAGCGATGAGTCATGAGTGATGGGTAAAAGCTCAGGCCTGCTCATCGCCAATAATTCAAGCGTTTGAGGCTTGGGCTCAGCCGGTCTGATTGCGCATTTATCCAAAATCTCAGATTGAATTCAATATTTTGGACGCAACGACCTATGTGTGAGATTGTTAGGAGATTTGGGAAAAGCACGTAAATATTAGTTATTAATGGATTTGTTCATCAGGCACATGTGCTGGCATGCGAAATGCTTGAAAGAGGACGGTAATTTCCCGTGATCCAAGCTCAGTCTCGTAACTGAGATGCGTCGAGCAGGAGGTTTTCGCGGTCCCTTCCCGCGATGCCAGGAATCTCCAACGCGATGTTGAAATAGCTCGGGGCTGAGCTTGGCAACTTCCTCGAATCGTGCAATCACCAGAGCCTTGACAGCAGAGATGACGTGGGCCACGCCACTGGTGAGGTCGTGTGCCATGCGTTACTTGGCGGCATCCTGCGGCATTATTGCCGCAAAGTCGCTTGACCTGTTTTGTTTCTTGTTGCCGGGCGCTATGCTGCGTCAGCGACGCATTCACGACAAACGGCGGGTCGGATATCGAGAGCAACTGCCGAATGAACCTGGATTTCTACTCCCTCGATGTCAGTCGAAATTTTCGCCGATTCCCGGTTCCAGTTGACCAAGTGACGCGCAGCTGCAGGACATCCGAGATACTTGACTTCACAAGTTCCGGGTTTTCGCAGACCATGGGTGGGAGCCTGGCCAGGTTTATTCGGTCGACAAGACCGGAGGCGCAATCTTACTCTATTTGAAAATCGCAATTCGGAACAGTCTTTAGCACTAAGGCCGGAGTTGGAAACTACTGAGATGAGAGGGCGGTTTCAATGGAGATCATCGGTGAGCCCGCCTCTATTTCCACCTCTATTTCCGCTTGTGCTCCCAGATAGAAACGCTTTTAAGGCATGAAGGATCGTGTTTCCGTGGCACTGTCCTGAGAAAAGAAGTTTGAACCGAATGCCCGTCAAAACAGACATACTTAGGTAGATGCAGAATCCGGCTGAGCAAATCGCTGACGAGATCCTGGTGATGGACGCCCAGAGCGGGCGCCGCGTGGCATTCGACATACTGGTGTTGCGCTGGCAGAAGCGACTTTGGTGGCACGCCTTTCATCTCACCGGCCGCGCCGAGGCCGCCTGGGACATCACACAGGAAAGCTGGTTGGACATCGTGAGGGGCCTGACTCGCCTGAACGATCCGGCTAAGTTCGGCTCCTGGGCTTACCGGATCGTCAGCCACAAGGCGTATGACTGGCGTTGCCGGGACGGACGTGAGCGTTCAACCGAGATCGAGCAGGAAGACACGCCTGCCGTGGCCGCCGAACAGGGAAAGCATGAAACGGCCGGCGATGTCCACGACATCCTCCGCCGGCTGCCGGCGCGCGCGCAGGTGGTTTTGAATCTTTTTTACCTGGAAGGTTTCAGTCTGGCCGAAATCGCAAGCATTCTTGGAACGCCCGAAGGCACGGTGAAATCCCGTTTGCATGCGGCTCGAATCGAATTCAGGAAGCATTGGGAATCGCTTGGCAATATATCGCCGACGGCAATTACCTCATCTGGAAAGGAATGACCACATGAGTAACGAACAGATCAAGAAAATCATCGAAGACAGTTACGATGAATCCAAAGAAGAGACACTCCGAGCGATAGGCAGGGACTTCTACAGCCGAAGTTTTCGGTCCGCCGCCATTTTTGCGTGGGCTTGGTCGATTGCCTTCATTGCTCTGGCGGTTTACAGCGCGATGCAGTTCTTCAAGGCGGACCAGACCCAAGGACAAATCATGTATGCCGCCCTTTTCGTACTCGGCGCGCACGGCGTTGGACTGATGAAGATCCTCACCTGGGGGATGCTCCACCAGCACAGCGTCAGACGCGACCTCAAGCGCCTGGAACTGCGTGTGGCGGAAATGAGTGAAATGATGAAAAGCAGGTAGAAGAGGTGTCATTCAATCAGGCCCCATCTCAAAATTTGGATTCAGGTATGGACCGGCATCCGAATGTGTCGGGCGGGACTGTTCTTTCGGAAACTAATGGTGAATCCTGAAAAGGGGTAGGGATTTTATCCGGATACCCAACTACATCCGGCTGGTTCCCAAAACCGCCACTTTATGGAACGCGGCCTCAAAAATTATCGCAAACTTTCCATTTCGGTAATTCGGGACAATCACAATCTGTTGACGACCAGTCTCTGACATCCCTTGTCGGTGATCATAGCCAGCAGCGAGGTCAGAGGCAGAACGGGGGATTTGTCTGCCTGCGCATCCTTCCATAACGCGTAGAATCTTGCCAGAGCCACGAGATCTATTTCAGCGTGAAAACAAGAAAGTACTGGTAGGGCAGGAATGTATGCTCTTTGGCCAGCTTGAATCCATTGGTTTCCATCTGCCGCATTACATCTTCGTGCGCGATTTTCATTTCGACCGGCGGGCCAACGGGCGTTTCCTTTTTGTGGAACTCAATCATAATGACCTGGCCTCCGGGCTTAAGCATTTTCTTCATCAAGGCCAGGTACGGCGTCTGGTTTTCGATATGATGCCATGTGTCGCAGAAAAAGAACCGGTCGATCGAAGCGTCCATAAGCAACGGGTCATCAGGTGCTGCAAGAACGGTCGCAATATTCTTGAGTTGCATATCCCGGAAGCGACGATTCATGTATACGATCATGTCAGGATTGATGTCGACTGCGTAAACCTTCCCCTTGTCGCCGACATGGTGGGTAAACCTCCATGCAAAGTATCCTGACCCGGCGCCGATATCCGCCACAACTTCCCCTTCTTTTAAGTCGAGAGCCATAACTACGTCATGCGGTTTCTGGTAGGCATCGCGCTGCGGGTCTTCCAGCAATGAAATATAGGCCTTCGGATCCTGGTGCAGCTTATGCATCTCTTCCATAGTTATCTTGCCTGGATTCTGAGCAGCGAGACAGGCCGGCAGAAAAATCAAGGCTGTCAAGGCAAATCGATTTCTCATAAGTTTGCTTCTCCTGTCTGGATATCTCTTTTCAGCAAGGACGACCAATACCTGTCGTTCATGGTATCACGCTGATGGAATCAATACAGTGTTCAATGTTGCGTTACCGCTCGTCGACAGGCTGATAGGCTGTTCGTTTTCCAAATCCTCCAGCCTCGCATTTTCTTGACGAAAGGCACTGCTGTCCGCGCTTTGCGGGCGATCGTGGTACATTATCAAACCGAGTCCAAGGCGCGGTTGTCTCCCACTGAACTGACTGTCTTGCTGTGATGTTGGTTTGATGGCAATCATGAGCCGCCCGGAGTCCGGAGAAATCGGTTTCACATATTCGTTGCCCGTTGATGGGTGATTCCTGCCACATATGGACAAGGCCACACAAGAATCGGCGGGCCTACCGCTCGGGGAGGATAGAGACGCGCTGCTGATGGTGCGCGCCGCGGCGGGGGACTCGCTTGCCTTCGAGGAACTGGTGATCCGGAATCAGTCCGCTGCCTGGGCTTTGGCGGTGCATTATCTCGGGGATGCCGCCGAGGCGGAGGACATTGTTCAGGAGGCCTTTCTCAAACTCTTGCGTGCCGCTCCACGCTATCAGCCCACTGCCAGATTCCGTACCTACTTGAGCCGAATTGTCGTCCGCCTTTGCCTGGACTATCGAGCAAAAAAGCGCCCGGCCTACCGTGAAGACCTGCCTGATCGCGCCGATACCGCGAGAGATCCGGAGGCAGTTCTCCACAACGAAGAAACCACAAAAGAAATACGGCGGGCGCTCGAAGATCTCCCGCCAGCGCAACGCATGGCGCTCCTGTTGCGTCACTTGGAGGGCTTCACCTATACGGAGATCGCCGTGGCGATGAGCACTTCTGCGAAGGCGGTGGACTCACTTTTACAAAGAGCCCGACAGGCGCTTTGCGGTCGCCTGGATTTCATCAAGAATCATTTCCAGATGTAAAAACTTCGCATCATAAGGTGAGTTGGGATTTCCTCGCGGCGAGGGTTTCATGAAAACTCTCGTTTGCCAGCGGGGGATTTTGCGTTCTGGCCCGTTTATAAGGGTGTCTCAAAAGATGGAGGAATCAAAAAGTGTTCGATTGCAGGCAAATCAAAACTCGACTTGGCCGTTACCATGACGGAGAACTGCCTCCTGCCGAGAGTCTTCTTGTGGAGAGCCATCTACAGGGCTGCCGCCTGTGCAGCCAGCAACTTGAGGCAATTCGCCAATTCTCCACGGCCTTTCAACGTGCCCTCGTGACCCCACCTGTCCCGGTGGCCCTGGCTCACGGGATCATGGCTCAGGCGCATGCGCAAGCGGCAGCCACCTCCCCGGCATGGGACCTGCTAAGTTTCTGGAGGGGTTGGTCGTTTTCAATGCGGTTCGCGGCTGTGGCCGTCTCGGCGGCAGCCTGCTACCTAGGTCTTGTGATCGGCAGCGCTTCGCTGCCATCTCCGGGCTCGGCGGGCGATGAGATGCAATGGATCGGTATGACCTCCCGGGGGCCGATTGTCGCTGCATATGTGGGCGCCAAGCGATGAGACGACATATCAAGACTCTGGCTGTGATCTTCTCCGTGGCCTTGAACCTCGCCTTTTTGGTGGGCTACGGTGTTCGCAGGTTAAGTGATCGACCCCGATTCGCATATGAAGACCTTGATCTCTCTGAAGACCAACGGGTCCGAATCGAGGCCGGCGGTGACCGCTTTCTCAGTGCTCTCAATGAGACTGGAGACAGGATCATCGCAAAACATCTCGAGCTGATGGATCTGATCGCCGCCGATCCAAAAGACCGGCAGGCGATCGAAGCGAAATTTGAGGAGATTCACTCGATCCAGCACTCGATGCAGGGCCTAGTCATAGAGCACCTGCTGGAGGACAAACAGATACTGACTGCTGAGCAGCGAACAAAGTTCTTTGCGCTGCTTAAATCCCGAATCCGGGCGCAGGGCGCTCCGGGGCCCCCATGGCTTCCTGCCGGAGCGCGAGAGAGGAAGAAATGAAAAACTAACCCGGAGCAGAGAGGTGAGCGCATGCGACTTCGATGGGTTCTGATCCTGTCTGCAATCGTGATTCTGGCCGGCGGAGGCACCTGGTGGCTGATCAATCGGGCGAGCCGGACACAAGCGGCAAACCAGGGGATTTCCGTGGTACCTGTTCAACGCCGTGATCTCGTTGCCAATGTCGCAGCTACCGGAAAGGTCACCGCCATGGTCGGCGCCGAGGTGCGCGTCGGCTCCCGGGTTTCAGGACGTGTCCAGCGGCTGTTCGCCAACATCGGCGACGTGGTTCGAACCGGCCAAATCATCGCCGAGCTGGAAAAAGACGATCAGCAAGCTCTCCTGGAACAGCGGCGCGCGGAAGTCAAGATTGCCGAAGCCAGAATCTCC
>Ga0315284_10009175_pt1 | contig 14109 bp, 7 predicted proteins | sample YL17G09_16_MG_FD_203696 | JGI IMG/M metagenome (GOLD analysis project Ga0315284, IMG submission 203696) | Sediment microbial communities from Yellowstone Lake, YNP, Wyoming, USA - YL17G09_16 | ecosystem: Environmental > Aquatic > Freshwater > Lake > Sediment | place: USA: Wyoming | collected... | reverse complement strand
TTTTGAGGTTAAGGCCCAGATATTTAACAAGGTTGTGATATGCCACAGCTGAAATTCCCGAACTGGGAGTTGCACCTATATCAACAGGAATCCGGTCGGGCTCTTTATGTTTTATTGCTGTAAGTAATCTTTCTCTTGAGTTCATGTTTTTGGATGCTCCTTACTTAATGTGAAAAGTTATATCACGGGATACTTTGTTTCTTTCCTTTATGCTTAACAAAGAATCACTGACTACAATTTCCTTAACGCCCTTATAATCCAGAGGAATTTCTGCTAAAAAAGCCGTAAAAGATTTACTTATAACTTCATTTGCATCTATAAAAGCATAAATATTACGGTCAAAAATCTTACCTTTTTGGGCCACAACCGGGAACGGTTCATGCAAGCCGGTTGTTCCGAATTCCATACCGAAAGCCGCGGGAATTCCGTTCACCATCGACCGCCAGAAATTTATCCATGGGTAGTCTGCAGTCTCCCAAACATATCCGAGCATAAGGCTTTTCTTCGGATTACATGCTGTAACCCAGCCGTATTTATCATTCTTACTGAATGTAAAAGAGGATACTCTTGGCCAGTCTGTCTCAAATTGTCTTAAACTTACAATTTCACCATCATGAGTTGCTTCAGGCCATTTTATTACCAGATTCTCCTGATCAAGACTCCCATCCTCCCTGTCTTCAAAACCCTTTTCAGTATTATTGTCGAAGAGTGTTGATTTATCAAGAAATGGAGACCCAATCGTGACATGCTGTACTATGTTAAACATACGGCCATATTTGTTCAGGTTTTTGATCTCTTCAGTCACAAAGAATATTGGTTCATCTTCCGGCATTTCAATTTTCCTTGTCAATTGAAGTCCTCCCATCGGAAGCGTGCACTCCATTGAAGTGGTTATAAGGCCATTAATATTCTGAGGCTCAGCCAGACTTTTCCAGATAACAGTACTGGCTTCGCCGTGGTGCACAAAACCGTTTGCTTTTTCACTTGCGGAGGGTGGTCCCCACCGGTCGAAACACAGAAAATGTCCCATAAAATCAGGCATCGTCGAATCTTTTATTCGCCAGTTTAAGGGATTCAAAGGCAACTCTTTCAGGTGAAAATCAGGGTATGATCCACCATTGAAATTTACTTCGAGGACAGCTTTCTTATTTTCAATTTTCATAAAGATATTTTTTAAAGTATCGTTTAGAAGTGAATCCTCTTTGCCTGAGCCCGAGGGAGCGGAACTATTCCTTGGCTGACAGGAGCAGATTGTGAGAATAAATAATATAAATAAAAGAGTCAGGTTCTTTTTCATAGATCGATGCAACAATTATATAATTAATAAGATATCTTTGGTTTCATTCACACGGGATTCCGGTTCTTTGATTTTTTTTACTTTCCAATAAAGATATGATTTTTAAAGCAACATTCAAATAACCGGACTCCTTTGAAATTGAAGGTTACAGTAATAGCATCTTTAAAGAATTGATACTATCAGTTCTTTAGGATAAAACACTTTGAATACAGCAAGTTATAAATCATGGAACTTAAATCCAAATCATCAGAACCAGGACGAAACCGTCGTAGTTTTCTAAAATCCCAGATTATTCTTGGCCTCGGGGCGTTCTCCTCCGGAAAAGTAATTCCTGAAGCTTTTACCTCATTTCAACAACCTGGGAATTCCGGGATTTCCAGTTCCGACATACGCCGTGAACAATACCAGAATTGTCTCGGTGGTCCCTTTCCCGAACCAGCTCCGTTGAATTTCAGGTTGCGGGAAATAATAATGAAAGACGGTTATCGCATTGAATCTCTTACCTACGAGGTTCAGCCGGGAGAAAGCATTCCTGCATTGCTCCTGATACCTGACAATGTTACTTCTGATAACCCGGCACCAGGTATTGCTGTGTGGCACCAGCACAATGGCGAATATCATCTGGGTAAATCAGAACCGGCCGGCCTTGCCGGTAATCCTATGCATTATACTGCAGTTGCACTGGTCCGCGAAGGTTATGTTGTGCTATGCCCAGATGCGTTATGCTTCGAGGAGCGTCAGGATCCGACCGGTATTCTTAAAGGTGGGGATTATGAACGTTTCGAATTTCTCCGTGAGGTAGTTCTGGGACGAAGCCTTGCATGGAAAAATATCCTGGATATGAAACAGTCTGTATCAATGCTTTGTCGGCGTGCTGAAGTACGAGCTGATCTAATAGGCTGTTATGGTCATTCAATGGGTTCAACTCATTCATGGCTTGTCGGCCCTCTGGAACCCAGGCTTAAATGCATCGTTGGTAACTGCTGCCTGCCAACATATGAGGCTATTGAAGATAAACATCTTCTCCACTGCTTTCCAAATTTCGTACCGGGATGGAAAAAATATGGCGACACACCGGAGATAGCAGGCCTCATTTCTCCCAGAGCTTTACATTTAAACCTCGGGGCGAAAGATGAAGGAAGCCCGATCGAATCGGCAATCCGTGGGATTAAGCGGATCTCTGAAGTATATAAAAAAGAACAAGCACCCGGAAATTTCACTTTTTTCGTTGAACAAGATGCTGGCCATGTATTTTCCGAAAAAATGTGGCAACATGTAAAAGAGACTTTTGCCCGTCATCTTAAAATCAGGGAGTTTGCTTTGCCAAATAAAACTCTTTGAGCTTGACAATTACATAAGAGTCCTTAACAGGATCGAGACCTAATAATTCGGTCAATGCTAAGTCAAAATCTTTTCCAATCGACTGCAGAAATTTTACATCCGGTGGGAAGCAATTACCTGTTTCATCCTTGGCGTCAAAGAACAAACCGTATGACATCGCCTCCAGAATCATATCGCAGTTTGTTCCAATAAGGCCTGCAAGACCAAGCGCCCCCATGAAACGGTCATCGAAGCCAAGTTTACGCGTAAGATCACTGCCCACCCTGTAAATGGTGTCTTTAAGAGCTTTATTACGGAACCGGGCAAGAAGGTCATCGATATGTTCCAGGAGATCATCTAACGAATAATCGGAATGATAAATCTTGGAAAGAGTTACGGCTGACTGTACCATAACCAGTCTGGTAAAACTATAAACCTCTTTATCCTCAAGAATTTCATACATAAAAATTGCCTCAGGATGTTTGTAATATCCATAATAGGCGGCAGTAGCGTGTCCAAGGTTATGAATAAATGCTTTACGGTCAACCCATGCTTTGATATTCTCCTTGGGTGCCAATCCTTTCAGGTCGGGGATAGGCGACTTAAATCCTTTACCATCGAGTATCAGAGTGTTATATGGTTCAGCGAAGACCATTAAAGGATCCTTTTCAAGGTCAGCCGAAGTCATGATTGGAACCATTTTCCCGATACTGGTTTCAACTAGTCCGACAAAGGTTTCGACAGGAAAATCAGCGGGAAGATTTGCCTTGAGATGTTCCTTCATGAAATCGGAAGCATCCCTCATGTTTTCTGCTATGATTATGTCAAGCGGGCAGGCAGGTTCATAATAAAATCTCTTCTTCAGGCCTTTAGCGATCACCGGTATTACTTTTTCAAGAGCATTTTTACCGACTGATACCGCCAATATTCCAGCCGTAGCAACTTCTTCCGCCACCTTATCAGTATCACGACCCGATATTGCCTGAACGTTATTGACGACTATCTCACTGTCATGATCTCCCTTGATAACAACCCTGTAACTCCTGTGAGTGTTCAGCAGGTCCACAATAGAAGCGTCGACATCAACAAAAACAATTCTGTAACCACCATTCCCGAAAAGCTGTCCAATAAAGGACCTGCCAATCTTCCCTGCACCAAATATCAATATCTTCCGAAGATCAACCTGAAATCTGGTTTCTGTATGATTCATAATAGGGTCTGATTCTTGCCTTTTTTTCTCCTTTTCGCTCTTCAAAATATGTTCCTCCCATATAAAAGCATGTAAAACCACCAGACACTATCCCCCAGGAACAGGTTTCCTCCAGTTCCAGACCCAGTGAACTCCTCTGAAGCTGATCAACGACAGATGCAATCACGCCACCCACAAAGTTATCACCGCATCCGGTTGTATCACCGCCACCCTTTGAGCTTTTAAGCTCTTCGATGATTTTACGCGATACCGGCATCTCATTCACTCCTACAGAACTGAAAAAGCGGCCGTCGGAATATGTCGAGATATTCTTTGATCCGTTGGTAATGATGAGTGAAGAGACTTTCTTTTCCATAAAGAAATTGATTGCCGAATTCAGGTCATGCTTTCCGCTAAGGCGAAGTGCCTCTTCCATGTCAGTTACCAGGAGGTCGATGTAACTGTAGCTCTCATCGCTCTCACCCAGAGGCCAATTCTCTGTCGGATTTGCCTTTTCATTCCTGAAATCAAACACAGTGTTAACGACAGTAATACCCCCTTTTGACTTTGCTTTCTTAAGGAGTGATGTTAAACTGTCGTGTATCCGTGGTACAAGTGCGGTCCCTCCAAAGACAACAATATCAGAATTGAAAAAGTCTTCATCAATCTCTTCCGGAGTGTAATCCCAGGCAGCACCTATTGAATTGAGAAACGCACGTTCACCGTGACTGTTATCATATGTTGGATCAGAAAGTACAATTGTTGAAGGGGTACGATTTCCAATCAGCTTATAATCCTTAAGGACAACCGGGGTTTTCTTTAGTGAGGAAAGAAGGTAATCTCCGATCTCATCTTTTCCTCCGCGACCGTAAAAACGGACTTCGCAATTATCCATGTCGGCAAGCTGGGCCAGGTGGATAAGCGAAACTATTGAAGGACCGCCGATATTTATCTTGTCATGTGGTCTGGTACCTTTTATCTTATTAAGGACAATATCGAGAGGGATCCCGCAATATGTTTCGAATTCTTCCTGGAACACAAGTTGTCCGGGGATTAATCCTCCGTCACCGCGTCGTTTTGAGAGAAAGGGCTGAATTGTTTCACTGCTGAAATCAATGCCGTTGTATAAAAGGTCAACCAGGCAACATCCAATGCCTGAAACTATAATCTTATCCGACATATTAAATACTGGTTATTTTATTCTTGTTAAAGATATTTTTCATAATCATTTACCAGCAGGTGAACCGGCTTTACATCTTCAATTATTTCAGGGAACCGGCCGATTTTATCATAGAACCGGTTATCGTTTGCATCGTCATTTACGAGACTTACCTCACCGATAAGAACTCTGCCTTTTCCTTTTTCGCCATAAAACCTGTGATATAATCTCGATTTCAGGCATATACTCTGGCCAGGCTTAAGGATAAGAGGTACTCCTGCTTTTACTGTGGTTAGCACACCGTCGATGCTCACTGTCACAGGTTCAGGTGATAGTTTATCATCGGCTGTTGCCATATAAAGTTCCATAACCAGGTTTCCTCCGCCTCTGTTGATAATATCTTCGGTTTTATTCCAGTGAAAATGCATTGGCGTCTCCTGCTCCTCATCGGCAACCATGATCTTTTCACAATACATCTTGTCTTTTTTGTCCCAGTTACCGTTACGGATTGTGAAAAGGGATAATCCCACCTTCTTAAAATTACCGCTTCCGAAATCGGTTATATCCCAGCCAAGTTTATTATCAATTATCTCGGAACACTTTTCATATTTCCCTCTCCAGTCTTCAGGCGCCCAGGAAGCCCATTCGGGCAACATAAACTGATTTTTGGCAAAGAATTCCTCTATACCTGAAATGATCGCGTTAACTTCACTTCTTTTCATGATTTATCGTTTTAAAGATTAAAATATGCTTAATTGCTTTGTTCCCGTCTTTGTAAGATCCTTAGATCCAAAATTATTGTCATATGCATTTAAAATCAGGTTCTGCAAGACCTGAGGCAGGAAAAGGATCCTGCTTATAGTCAGAATATCCAAATATATCTAATTAAATTTCCATTTTTTCGCAAAACTGCATATTTAACAACATAACACTTTACCTGCAGGAACTTCCTTTTCACATTCCATATTTGGTTCAGGCCTCAATCACAGAAGCAGTGTTCCATCAGAGGTCCTGATAAATACATCAACCTGTTTGACAAGTCTTCTTTTTTCCTGTATAAGGATCAGGCTGTCAAATAACAGGACCAGAATTAACGCTGACACAAATTTCAATTTCATTGGTATGCTTTAGAAAAATCATTTTTCAAGCAGGAAGGAGGCAGGCTTATAAGCCCCGATCTCCGTTTCAAAAGAATTATCATTAATGAGGATTACGTTCCCATCTTTTTCACCTCTCAGGTTTAAAGGTATAGCCCTTGCAAACTTAATCCCTTCAGGCAGTGTAATCTTGCATTTCCCTGAATCGCCAGCCTGTTCCCAGAGTCTGAGCACAATACCGTCACCAAACAGGTTTGGACCAAAAGATGAAACAAGGACCCCTTTTCGTGAGACTCTGAAACCCTCCCCGGAAACCGGCAGAGTACCAGGTTTCCCGGAATTTATAACAGCTTTTAAAGGAGACCGGAATTCCTCTGAAGGGGTGGTCAGGGAGGCTTCATTATTATATCCCTGGAAACTCCATAGGTACATTCTGGCTGACCATGAACCCTCGATCCATTCCGTGAAATTTGTACTCCACTGGTTATTAAACAGGTTTACAAACACATAGGATTTTTGAGGAACAAAATAACGGGAATATTGCCATAGACCGGGCCTGTCGAGACTGACTCCCGGAGCATCGGGCGTTGAAATTGCAAAACCGTCCTTCCGGTCATCGTGGATGGCAATTCCGTTGTTAACCAGGTAGAAATCGAAATCTGAACCTTTTATTATATCTTTGGATGGATCTATTACCGCTCCCAGTCGACCTACTTTAAACTGAGGTGATTCGACTTTAAATGGGAAGCTTATCCATCCGGCTTCAGGCCAAGGTTCTGCCTGTTTCCCGTCGATGAACCAGTTAAGCTCAATGTAAGGCAGGTTTTTGTATACTGAAATTGTAATTGAATAATTATGAGGATTTCCAGCCTCCTTTGAGAATAGCATTATTGCCTTCGCTGATGCATTGTCGGTGGAGTAGATCACTTTTGCCTTCCCTCCGGTTATCCTGCTGTAGGGAGTATCATCGAGATTTGGCCGGCCAAACTCAGAAATGCCCCAGGAGAGTCTTACCTTGAGATAGCTGTCGATATACCTGTTGGTTTCCTTTTTACTGAATCTTTCGTAAAGGTATTGTCCGAAACCGAATTCCGAACTGCTGTCAACCATCTCCCTTCCAGTCTTTTTTTCAACAACCGAAGAGAGAGAGCCCCTATCATGGTCTATTTTAATCCTAAAATAATCATTTTCAATCACCTGGTTTTTCTCATCCGCCAAAACAATCCCTTTTCCGGAGGGTTTGTTTCCGATAACCGGTATATAGGTTGTGTATCCTGAGGAAGGAATATCTTTTGCAATGAATTTCAGGACATTGCCTTCATTACTAACCTGAACGATTTCTCCTGTTCTAAGATCTTTAAGCGCCTCTATTTTAGTTTGTTGTAACACCGTGACTATACCAGAACGGATCCAGGGCAACGGATTAAAAACAACGATTCTCTGCCCGTCAGCACTGACCATAGATGAAATTCTTCTCATTTCTCTATCGTAAGCAGGACCAAGCAACTTTTCAGCCTGGTAAACCCGGTCCCCTTTTTCTTTCCATGAAGCTTCAAGTTCGCGATAAGTACCTTCAGCACGCTCGGCATGAAATTTATCACCGTAATACCAATCGCCTGAGTGACCATGGCTCATTGCCATTCCGAAAGTATGCTCATCCCAGAGAAGAGCACCCTCAGTAGCCGGCGTCGTGAAAGGCTTTATATCGACATTTGTTCCGCTCTTCAGGTTTGTCAGAGTATTAAGAAGTTCGAGAGAATAGATCTCTTTCTGTAAAGTTCTCACTGCTTTAATCTCTCGCGGCATTGACATATAACCGTGTATCCAGGTATCGGGCATATCACCTCTTACAACTGGAAGCTCGGGATCCTCTTTCATTATGGCATCGTAGAAATCAGATATCCGTCCTATTCTGAGCTTTGCGTTAGGAGCAAGCTCCTGTGCTCTTTTTAGTACTTTCTCCACATCTTCCGGTGCGGGGGGTCCCTGATTATCACCAGTATGAATAATTGCCAGCCAGGTGTTATACTTCCATTTCTCATTGGGAACAAGGCTGGTACCATAATTCTCTCCCCAGTATATTGTCATCAGCTTTGAACCGTCGGGTCCCTGCCACCAGAACAGGAGAGGCACTTCCGGGGAACTTGAGACAGCATTGCACCCTATATGAAGGATCTTTATTCCCGCATTTGCGAGGAGTGTTGGCAGGAACCATGAATGGCTCGGCACGTCAGTCAGTTTGGCATCGCGAGGCAAAGGAAGATTGAATTTTTTTGAAAGGTCGGCAGCAAATGTCAGTGATCTGACCAGAGCTTCAGGATCTCCGGCCTCTGTCTCGAAGGTAAATGGCAGACCATGATAAACAAACCAGCCTTCGCGGATTGCTGCTTCAATCCGGGGTTTCATTTCAGGAGTACACCTGTTCAGTATCTGAATCATAGGCCAGGCAGGCATGGTCCATATAAACTGCTTTTCGCGTGGTAGAATGCGGCTTTTTTCAAGCGTGGTAAGAGCCTGTTCCATCATTGTGGTTGAATACTTATTGATGACTGACTCAGCTTTATCGGTATACCCGTTATCAAAATGTGTTTTGAACACGAAAATGATCTCTTTTACATTGGGATTTGGCTTTTCCTTTTCCTGTGACGAAATCCCTCCAGCTAATATGGAGAACAACACGGACAGAAATAGTATCTTTCTCATAATCTGCAATTTATAATATTGATTAAAATACATTCATCTAAAAAATTCAAATAAAGTTATTATAACTTATTGATCATAAAACCGTTATCGTTTTATTTTTAAAGTAATAACTTCAAATGGATTAAATTCAATACGGTCAGGACATGGGGCAAGGGTAGCTTCTTTAGGATCACTGAAATATACAGTTTCGGGATTTAATGAATTCCATTTTATCAAAGTAGTTGAAGGCTTTTCCGAGGTATTGAATAACCTTATCATCACATTTCCCCCGTCGGAGGTTTCTTTAATTGAAGAAACAATCACAGAGGAACTATCATCAATAATAAACATTGAGTTGTATGATTTTGTGTTAACAGGTGTTGGAACAGGAATCAATGGCATGCATAATTCTTCAGCAGTTTTTTTTGCACTTGTAGAATTGAATTTGCTGTGAGGTTTCAATGCATACCTGAATTCAGTAATACCATTCTGGTATGCACGGTAGTTAGTATGCCATGAATTGTTCATCACCCAGGAGTAAACAAGTGATGATGGAGTATAAGTAACAGTCCATGGACTGTCAGGAGCTGACATCCATTTTTCACCATTCATTCCACCAATCTCAACAATGGGGGCATCCTGACTGAACAGAGTTATACCTTTATTATTGTTATTGATGTCAATCCAGTTTTGCATTGTAAAAAAGTTCTTATTTGAACCTTTCAATTGATCTTTTTCAGGCTGCATAACACCCCAGGCAAGATCAATTTTTGCATCACCTCCCTCAACATTGAAAGGGAATCCGAAACGTACATTTTCTTTTTCCGTAACTATTTCTTTATCAACAATATTCTTTAGTCCGATCCAGTCAAGTTCTGAAAAAATTGTAATCTCCTTCTGAAGAATCTTCGTACCGGGAGCATCCGATTCAATAAGGAGTGTTGCCAGAACCGGACCGTTTTCCTTAACAGATACCCTGATATTCCTATCGGTTCTGATGTCTTCTCCATTTTTCCCGGTATAGGAATAACTATTCAGGCCTTCAGAACCAGCAAAGTTCAAATTGTTCTTCCTATCCAATAAGCTGGTAATATTTCCGGATGACTTGTCAACTACTATTTCATAAAGGTCATTAGCCAATGTATTCTCTGTGACTTTTATCACAGAAGGAGTTATTTTTAGTTTCCTGCCCTTCGTTTTTAAATAGTAAGTTATGGACCCCAGAGGAGGCACACTTTTAGCAATAAAGACCCATTCGCCTGTGGACAATTTTTGCAGGATCAATGGATTACCCGTTTTGTCGGAAAGGATTTTCCCGTCAATTTTCCAATCTGCAGGAAGAGTAACCATACCGGAACGCAGCCATGAGGAGGTGTTAAAAACCTGAAATGATTCAACATTACCGCTATTTGAAGAGATTGGGGAGAGAGCTTCAATCATAAGTTTGTCAGCCATCTCTTCTGCGGAGAGGGCAAACCTTTGCTTCCGGTCCCACTGCATTTTAACAAATTCGATGAATGGATTAGAGATACTGTTATGTGCTCCCCAGGTATGTTCAGAGTATAACAAAACATTTTGCCATGCATCATAAAATTTTTCAACTGGATAATTTCCCCTTTTAAGTATTGTCCAAAGAATATCAGCTTGCACAAGTTTATCTGCTGTATGCCTGTTAATTGCGGTTTCTTTTGCTGAAGATGCAGCTCCATCCTCCCAGTATGGTGTAAAATCACCTCTAAAAACAGGGATGACGTTGCTGTATTTTTCTTCAAGGGCTTTAAATACTTCAGCGGTTGTTCCAATTCTTATTTTTGGCCAGGCATATTTTTCATTCCATTTCCTTACAAAATCCGGCATCTCTTCATCGGGGGGACCATTATCACCACCTATTGTATATCGTAAGTAGGAAAGGTCGTAAGGGTAATCTTTTGCAGTTAATTCTCCAAGATATTCAAATATTGGAGCTTCACCACAGACTGACAACCTGTCTTTTATCCATTTATGGAACCATGAATAACCTTTACCTGTTGACCAGTAGAGAATTTTTTCATTTCCTGAAGGAGAAAGCCAGTAAAAGGGAATATCGCCCCAGGCTTTATGAACGAGCCCTACCCTGTCTCCCTGATTTGGCATTGTAGGTACAAAGTTGGGACCTACTGAGAAATATCTGATCCCGTTTTGTGCCATGGCTGTAACAGTTCCCCAGGCATAACCCGGGACATCAGTGATCATTGCTGTTTCAATTTTAGTTCCGGTTTCTTTTTGAATTTTATTTGAGGCATCAAAAATATGCATAAGTTCTTCCTGCCTGCATAATCCCGTTAGCATATTGGCGTACATTCCGTCAAGCCCAACCCATCCTTTCTGAACAGCATCAATAAAGCTTTTCCGGCTCTCTTCCGGAGCATTTTTAAAATAATTCTCAATTGCCCAAAGTACTTCGGAATTCCACCTATATTGTGATCCGTCAGGATACAACTGGGTTTTACGGCACAACTCAATAGCTTTTTCGAGGTTTTGCCACTGTAATTTCATAACCTCTTCCTGCACATGGGTGTATCCAATATCATTATGAGAATGAGGTAAAAAATATAATGTCCAGAACCTTGCTGGTAATAGTGTAAAGATTGTATCAATATTCAGTCCGGCTGTATTCAGAGCTATTTTAATATCTGTCTTCTCTGTTATCTCACCGGCAGGCAACAATATTTCAGTCTCTCCAATGCCTTTTTCAGTTGGATTGATATCCTGCGTTACTGTTTTCCCGTTGAAAACTAGCCGGAGGGTTCCTTTGTCATGTAGCAGGTTGCCCTTAAAAGAGATAGTTAGTGGCCTTCTGGGCCCATCAGAATGATTATAATATGCCTGACGTGAAGATATTACAAGCTGTATGCCGGATCCTTTTTCCTGACTCAAACATGGTGAGTACAGGGAGACAATCAGTAAAAGTAAAACTGAATTTCTTATGATTCTCATATTGTTTCCCGTTATAGCTATATAATCGAGGAGTGCCGTTTAAATGCGGCCCCTCAGTTGCATAAATAAGTATCAAATTCGGATCTTATCAGAATTCTACTTCAATGAACCTAACTTCATATGGTTTCAACAGCACTGATGTTAAAGGCTGACCTATCTGTTTTCCCACAGTATTTACCTCTACCATTCTTTTAACAGACTGCCCTGGAACAGACGATGACAATTTAACTTCGGCAGGTAGTCCTTCAAGTTCCCTAAAATGGAGAAGGATTGTCCCATTGTTCTTGAAAGCAGATCTGCTGTTTACCAACAATGCATTATCTGGACCTGATATTTTAAGCGTCTCCATAGATGGTGATTTTAACTCATTTGCCCCAGCAGGGAAAGTTCTTGTCGGGAAAGGATTTCTTTCGTTCCATGCATATTTTGTTGCAAAGGCATTCGTGGTATCGGAAGCAGATGTTATCTGGTAGCTCCAGCTGAATCCACCTTCCTGGAAAGCCCTGAAATTAGTAGTCCAGTAGTTATTCATAACCCATGAATAAAGCCATGTTTTGCCCTGCTTCGGATATCGCTCAAACTTACCCATATTGAAATCGCTGAAATGCCATAATGGAACCTCGTTGCTAACTACTATTATCTGTCCTTTCTTTCCACGTACTGATACAAAGTTCTGAGCAGCGTTCCAGTCAGATGATGATCCGGGAAGTTGCTGTCCCTGAGTAAGAATACCCCCGATTGTCTCAAATACGATTCTGGAGTCAGGTAGAGAGAAGGGAAATGCAATATATAGTGCTTCCGGATCTGTTATTATCAACTTATGTGCCATATATTTGAATTCTACCTTTTTAATGTTTTTATAGAGTCTGATCTCCATTTCGATTCCTTTAGGAGCCCCATCAGTCCCTTTCTCAAAGCCTTCAAGGTCAAAGGCAATTCTTATACTCTCCCAGATAAGTCCGTTAGTCCCTGTATCAATTTTTACATTTGATATAGTTGACTGTGTTGCAGTCATCTGCCTTCTGTTCAATAATTTTTCTCTAACCGGCTGTCCAATATCATATGGATTCTGATTATCAGCAAGTTCCTGGTTTAACTCTTTATCGAAAAGGCTGCTGATCGATCCTGTGGTTTTGTCTATAACTACCTTGTAAAACTTATTTTCGAGCACTTCTATATTTTTCCCGGTTTCAACAGGTGCTGTCTCTCCCAGTACCTCTATTTTTAAAGCTTTATATCCCAATGCAGGGATATCACTTACCTCTAGAATCCAATACGCACCTTCACGGCGTTTAGTCAGTATTTGTGCAGGAACTTCCCTTCCAGTAGAGAGGTCAACAATCTTTACCTTGTTTTCAACAGGAATTATCTCATTATCAATGAAAATTTCAATATCGCCCGAACGGGTCCATCCCATTGAGTTAATAACATATATTACAGGGAAATTGGCTTTCTTTAGGAACTCCTGGAAACGAGCCAGGGCTTCCTCATTCAACAAAGTAACTTTCTTAAGTGCCTCCCATGCATAGGCTCCTTTCTGAAGCCATTGTCTGGTTGAATTCTCCGAAAAAGGAGAATTGATGCTTGTTGAAGCTCCACAAGTATGTTCATCAAAAAAGATGGCATTCTCACTTATATGGTCTATTTTGCCCTCAAGTGCAGGACTTAGCTCTCCTCCCATCATCGATACCATGGCAAAGAGACCTTCATCAACCTGTTTCATGTTCTGTGTTTTTCTTACCTCTGCTGTTTCTCGCGAAGTCGATCCATAACCATCGGTCCACCAATCTAGCCATGCATTGCGGTGAACTGGTAGTTTATCTGCATAGTTCTTCTCAACGTATTCAGGAAATTCGCTTGCAACAGCCAGTCTGAGTTTTGGATATTCATATTTTGCATTCCATTGCTTTACAAGTTCGCACGCCGCAGTTGAGGGGGGTGCATTATCCGTTCGATATCCCGAATACTGGATACCTATCTTATCGAATGGATAACCTCTGCTGTCGAGATCGGCAAGATGCCATAACATATTCTCCACCCTGATTGCTTTGCTCTCTATGCCAAAATTATTGCCAGTCATATAATGGTCGGCACGAAAAGCAAGCATTCTCTCTCCTGATGGCGATTCCCACCAGAAACAGGTTGGCTTGTCGAAGGGCAGGATGGACCTTGTCATATTGATCCCCATAATAAGATATCTGACACCTGTGTTTTTAAAATAATCCGGCATACACCACGCGATTCCATTTACATCATTCTGCATCGCTGTCTTTACCGGAATACCAAGCCTGCTAAACTCTTTAAGAGGCTGGAGAAAATCATACATAAGGTTCTCATCCGATATCTCAGCCATATTGGCATACATCCCGGTAACTTCGATGCGTCCCTC
>Ga0315284_10009174_pt1 | contig 14111 bp, 6 predicted proteins | sample YL17G09_16_MG_FD_203696 | JGI IMG/M metagenome (GOLD analysis project Ga0315284, IMG submission 203696) | Sediment microbial communities from Yellowstone Lake, YNP, Wyoming, USA - YL17G09_16 | ecosystem: Environmental > Aquatic > Freshwater > Lake > Sediment | place: USA: Wyoming | collected... | reverse complement strand
CCTCCCTTTGCCAGGCCAGTCCAAGATAATAGTTTATTTGTGCCCACCTGGGTTCATTTAACGGTTTTCCTGCCTGTTGATTTTCAGGGTATTCCAATGCTTTATTGAAAGCAGCTATGGCCTCCTTGATCTTTCCTCTGTTAAGCAATCCGATGCCCATCAGCAGGTGAGCATCTACATGTAAATCATGGATATGCTCATCTCCCTCGCGTACATGAAAATGGTGACTGGCAAGATAATTCACAGCCTCGGAAGATCGCCCGGACAGGATCAGCACTCTGATTTCCCGCAGAAAAGCATCGTCGCGTTGAACAACAACCGCGTGATTGCTTTCAAGCATTTTCAAACGGGTACTGATATCGGTATTGTTCTTTTCGTATATTTTATCCAGTTCGCAATAGTAAACCGGGTCATCGGCTTTTAGTTTTACTGCCTGCTCATAACAGGTTATTGCCTTTGAGGCATTTTTCTCCGTGTACCAGCTTCCCCATCCCAGGTTACGCCAGGCAATGGCCAGTGAAGGATCCTCCTGTACGCATCTTTCCCAAAATTTCATGGCTCGTAGCGGTTGTTTGTCGTACAAAAGGTTTCCAAGGTAGTACAGTGCCCTGGCATCTCCCGGCCTGAGCTCAATGGCCTTTTCAAGCACAGGTATACTGCCGTTCATATGCGGGAAACAATAATCGGTTGATTGGCTGGCCGCTGCGTCAAGACAATTATTCACGTTAAGGTTGTCACCTGTTTTCCAATACAGCCACGCAAGCGTATAATACACCATGGGATCAATAGCTGATGCTGCCATACTGGCTGTAAAGTCTTGCAACAGTCCTGCGGCTTCATTAAAAAGTCCGCCCTGAATATAATCGTCAGCCAACTCAAGATAGGATAAGTCAAATCCGCGCATCCTGGCAGAAAGATCAACTTTTGCCTTATATTCATCATCAAACTTTTGCATCGACCTGAGGCATACCAAACGCTCATACCCCAGCCGGAAATCGAGCGGGTCCTTCTGCCAGGCAGGATTAAGCAGTTCCAGGGCTTTATCGGGTTCACCCAGATTCCTGAGTATGGATGCTTTCAGTGCGATTGCCTGGTCATTGATGCTGTTGGTATTAAGGGATTGCTCCACCTGTTCGAGTGCCAGGGCCAGGTTATTCTGTAACACGGAAATACAGGCCAGCTGGTAATAGGCTGCCGAATGCCACGCATAATCCCAGGTGGCGCGGTATAACGTATCAATAGCTCCGGAATACTCACCGGTATTTTTCAAGGCCAGGCCCAGTCCGAAAAAGGCTTCACAATTTGCCGGACGGGTGTAATCATGAGAAATTCTCACTATTGCCTTCCGGAAATAATTTACTGCTTCATCATTCATTCCTTTTTTCATGCAGAAATTGCCCATCCAGGTATTCACCCTCGATTCTGCAGGATCACGCCGCAAGGCTTCTTCCATATAGGCAAGCGGATCAACTGTAGGATTGTGGAATTGTGCGATTCGCTGCCCGGTTAATAACAATTCCTCAACTGTTTTTATTTCCGATGGCAACGGTGGGGATTTTACAACCGGTGGCAAACTCTCCGGTTTGGCTTTGGATTGTGGTTGAAAGGATAATATTTCTTTACCACTTCTATCAAACAGAATTGCCCTGAGGCTTGTTTCCAGGGTACCTTTCGGTACCTTGAGTGTCTTGACAAAGGAATTTGCCGGGTCGAGGTTTTTCACATCCTCGGCCAGTACATTTCCCTCACAGGTGAGAACAATACGGGCATCGGGAACAGTTCCCGTAACATAAAAACCATACTTCACCTGATCAGCACCCACCATTTCAAGATTTACGGCTCCATCCAGGGTGGCATTCCGGAAACCTCCGATATCACGTACCGGATACCAGTACTGTTTGAACGTTTTGGTTTCATAAGGCCTTATCCAGGAGTAATCGGGCTGATTATCGGAGAAAGCGCCAACCATGATCTCAGCATAGGGACCATCGGAATCGGTCAGCACTTTGTCCCACATCTGCGCATATTCCGATGGGCCCCATTCCCATAATTTGGCCCCCTTAACGATGTTGTGTTCACCCACATGTACCGTTCCCGCATTCTTACCATAATCATATCCGCCCATGAAATCTTCTTTCAGGTCATAGGCAAAGAAGGAAATCGGTTCCGGATGGTTTTTCCACCAGCTTAAATCCACGCCCCGGGTATAATCTACCCCACTGTATACCTCTGTTGAAACAGGCCAATGCGTGAATGAGTTCTTGGCATGATACACGGCAAAATCGGTGCTGGGCGGGAATACTACACGGTAATTGGCATTGGCATAGGTGGCAACATTGGCCCAGTATAAAAAGGTATTGGTTTCGGGCATGCGGTTAAAGATTTTTACCTGTGCCTCAATGTAAGATTTCCCGGGAAAAGAAGTTAACCCGATAATCCAGCGCATCCGCTGACGGGGCTCTGTTTCACCTATCCAGATGGTTTTGCTCCCGTCGGGATTTTCGGTAGTATAATGATTAACTGGCATGAAAGTGCTGGCCCGGTGGTGATGTATCACGCACCATTCAATACCACCTGAAAGCCAGGCACCAAGCATGCCAATATTCGACGGTTTGACCACATGGTTGCGGTAGAGAAAATGATAGCCGTTCGTTTTGTCAAGCGCATCATAAAATTTTCCCCCAAGCTCGGGCAAGACACAGATCTTCACATATTCATTTTCAAGGTAAAGCGCGTTATAGGGCTTATCTGATTTCTCACTGCCCAGGTTATCCATGAGCGCGTATGGATAGATCACCTTGGAGGCTCCCTGGTAAACATCCCCTTTGAAAAACATGGGATTTACATCCGCAGGTCTGATCTGATAGGTGGGAATAACCAGCGATTCTTCCCACACCTTAACCGGCTGCTGACCGGTAAGGACAGATAACGGTAAAATGAGAAGAAAGACAGTGTTAGCTAGGGTTTTTAAGGTATTTTGTTTCATAAATATTGAAATTAAGTATATTGCCTATTCCCATTGAATGACGATAGTTTCTTCTGCATCCAGAGATACCTTATTGTTTTCAATTTTGCTATTCTTGTCTGAAAACAAAACCATCGGCCTGAGATTATCCTTATTGATCAAATCAGCCTGCAGATTTTGGGTATTTTTATTGATCAGCACAGTAATAAATTTATCCTCCGATTGCAGGGTTTTCATGATGGTGGACAAGTATGATTGCTGTTTCAGTATAATCGGTTTTTGAGAAGTCGAATTCATCAATTTCCTTTAATTCCCCGGCTTCAAAGCCCGAAGCACGCGGATTGAGCGTCCAGAAAATCCCTCCCTTTCCACCACTGCCGATCACAATCCATAACCACTGGCTGATCTCTTCCCGGGTGGGACACATAGCGTTAAAGCCACTGTAGGTATTGTTACCGCCCTGTATTTCAGTCATCAACCAGGGGATAGTACCGGCTCCTGACCGGATGATTTTGCAATTGGCCGACATGGCAACCGCATACTGGTTTCTTTTAAAATAGCTGAAATGCCAACTGGCATGGGCCGAGCCGCCCAATGATTTCAAAAACTTTCTCCATTCGGGAAAATCATATTCTGTCATATTCTGAAAAATAGCATGGTTATTGACATGCAGATGACTGCCCGGCTCATGATCTTCACTTCTTGGAAATTTGAAACCGCCTACGCCGGTAAAATCTGTGGCCGGAAAAAGGCTGCCCCATACTTTAATTTCATATTTCTCAGCTGCTTTATAAGCCAGGTCGAACAGGGAAAAATCCCAGTTATCGTCGGGTTTGTGCATATACGTCTCAAACATCCTTATCCGGCAGATCGTCATACCATTTTCCTTTATCAACCGGCACCAGGTATAGATTTCTTCGGGAGTCTGACCGGGTTCAATAAAAATTTCAGCACCGATCATGGGGATCATTTCTTGCTTAGGTTGTGAAAATGTTTGAGTATTAAACAATAGTCCCGTGATCAGGGTGAAAAAAAGTCCGGTGCTTTTCATGTGTATGCAGGCTTCTTTATTTGAAATGCTTATCTCTGATCATGTCAAAATCATTCATCATACTATTTACATGACCATCGCGGCTGATGACGGCTTCAAAGAAATTTACCGGTTCCCAGATGCATGTGCCCTTGCCCAGGTTATCGGGTAGCCGGTACACAATATCATTCACTTCCTTTTTGTACTGGGAATACTCCACCACGTTGATATACTTCTGGTACCTCTTAGCCAGGTCTTTCAGGTTAAGGGCCAGATCATCGAGTGTGCCGTGCCACCTGGGGTAAAAGGACAAACCAAGTATATCAAATTCAACTCCCCGGGCAATCATATTGTCAAGCCAGAAAACAGCTTCTGCATGCTGCCCTCCCAGTGCTATATGCATCATGGTAATAATGCAAGGATCAACCTCCCTGACGCCTTCCAAACCTGCTTTGATGAGTTGGGCAAGGTTGTCAGGATTGCCGATATAACCATCCGGCCACAGCATGCCATGGTTGATTTCATTGCCTATCTGGACCATTTCAGGAAGAGTTCCCTGCTTTTTCAAGGCAAGCAACACGTCTTTTGTATATTCCTTTAAGGTGTCTTTAAGCATTTCAAAATCCAGATCTTCCCAGGCTAACGGTTTATATTGCTGTTGCGGGTCGGCCCAGTAATCGCTGTAATGAAAATCCAATGATAGTTTCATTCCTGCTTTCTTCACCCGGGAGGCCATTTTCAAGGTTGAATCAAAACCGCAAAAACCTTTTCCGGGAGAATATCCCTTTTCATTTTCAGGATTTACGAAGATCCGAAGCCGGATATAGTTAAATCCATGATCCCGCAATATATCCAGGAGGTCTTTCTGTTCTCCTTTATCGAAGAACTTCATTCCACTGGCCTCAAGCTCCGGAAGAAAAGATACATCTGCTCCCAGCATTCTGTCAACGACTTTTTGTGAAGGTTTCAGTTGCGAAGAATCGGGCTTAAGAAGCACAATATTAGCAGGGAGAGTATGTATCTCATGTGAACCGGATCCCAGGCCGGGTGATTTCACTTCCACCTTTATTTTATCGGGCTTTGTTCCTGATCTGAAAATAAGCTGACAGGAACCATTCACCAAATTGCCTTCCCAAAATCCTGCTCCGTATTCTCCGGCATGGTAAGTGATTTCCGGACCATTCTCAGTTCCTGTTATCGTTGCGTTGCCTGTTATATAAACCTGAAACGATATATCGGAATCGGTAATTTCCCGGCCTGTACTGTCAATAACGGAAACCCTTATTCTGGTTGAATCCTTGCCATCAGCAATCAGTGTAGTATTATAGGCAGTTGTAACCATGGTGACAGGTTTTCCTGATTGAACCTGATATACTGAAGTATAATTGGTTTTCACAGCGTTGGTCTTATCATCAAATCTGAACCAATCCACCTTAAAGCTATTCTCTCCTTTCGCATTAAACCTCAGCCAAACAGCATGTACGCCTGTTACAGGTTCAACCTTGACTGATATGGTGGTCCAGGTTTTCCCGTCACCGTTTCCCGGCACCTCCGCTGTTCCTATGGCCCATCCCCAGGGCTTATCAAGCCCAATGGTGATTGTACCCGGATCAGCACCGGGAGCAACCCTTACAGAGACGCTTTTTACACCCTTTCCAAAATCAAGGTACTTGTAAGCTGCCCTGTCCCCTTCCCTGATCCCTGTTAATTCCTCATTGTCAGCGGTAAAGGCCTGTATCCGCAGGTTGCCATGCAACAGGCAGGCCCGTTCTGCGTCCATTTGCTGCAAGGCATTAAGCGGTAGGGCAGCTCCCTGGGTGGTCATTTCCGCTTCGTTGATACTGCCATCCTCATTAAAAGTAATGGGTTCCAGACAAGCTTTCCGCATGGTGTAAGATCCGTGTGTGGCACGATGATAAAACACGTACCATTGACCGTTGAATTCAACCAATGAACCGTGGTTGTTCCAGTTTCCCGGATCGCTGTGATCGTTGTTAATAATAATCCCCCCATATTTGAAGGGGCCCCAGGGCGAATTACTGGTGGCATAGCAAATGCAGGAGGCCATGTCGGATATGCTCAATCCCGCGTAAACAAAGTAATAAACACCATTCCGTTTTACCATGTAGCCACCCTCATGAAAACGGTGCTCTTTTTCGGTAACAATATTATCGCGGATGGTGGAGGAATCAATCTCCGTCATATTGGGTTTAAGTTTAGCCATCTTAGCGGAAAACTGTCCCCAGATATAATAGGCCTGCCCGTCATCATCAATGAAAACACAAGGATCGATCTCATTAATCCCGCCAGTTCTGATGGGCTTCCCTTTCATGAAGGGTCCGGCAGGTGATCCAGATGTGGCAACCCCTTCGGTCCTGGTATTATTTGCCAGACAATAATACAGGTAATACCGGCCATTTTTGTATTGAACATCCGGTGCATACAGGAAATCATCGCTGTAGGGCACCTGATCCCCCGGCCCTTTGGATGCAAAGGCGTTTTCATGGATGATCCAGGTTTTCAAATCGGAGGTGGATAGCACATGGTAATTCCAGGAGCAATAATAATTTGGGCTCTCATCGCGTGATCCGTATACATAGAGCTTGCCATCGCCCCATACATGGGCCGAGGGATCGGCGATGTAGACGCCGGGGGGAACAATGGGATTCTGGGCGTTGCAAAAGCTGAAGAAATGATAAAAAACGACAATAAACAGCAATTTTTTCATAGAACTAATTATTTTTTAAATCACCATTTTGTTTTCTCCTGCCTTCAGCATGTAACGTTGACCTCCCCAAACAAATGTTCCTGTCAGGTTTCCAGGCAGCCTTATTTCAATATTCCACTTCCCTTTTTCCAACGCATATTTCACAGCTATCTTTCCTTGAGGATGGGGCATTTCACCGCCTGCCTTTTGCATTGAACCCAGGTGCGGCTCGATTTTAACCCTGGCAAATCCGGGAGCATCTGTATCAATCCCCAGCACCGTGCGGTAAAACTCAATATTCGGACTCGATCCCCAGGCATGGCAGTCGGAACGGGCACCATTCACATTCGAATCCTCCGCCCAGGTAGTCAGTCCCAAGGCTATATTTTCAAGCCATTTTTCCAGCCAGCTCAGGTAATCATTTCCCAATCCGGCTTTTATAAAGGCCAAATGCAGGTAATATTTGAAGTAAATGGAGGCAGATGCCAACCCTGCATCCGTCAACATTTTATTGGCCAGGAGGGTGGCTTCACTGCCCGATATTGTCCCGGTAAGAATAGCCAGCGTATTGGCATGTTGTGAGTAAACATCTTTTTCGGGAGTATCAGCATACAAGCCTTTTGTGGCATCCCAGTATTTCTGTTGAATGGTTTGCATGAGCTGTTTAGCCCGATTGTTGTACACCAGGGCATAAGCATCCATGCCCAGTCTGCTTTCCAGATCCGCTGCTGTCTGGTAGGCCCATAGTAATTGAAAATCAAGTACGGCAGAGCTGCCATCTTTGCCGATGGGTGCAACACCACCTGACCATCCTTTCCGATTATCTACCCAATCGGTAAAATTCCAATAAGGAACGTCTTTAAGTGAACCGTCTGCCTGCTGGTACCTGACGAAGAAATCCAGCACCTGCCGGGTACCGGCAAGTTTCTCCTTGACAAAATTGCTATCAGTTCTGTACATCCAGTAATCATGCAGCATTCCAATATACCAGAGTGAAAACGTAGGGATCAGCTGGGGAGAGAACGAGGGGTGTCGGCTTAGGGTAATCCCTTCTGCAATGCGCGAGTGGTCCATCAGATTGATGGCATTCCGCACCAAACGGTCGTCACCGCTGTTGTAATAACTGACCATTGCCTGGATGCGGGTATCGCCTATATACTGTAATTGCTCGTAATAAGGACAGTCCATGTAGGTTTCAATGGCACAAAGACGGGCTGTACGCCAGCCTATTTCGAGTATCTTTTGCAATTCAGGTTTATCTGACTCAAATTGGGCGTTCAGCTGAAATGGATATCCGGTAAAGGTTCCGTAGAAATCTTCAATAGTGAGGGGATCCTCTTTGGTTTCGACGGAAAGCAGAACATAGCGATAGGTGCGCCAGTAAAGCGATGAAAATACCTGGTGATCAGTGCCATCAGAAATCAAACTGTCTTTTTTGCCCAGGAATACCTTGTCCTTTACGTCATTCCTGTTGCCTTTGCCATAAATTTCCTCAGAGCCCATGTAACCACCTCCCTTTGCCCCATATAACATGGAATTAGCCGGTATAAAAAGTGCCTCGGCATATTTGATCAATATTCCGGCATCCTTGCCCTTGCTGAATTTCAGGGTAATATAGGCATTGGTAAGATGATCCTGATCAAGTAACAGGGTTGCCTTGGTTTTTGGAGGAATTGTGAAAGAGAATGCAGTAGCCGGGAACGATGCTGGAACACTAATTCCGGTCGTTTCCCTTGTGTTTTGCAGACGTTCAACCGATAATTCCCTTTGGGGAATGGCTGAAGGCACCAGCATCCATCCAAATGCATCTTGCAGTCCCTTGGGTGAACCCCCTCTCCAAAACGCCAGGCTGGCATATTTCCATGAAGTATCATTGAAATCTGCTTTATTCCATCCTTTAATACAGTTTTTCATGGTGATAAATTCACCGGGGCCGGTAACATAATAACCAATTACCTCAGGCGATGACAAAGGATGGTAACTTTCATCCCTTATGCATTTCCAGGTAGTGTTGGTATTAACTGCTGATTCAGCGGCAGTGTTTCCCTGCAGGATAAATCCAGTACGCCAGGAAATCTGGGCCTCCGGCCGGAGATCTCCCTCATTCCAAACCTGGGCAGCAAGAACATTTTTTCCCGTAACCAGGAAGGGGGCCAGATCGACCGTTTCATAATTCCAGTAATACATGTCGCCGCGGGCAGGTCCTAAGGAAACCAGTTTTTCATTCACGTAGAGTTTATATCGGTTGTCCCCTGAAGCATGTACCACAAAAGAAGCAGGAGCCGATTTCAGATCCAGGCTTTTTCTGAAAAGATAAACCCCGTAGTCATTGGCCGGTTCACCGGGAACAGCGATCCAATTTGCATCCCATTGTTTGGTGATGATGTCGGGGTTGACAGATTGGGAATTGATACTATAAGGATCAATAAAATCCATGTATATTAACATGGCGATAAATAAAACAGGGACAATGTTTTTCATGATGCTGTCGCAAATTTATTGTTGTTGTTATATTAACCAAAGTGTCGCTGCGCTGCAGCTTTTTCATTACTAAATCGTAAGCCACAGTGTGGCGAAATTATGGTAGAACACAGATGGATTAAATCCTCTTCAAAGCTCCGGAGGAGCAACATTATGGTTCAATTATCGTGTAAACCGGTATCTCCCTGATCCCACAGTCAGCACAACATACCCCTCTTCAGTGCCAACAACCTGGATTTCTTTTACTGCAGAAAGTGGTTTTCCACCTTCCAGAATACTTGTCACATCGGTCGCCGGAACATAAACCGTTGCTACTGTATTGGCCGGTATCTCGATATCCATAGTCAGTATATCTTCATCCACTTTCCAGCCACTGCTGAGTTTCCCGTAATAGGTATCCAGACTGGCTGAAACATTGGTAAATCCGCCGCCGATATGGGGCTTAATTCTGCTGTGCCTGTATCCTACCCCGTCTTCATAGGTATCCAATCCTGCCATTACCCGGTACATCCAGTCGCCGATAGCGCCATAAGCATAATGGTTGAATGAATTCATCCCGGGAGTCTGGAAGGTGCTGTCGGGTTTCTGACCGTCCCACCGCTCCCATATGGTTGTAGCTCCCATGGTTACCGGATAGAGCCACGAAGGATAGGTTTTTTGGAGCAAAAGCTGGTAGGCTATATCGGTGTAACCGAAACGCGTAAGGACATGACAGAGATAGGGTGTTCCCAGGAAGCCGGTTGTGAGATGGTTTCCATAGCTCTTCACATTTTCCGCAAGCCTGTCAGCAGCCTGTTTACGAAGGGCTTCGGGTAGCATATCAAAATTCAGGGCCAGTACATAAGCAGTCTGCGTACCCGAAACCAAGCGACCATTCGGTGTCATGTATTCCTTCATAAAAGCGTCTTTGATCTTTTGGAGTAACAAGCCGTAGAACGCCACATCATCTTTTTCCCCAAGGACATCTGCCGCCTGGATGAGCAACTGCGTGGAATGAGCATAAAAGCATTGCGCAATCAGGTATTTATCAGTAACGGCAGCCCGGCCATCGTTGTCATCATCGGGCCGGTAGAACAGCCAATCACCAAAATGAAAACCCGTATTCCATAAATCATCCCTGGCAACTTTCCTGATGCTTTCCACATAAGCTTTCATTGAGTTGTACTGCTGTTCCAGTAATCGTTTATCGCCATAGACCAGGTACATGTTCCAGGGAACAATGGTAGCCACATCTGCCCATCCGGTGCTATTTACAGAGCCTGCCCCCAGTACATTGGGTATAACAAAAGGCACCTTGCCCTCAACCTGGTCAGCTTCCACATCCCGTAACCATTTAGCAAAGAAACTGTTGACATTCATATTGAAGGCAGCAGTGCGGGAGAAAACCTGGGCATCGCCTGTCCATCCCAACCTTTCATCCCTTTGCGGGCAGTCGGTAGGCACATCCAGGAAATTGCCTTTTTGTCCCCATTGTATATTATGCTGCAGTTGGTTGATAAGCGCATTCGAAGAGCTGAATGTGCCGGTAGGTTTCATATCTGAATAAAGGGCCACTGCCGTGAAGTTTTCCGGTTTAATTTCACCGGGATATCCTGCAATCTTTAAATACCGGAATCCATGCCAGGTGAAATGAGGCTCAGAAACCTCTTCTGTTCCTCCTTTTAAAATATAGGTGTCCTGAGCCTTGGCCTGGCGAAGGTTTTCGGTGTAAAAGTTACCTGTTTTGTCCAGAACTTCTGCATGGGATAAGATCACTTTGTCACCAGCCTTGCCGGTCACTTTCATTTGCACCCATCCCACCAGGTTTTGGCCGAAATCGATCACCTGTTCACCGGCCGGGGTTTTGAATATTTTTACCGGTGCAAATGTTTCGTGTTTTTTCACAGGTTCATTCCAGGTGGCTATCAGCACATTCATCGGGTGATTGGCTACCCTGACACCGCTCCAGTCACTATCATTGTAACCGGGCAGGACCCAGCCTGTTTTTTCCTGGCGTGCATCGATGGTTTCACCGTTGTAAATCTCGGAATATTTTATGGCACCGGTGGACGACTTCCAGGTTTCATCAGAGATGATACTCTCCGATGTACCATCGGTATAAATGATATCCACCTGACAAAGCAGGGCAATGTCTTTGCCATACACGTTAATGTTATTGGCATAACCTATGATACCTCTGTACCAACCGTTTCCCAGTGTAACTCCCAGAGCGTTGGTACCTGTTTTCAGCAATCCGGCTACATCATACACCTGGTACTGTAGACGATTCCTATAAGCGGTCCATCCGGGAGTAAGGTAGGCATCACTTATGCGCTGACCGTTTAGCTGTGCTTCATACATACCATGGGAGGTAATATAGGCTGTGGCCGAAGCAATTTTTTTGGCAAGAACGAACTGTTTACGCATCAGGGGACTGGGTCGTGCAGCCAGATCCTCTGTATTTTCCGGTTCAATCCATTTGGCCTTCCATTCCGAGGCTTTTAAAAGCGCCATCTGAAAGGAAGCAGGCTGACTCCAGGCTGAACCTTTCCCCACATTATACCAAATCCTTACCTGCCAGGTATATTTCTTTCCTGATTGCAGGGGAGAACCGGCATAGGGAACCTGAACCGATAACGGGGACAGTACTTTCCCACTGTTCCAAACGACGGTCTTGCCCGACATTACTTTTACCTCATAGGCAGACTGAATTATATTCCTCTTCTCCGATACCAGCTGCCAGGTGAACCGGGGCTGTGACACATCCAATCCCAAAGGATTTGAAAGGTTTTCGGTAAGCAGGTTTTTCACGCTAACTTGCCCTGCGGCAAGCATACAAATGACCTGAAAGGCCAGTAATAGGAAATACAGTTTCTTCATAGGTTTTTATCAATTAGTGGTTGAACTATAATATGGTACCCCCACCTTGTCAGGGTGCTGTTTTATTTGTATAAAACTGAATTGAAAAAGGCTTTCATTTCAGCTGCATAATAAACACCATATTGAGCAAATGTGGCCTTGGTTCTTTCATCGGGCTTCCAATCGAAAAATGCATGACCGGCTCCTCCCACCTGAACATACTCAACCTTTTGACCGGCTTTCACCAGGGCATCCGCGTATGCTTTGACGTCAGCGTCTTTGATAAGAAAATCGTTGATGCCCCGTATTAAATATTGTGGTACTGCCCTGTCCTTGACGTTGGGAATATGACTGATGGGCGCAACAGCATCTTTCCAGGCATCGGTAGCAGCAGGATCATCGGAAAAGTGGTTCAGCAGATTACCGCCAAATACACCATAACTGGGAGCAGCGGCCTTAATGGATGCCATCATCTCGGTCCTGATCTGGTCAATGGTCTTGTTTTTAGGAAGATAAACAGGTATGAATTCAAAAACTCCGGCTGTCTTACCAAATCCGCCAGGGCCGATTTTGTCGGGCATATTGGCTGCGGCAGCCGAAAGATGGCCACCCGAACTGTCGCCTGTAAGGACTATCCTGGACGGGTCACCGCCGTATTCCACGGCATGTTCCATAATATGAGCAATGGCGCCATAAACATCCTCGATCAGATTGGCCATAGTATTGCCAGTGGCATCGCCATCAAGTTTTTGGACCCAGCGGTAATCGATACTGAACACCACATACTTGCCGTCTCTGGTAAGTTCCCGTGCCAGACCACGCATGATATCTTCGGTATTGGATGCCCATCCGCCACCATGAATGATGATGATGCAGGGAAGATTGTTGGCACCTTTGGGTGAATAAACATCGTATTTGAGGGTTTTTTTACCGGGTGTGGCGTAAACAACATTCTGTGTGACATTGATGTGGGCGACTACCGTTTTTTCAATAAATGATACACCGATATGTTTATCCTGGTCAACAGTAACCTTGAATTGAGGAGTCATAAACTCCGTAAACATCTGGCCCCATCTTCCCGGAATTGAGAAATAACCTGCATCCAATACATATCCGGCATCCGGGCTGGCTGTTATTGTAATTACCGTTCCTGAGGGATATTTTCCATCGGCCGGTAAGGGAGGGTTCAGTTGAAACGAACCGTTGACCGGTCTATCAACACTAATGGTAAATGATTGGGCTTGTGAACAGACCCTACCGGATAATACGGTAATTGCCAGGACAAAATTAATGAGTGTTTTATAGAAAGTGTATTTCATGATTAAAGTATTTGTTTTACTTACTTTTTAGTTTTTCACATATTCAAACCAGTCAAAATCAGCATTTGCCAAACAAGCCTTACCATTGCCTGTAGCATATAAACCCACATATACGCCGGTGAATCCGCCTACAGTTTCCGAGCTCAAATACTTTGCCTCCACTTTGCCCACCTCTTTAAGCAGATCCTTGCCTTGTGCATATGAAAAAACAAATGTTGACCGCTGTCCCTGAATGCTTAGGATCACAGGGCCAGGCTTCAACGCCAATGCTTCCGTTTCATGAAGGACCGAACCGAATCTAAACCGGGCAACCAACACCCGCTTCCCTTTAGATTGTTTTATTAACAGATCAAAATGAGTCCCGTTATTCAGCAATATCAGGCCTGCCTCTTCATTCTCCTTTTTTGGATCAAATTCCACACAGGTTGATGCAGTAAAATTCAAATCCCGAATTCTGCGGCCTGTAAAGCTTGGTGATTTTTGGTTTTCAATGGTTTGTTCTGACCCTTTGAGCCGCAAAAAGCCAGGCCGCTGGGTAAGCGAATAATTATTAAAATCGGGATAGCGCAAATAATTCCATTCCAGGCCAGGCGCTTTATCATCAAAGTTCAACCGTGCAGGTTGTTCAGGAAATATTTGAAAGGGTAACGTCGGGCAGGTCATGTTGACAGTGACCGTACCATTGCCATTTACCACCGGCCATCCGTTCTTTGGCCATGAAACGGGAGCCAGGCAGGTTTCTCTGCCGGCTATATGATGAACACCTCCCAT
>Ga0315284_10009172_pt1 | contig 14114 bp, 8 predicted proteins | sample YL17G09_16_MG_FD_203696 | JGI IMG/M metagenome (GOLD analysis project Ga0315284, IMG submission 203696) | Sediment microbial communities from Yellowstone Lake, YNP, Wyoming, USA - YL17G09_16 | ecosystem: Environmental > Aquatic > Freshwater > Lake > Sediment | place: USA: Wyoming | collected... | reverse complement strand
GCCGGCGCGCGAACCGCGGGGGCAGGCCGTCTCCACGTCCGGCCCGACTGGTGAACGCAGGCGCTTCGTGGGCTGGCGCCGGTGGGTCCTCCGGATCGTCCTGGCCCTGGCGTTTCCGGCGGTCCTCTTCGGCCTCTTCGAGGGCGCCCTGCGGCTGGCCGGCTACGGGTACCCCACCGGTTTCTTCGTCACCTTCGACGGCGGGCGCACCTGGACGGGCAACGAGCGGTTCGCGTGGCGGTTCTCCCCGCCCGCCGTGGCCGCGCGGCCCGACCTCTTCATCCTGCCCGGCGCGAAGGCCGCCGGCACCGTCCGGATCTTCATCCTGGGCGAGTCCGCCGCCATGGGCACGCCCGACCCGTCCTACGGTTTCGGGCGCATCCTCGAAGTCATGCTGCGCGAGCGGCACCCGGGCGTGCGCTTCGAGGTGATCAACGCGGCGATGATGGGCATCAGTTCGCACGCCGTCCGCGACATCGCCCGCGACTGCGCCGGGCACGAGCCTGACCTTTTTATTGTTTATATGGGCAATAATGAGATTATCGGGCCCTGGAGCCCCTTCACGGCCCCGGCGGCGCTGGTGTCGAACCGGGCGGTCGTCCGCACGGCCCTCTGGGCGAAGACGACGAAGGTCGGCCAGCTTGTCGAGGCGGCGGTCCGCCGGATGCGGCGCGACAAGGACGACGCCGGGCCCCAGACGCTCGAGCTCTTCCTGGAGAAGGCCATCGTGCCGGGCGACCCGCGGCTCCAGGCCGTCTACGGCCATTTTGCGGCGAACCTGCGCGACATCCTCGCCGCGGGCCGAAGCGCCGGCGCGAAGGCGATTGTCTCGACGGTGGGGGTCAACCTGAAGGACTGCGCGCCGCTGGCCTCACGGCACCGGGCGGACCTCGCACAGGCCGAGAAGGCCGAATGGGATCGGCTCCTGGCGGCGGGCGACGCCGAGGAGGCCGGCGGCGCCCTCGCGCAGGCCGTCCGGCGATACGAGGAAGCCCTGACGCTCGACGGCCGGTACGCCGACCTGCATTTCCGCCTGGGGCGGTGCCTCCGGGCCCTCGGCCGCCGCGAGGAGGCCCGGGCGCACTACGTCCTGGCCTGCGACCTCGACGCCATGCCCTTCCGGACGGTCACGGCCCTGAACGCCGCCGTCCGCGCGGCGGCCGAGGGGCGGGAGGACGAGGGGACCTTCCTCGTGGACGGCGCGGGCGCCCTGGCCGCGGCCGGCAGCCCGCCCGGCCTTTCGGGCGAAGAATCATTCTATGAGCATGTCCACATGACCTTCGAGGGCAACTGCCGGCTGGCCCTGGCCCTCCTGCCGGCGGTCGAGAAGGCGCTGCCCGCCCTGCCGGGCGCCGCCGGCCCCGTGCCTCCGCCCGAGCGCTGCGCGGAGGCCCTGGCCCTGACGGACTTCGACCGCCTGCGCCTGGCCGAGTCGATCGCGCGGATGACCGCCCGGCCCCCGTTCACCAACCAGTCGGACCACGCCGGGCGCGAGGAGCGGCGCGGGCGGGCCCTCGCCGAGCTCCGGAGGCGCGACTCCAAGTCGGCGCGCGAGGAACACGCGCGGGTCTATCTGGCGGCCATCGAGAAGTCGCCCGGCGATTGGCGGCTGCACGACAACTTCGCCATCCTGCGGTTCGAGTGCGGCGACTACGCGGCCGCCGCGGAGCACTGGCGGAGGGTCCAGCAGGCGTTTCCGCACGTGACGGCCGTGCGCCTGCGCGTGAGCGACGCGCTCGCCCGCCAAGGCAAGGCCCAGGAGACCATCGCCTGCAACCGCGAGATCCTGGCCCTTAAGCCCGATTGCGCGGCGGCGCACGTGAACCTCGGCAACGCCTTCGCGGTCCTGGGCCAACTCGACGAGGCCGTCGCCCACTTCACACAGGCCTTCCAGATTCATCCCGACCCGCGCGGCTGCGCCTACGTCGGCCAATTGCTGGCCGAGAAGGGGAAGACCGAGGAGGCGATCGCGTGGCTGCGCGACGGGCTGGCGAGCAAGCCCGACGACACCTGCCTGCACGAGGGGCTCGGCTTGCTGCTTTTCGACCAGGGCCGGCTCGCCGAGGCGGAGCCGCACCTCCGGGCGGTGCTGGAGTCGGAGCCGGAGCACGTGCGCGTCCGCTGCGGCCTGGCGGCGGCCCTGGCGAGCCAGGGGAAGAGGCGCGAGGCCGTCGCCCAGTACCGCGTGGCGCTGGCGCTCAACCCGCGGATGCCCCGGGCGCTGGCGGGCCTGGCGTGGCTGCTGGCGACAGACGCCGACCCCGGTTACCGCAACGCCGAGGAGGCCCTCGGCCTGGCCGAGCGGGCCTGCCGCGAGACGGGCAACCAGACGGCCGATCCGCTCGACGCGCTGGCCGCCGCGTGTGCCGGGCTGGGACGGTTCGACGAGGCGGTCCGCGCGGCCGGCGCCGCGGTGGCGCTGGCCTCGGCGACCGGCAACCAGACGCTGGCCGACGATATCCGCAACCGGTTGCAGCTCTATAAGACCGGGAAACCCTATCACGCGCCTTAAGGGAGGCAGGGCCCGGCAGCAGGGGACTGGGGAGCAGGATCCAGCAGGGGCGGCACGGGACCGCGGTGGGGGGCAAGGCTACGCCGCCGCGGAGGCAAGCCCCGGCGTCACCACGCAGGGTGATTCGACCTGCCTCCCCGGTCCTCCGTTGCCGGGCCCTTCTTCTGTTCATGTGCCACGGGTTGCTCGCCAACCCGTGGTGACCATAGTCCTCTGTCCTTGTTGAGTAACGCCATGAGGTAGTACTGCCTCGATCACTACGGGTTGGCAAGCAACCCGTGGCACATGGACGCCAGGGACGGCACCCTGCATGTTTTGCTTGGCACGCGCGCCCGGGCGGCGTATGATTCGGCGCATGGGCCAGGTCCGCGAGGTCGAACCCGTCAAGCTCTTCGTGGGGATGCTCTCGGCGTATCCCGGGGCGTTTGCCGACGCCGAAAGCGCGCTGGCCGACGCCCTCGGGCCGGTGGACCTGAGGAGCGACCTTTTCGCCCACGAGTTCACCGAGTATTACCGCGACGAGATGGGCCACCCGCTGGTGCGGTACTTCATCGCGCTCCGGGACCTCATCGCGCCGGACGAGCTGGCGGGCGTCAAGCGCCTCACGAACGAGATCGAGAACCGCATGGCGGGCGGGAGCGACTGGCCGGTCGCGCGGCCGGTGAACCTCGACCCCGGCTACATCGCCCCGTCGAAGCTGGTGCTGGCGAGCACCAAAGATTTTTCGCATCGCATCTATCTCGATGATGGTATTTTTGCGGAGATCACGCTCCTCTACAAGCAGGGGAAGTGGCACGACCTGGAGTGGACCTTCCCCGACTTCCGCACGCCCGCCTACCACGATTTCTTCACGCGCGTCCGCGCGCGCCTCATGGAGCAGCGCCAGGAGGCGAAGCGCGCCCATGCTTGAGTTCGCCCTCGGTGCTTTCCTGACGGCCTTCCTCCTCGCGGCGGTCCTGACGCCTCTGGCCCGCCGACTCGCACTGGCGGCGAACTTGGTGGCCGAGGTGAGGCCCGACAGGCTTCATCGCGAACCTCGGCCCTACGGCGGCGGATTGGCCCTCTTGGCCTCGATCACCATCGGCCTCGTACCCGCGGTTCTCTGGGTCGAGGGATGGGCTGATGTCCCGCGGGTGGCCGACGTGCCGGGTCTCCGGCGTTTGGCGATCGGGGCGGTCCTCTTCTTCATCATCGGCCTGATTGACGACCGGTACGCGCTTCCGGCCCTGCCAAAGTTGTTCCTCCAGTTCGCCGCCGCAACCGTGGCGGTTATGGGCCTGGGGCTCAAGGCGACGGTGTGGTTGACGGTGCCGCACGCGGGCGAGGTGGTGAGCATCCTTTGGATCGTAGCGGTCGTCAATGCCTATAACTTGCTGGACCATGCGGACGGGTTGGCTGCCGCCGTCGGTTTCGTGGCCATGGCGGCCTTGGGCTTGGGGCAGATGGTTGTGGCCCACGACTTCCCCGAGCCAGGTCCGGTGGTGACGGTGTCCGTGCCGGCGCTTGCCGCTGCGGGGGCGTTGCTGGGATTCCTCGTCTACAACTTCCCGCCCGCCAAGCTCTTCATGGGCGATGCGGGTAGCGCTCTGATTGGCTACCTGCTGGCCGCCCTGACGATGGACGCGCGGTATTACTTTGAGGGGATTACGCCCAGCCGCTGGGTCGTGCTCGCGCCGCTGGCCATCCTCACGGTGCCCCTCTTCGATATGGTCTGCGTGGTCTTGGGCCGCTTGGCGCGCGGGCGGAACCCGATGGTCGGCGACGCGACGAGTCACCTGGCGCATCGGATGCTGGCGCGCGGCGTCGGGCCGCGGGCGGTGGTGCTCTTCGCGGCGGCGATGGCGACCTTGACGGGGGCGGCCTCGGTGATGATGTACCATCTGCGCTGGCCGGCACTTCTGGCCGCGTGGGGGATCGTGGCGGCGGCGCTCGGGATGATGCTCATCGCCCGGCGCCGGCCGAGAACGGAGGCGTCGCCATGATTTTCTCCGCACTGCGGCGCTTCCTCGTTCGCGTGTGCCACGGCCGGTCTCGCCCGGCCGTGCCGGAGCCGGGGGGCGGTCCCCAAGAAGCACGGCCGGGCAAGGCCGGCCGTGGCACACGGCGTTCCACGCACGCGTCGGAAGCGGCCCTCGCGCGGTGGCTGCGGCGGGCGGTCCTGGCCATCGGCGTCGCGGGCCTGCTGGTGCTCCCCCAGTTCGTCTCGAACGCCTCCTTCATCGGCATCCGCGGCCTGCCGGGGCCGGTGGTGGTCCTCGTGGTGGGCCTGGCGTTCTGGCTGATGCCGGTGCTCCTGGTGGCCTCATGGGTGGCCGAGGGGCGGGCGACGCTGCCGCATCCGTGGCTGGCGATCCCGGCGGGGCTTTTCGTCGCGGGGGCGGTCGTGTCGACAGTCTTCGCGGCCGACAAGGCCTCGGCGATGGTCCGCGCGGCCGAGCTCAGCGGCCTGTGGGTGGGCATGTTCGCCTTTGCCCAGGTGCTGCGGACCGATGCCGAGCGGCGGCTGGCGGTGGCGGCGCTCGTGGCGGCGGCCCTCGTCGCCGGCCTGACCGGCCTCTTTCAGGCGACCTACGCCCTGCCGCGCACCTGGGAGTATTTCCAGGCCCACCGTGCCGAGGTCCTCGCCGAGCACGGCATCGAGCCGGGCGGCTGGGGCGAAGAGATGTTCATCGGAAGATTCTTCGGCGGCGTCCAGGCCGCGCTCGGCCATCCGAACGTGTTCGCGGCCTTTCTGACGATGGGGTTCTTTGCGGCGATGGGCCTGGCGAGGGAGAAGTGGTCCGAGGCCGGCTCGCGCGGCGCCCGGGGGCTGGCGGTCGCGGTCGCCGTCATGGCCCTGGCGTGCGCGGTCGGGATCGTCCTGGCGCAGGCGCGGGCGGCGATGGTCGCGGCCGTGGTCGGCGTGTACTGGCTCGCGGTCGCGTGGTGGGTCGGCCGGCCGCGGCTACGGCGTGTCCTCTACGTTGTGCCGCTGGTCCTGGGGGCGGTCGGGCTGGCGATGGCGGCCGTTGCGAACCACCCGGCGCTCGGGTCGCTCAAGGTCCGCCTGGATTACTGGCAGGCGACGTGGGAGGTCCTGCGGGGGCACTGGGCCGCGGGCGTGGGCCTGGAGAACTTCGGGCTCTATTACCTCCAGTTCAAGCTACCGACCGCGCCGGAAGAGGTGGCCGATCCGCACAACCTCCTCCTGTCGGCGTGGAGCGCGCTGGGTCTGGCGGGACTGGCGGCGGTGGTGATGGTATGGGTCATCGCGATACGCGCATGGCTGCGGCGCGGGGCGGAAGCATCGCCCGCGAATTCGGCGCCTTCTGGATCACCGGGTGGCATGCCCGCGGCATCCTTTCCGCGGGCATGTTCTTCCCCCTCGGCGGAAACATGCCCACGCAACAGCGGCCCGCCACACGTCGGCGAGCAAGTGGTGGGCATGCCACCCGGCGACCCGCGGAGCGGCGAACCGCTGCTCGGGCTCCTGGGGCCGGCGCTGGTCCTGGCGGCGCCGGCGGTGGTCTTCTTCTCCATGATGGGGGAGGCCGGAGACTGGAAGTCGGGCATCCTGCTCGGGATGATCGGCGCGGGCCTGGTGGCCGTGATGACCCTGGCGATGGGGGTGGCGGCGGCGGAGGAGCCGTCGCGCCTGGCCGCCTCGGCGCGACCGTTGCGCAGCCTGCGCAGCGCGTGCATTGTCGGCCTCCTGGCCTTCGCGCTTGAGGAGCAGATCGGCACGGCCATCCTGGAACCGCCCACGGCCTGGGCGATGCTGGCGCTCGTGGCCGTGACGCTCGGGCCGGGCGCCGCCGAGGTCCGAGCCCGCCGCGGGAGCGGCGGGGCATCCATCCCATCCGGCGAGGCACCGCCGGACGAGACCGGCCGTGGCACACCCTCGCCAGGCGTTCACCTTAACCAGGCGGCGAAGTTCGTCTTGATGGCCGCGGCGATGGCCGTGGCGTTTCTGTACGTCTCGCGGGTGGTCTTGCCGGTGGGCCGCGAGGCGTACCTCATCGGCGTGGCGGCACAATCGGTCGATCCGGCGGAGCAGGACGAGGCCCTGCGGAGCGCCTCCGCGGTCAATCCTCTGGCGTGGGAGCCGGCGATGATGCGCGGGCGCCTCTGGCAGGACGAGGCGGGCCTTGTCCAGGGCCCCGGCGACGCTGTGAACCTGGAACACGTGAGCGCCGCGTATCAGGACGCCCTGGCCCGTGAGCCGCGGCTGCGGCGTGCGTACCTGGCCCTGGCGGCGTGCAGCCTGGCCGCCGGCGGCGCCCTCGACGACACGGCCGCCCTGGCCCAGGCGCGCGAGGACCTCCGGCAAGCGGTGGACCTGTACCCGACGGACCTCCTCGCGCGGCTGTGGCGGGCCAACGTGACGGACCGGCTGGGCGATAGGCCGGCGGCGCTGGGCGAGTACCGCGAGGTCCTTCGCCTCGACGGCCTGATGCCCGAGCCGAAGCGGCGGCTGAGGTCCGAAGTCCTCGCCGCGGTCGAGGGGCGCGTCAAGGAATTGGCGGAAGCGTCGCCGGCGCCGCCGTACCCGGAGGACTTCCCGATCCGCCTGTACCTGGGGATGCAGATGGAGCGGGTGGGCAACGTGGCCGCCGCGTTCTGGGCGTACCAGGAGATCCTGCGCCTCGACGACCGCTTGGTCAAGACGAACCGCTTGCGCGACGAGGTCCGCCGCGCCGTCGAGACGCGCGTCAAGCAGTTGACCGAGTTGGTGACCGGGGTGGGGGCGCCGGAGGCCCCGAAGGGCGAGGGCCCGCCCGAGAAGCCGAAGGAGTAGTGCCGTTTCCGGAAAGGTTGGGTCGCTCTTGACAGCCGTGGCACACGGCATTTCGAGGGGGCGCAGCGGGAAGCGCCTGGCCGCAGATAGTAGATAGTGCTGGCCGTAAATAGTGCTTGACTCCCCCGGCCGAGCGGCTATGGTGTGTCGCCGGGGGATGGCGCCATCTGTGCCACTAAGAGCTGCCCACAGGAAGGAGACAACTCATGCCGAACTGGTTGTGGTGGACCTTGTTGGTGTTGCTGATCGGCTTGATCGTGGCCTATATCATCATCAAGAAGAAGCAGCGCCAGTAGCAGGCGATCCCTCAGGCCTTGGTTGTTGAGTTGGGGCCTCACGGCCCTCGCGACACGGACCGGGTCGGCCCGGTGGTTCACGGGCCCCGCCGGTCCGTGTTGCGCTCAGGCGGCCTTTTTGCTTGCAGGCCATGCCGTTGTCGCGTAGTGTGTACCGCTCGCCGGATGGTACGGGAGACGCTTATGCACGAGATTCGTATTGCGACCAGCAAGATCGAGATGCTCGCCACGCTGAATGACTCGGTGACGGCCGAGCGCATCTGGGATGCGCTGCCCATCGAGAGCACGGTCAACACGTGGGGCCAGGAGGTGTACTTCAGCATTCCGGTCCAGTGCGACCTGGCGCTGGAGGCCCGCGACCGGATGGAGGTGGGCGAGCTGGGCTACTGGCCGACCGGCAGCGCCCTGTGCATCTTCTTCGGGAAGACCCCCGCCTCGAAGGGCGACGAGCCTCGGGCCGCCAGCCCCGTGACGCCCGTCGGGCGCTGCGAAGGCGACGTGAAGGTCTTCCGCCAGATCCGCGAGGCCGACACCATCCGCGTGGAGCGCATCGAACCGTAAGCCATGATGGCCACGGGTTGACAAGCAACCCGTGGCACATGGATGGCGAAGAGGCGTAAGGTCTTTGGCGGCAACCGCTTAAGAATACGCCGGCCGCCAGGGCGCCTGGAAGAAAGTGGTTGACTGTCGCGCGGGGTGTCGCTACATTTGCTCGGTGCACGTGGCGCGCGACGCGGGAACTCTTTGGCGAGGGAGCCCCTATGGCGGACGTAGCCCTCGAAAACGTGACGAAAACGTTTCCGGGCGGCGTACAGGCCGTCCAGGATTTCACGCTCCAGATCGAGAACCGCGAGTTCATCGTTCTCGTCGGGCCCTCCGGCTGCGGCAAGTCCACCACCCTCCGGATGGTGGCGGGCCTGGAGGAAGTGACCGCCGGCACCATCCGCATCGGCGAGCGCGTGGTCAACGACGTGCCGCCCAAAGACCGCGACATCGCCATGGTGTTTCAGAACTACGCCCTGTATCCGCACATGACGGTCTACAAGAACATGGCGTTCGGGCTGAAGCTGCGGCGGTATCCGAAGGTCGAGATCGACAAGCGCGTCCACGACGCGGCCCGCATCCTGGGCATCGAGAACCTCCTGGACCGTAAGCCGAAGGCCCTGTCGGGCGGGCAGAGGCAGCGCGTGGCGGTCGGCCGGGCGATCGTCCGGCAGCCGCAGGCCTTCCTCTTCGACGAGCCGCTCTCGAACCTCGACGCCAAGCTTCGCGTCGAGATGCGGGCGGAGCTCAAGGCCCTGCACCATCGCCTTCAGACGACGGTCATCTACGTGACGCACGACCAGGCCGAGGCCATGACGCTCGGCGACCGCGTCGTCGTGATGAACGAGGGGCGCATCCAGCAGGTGGCCGCGCCGCTCGAGATCTATGATTACCCGGTCAACCGGTTCGTGGCGGGCTTCCTGGGGACGCCGGCGATGAACTTCGTGCCGGGCCGGCTCGTCGGCCAGGATGGCGGCGTGTGTTTTCAGGTTCGCGCGGCCCAGGCGGGCGAAGCCGTGCGGATTCGCCTTCCCGCCGACACGGCCGCGCGCGTCCAGGCGTACGCCGGCCAGGACAAGCGGGTGACGCTTGGCGTGCGGCCGGAGGACATCGGTTACACCGGCGCGGGGAAATTCGCCGGGACGCAAAACGTGCTGCCGGCCACGGTCCGGGTCGTGGAGCCCCTCGGCGACGAGCAGATCGTTCACCTCAACGGCCCCGGCAACACGCCGCTGATCTGCAAACTGGACGCCCACGTGAAGGTGGATGTGGATCAGCGGATGGACGCCCACCTCGACGTGGCGCGGATCCACCTGTTCGATGACCAGACCGGCTGCAACATCAGCTTGGAGCCTGAGCATGTAGCACACGCCAGTTAACGGCGGCGAGGTGCGGCTGCCGCCCCCATCCGCGGGGTGGCGAAGTGGGGTCTGGTGTCGGTCCCACTTTTTTGTTTCCTGGGACCGAGCGAGGCGGCCGAGATCGCCGCGGGGAGTGCCGACGCACATGAATGGACCGGATCTGGTGCGGATCGTCGATTCGATCCGCCGCGAGAAGAATATCGACGCCGAGATCATCTTCCAGGGCATTGAAACGGCGCTGGCGTCGGCGGCCAAGAAGCATTTCGGCGCCGCCGAGGACGTGATCGTCACCATCGACCGCGCCTCCGGCGCCATCTCGGCCTCCCTGAGCGGGGGGCCCATCGATCCGGGGCTCCTGGGCCGCATCGCCGCCCAGGCCGCCAAGCAGGTCATCATCCAGAAGATCCGCGAGGCCGAACGCGCCAGCCTCATCGAAGACTACGCCGACCAGATCGGCACGATCATCTCCGGCCAGGTCACCCGGATCGAGCACGGCAACGCCGTGGTGGGCCTCGGCCGCGGCGAGGGGTTCCTCCCGCGCAGCGAGCAGATTCCCGGCGAGACGCTCCACGTCGGCGACCGCCTCCGCGCCCTCATCCTGGAGGTCCGCGAGGCGGGGGCCAACGTCAAGATCGTCCTGTCGCGCACGCATCCGGAGCTCGTGGCGCGGCTGTTCGATCTGGAGGTGCCCGAGGTGGCCGAGCAGGTCATCGTCATCGAGGCCATCGCCCGCGAGCCGGGGCACCGGACCAAGGTGGCCGTCGCGAGCATGGACAGCCGCGTCGACGCGATGGGCGCCTGCGTGGGCATCCGCGGCAGCCGCATCAAGAATATCGTCGCCGAGGTGGCCAACGAGAAGATCGACGTCGTACGATTCAACAAGTCGCCCCAGATCTTCATCGCCGAGTCCCTCAAGCCCGCCGAGGTCAAAGAGGTCCTCCTGAACCGCGAGATCAACCGGGCCACGGTCCTCGTGACGGAGGACCAGCTCAGCCTCGCCATCGGCAAGAAGGGCCAGAACGTGCGGCTGGCGTCGCGCCTGACCGGCTGGAACATCGACATCCTGACCCCGGGCGAGTACGAGCAGCAGCGCAGCCGCGCGGTCGAGCAGCTCTCGTCGCTGGAGACGGTCGGGCCGGACCTCGCCAACGACCTCGTGGCGGCCGGGTACATCAGCCTGGCCGACGTGGCCGAGGTCGACCCGGAGACGCTGTCGCGGATCTCCGGGGTCACGGCCGACCAGGCCCGCGAGATCATCGCCCAGGTGGGCGTGCTGGTGGCCGAGTTGGAGGTCCGCGCCCAGCGCGAGGCCGCCGCCAAGGCCGTTGCCGACGCCGCCGAGGCCGCCGCCAAGGCTGTTGCCGACGCCGCCGAGGCGGCCGCCAAGGCCGAAGCCGCGGCCGCGCCGCCCGCGGAAGCCGCACCGCCCGCCGAGGGCGCGCTGCCCGCGGAAGCCGCGCCGCCCGCCGAGGGCGCGCTGCCTGCGGAGGCGGCACCGGCCGCCGAGGCCGATGCGCCTCCGGCCGAGGGCCGTGAAGCGCCCGCCGAGGCCGGCGGCACGCCTCCCGGCGAAGGCGATCAGGGGGCGATGCCAGCGTAGTCGTTACAGGGAGATAACTTTGCCGGTACGTATCTACGAACTCGCCCGTGAGTTCGACTTGCTCAATAAGGAAGTGCTCGAGGTCTGCCGCAAGGCCGGCCTGGACGTTAAGTCGCATTCCAGCACCATCGAGGAATACGAGGCGGAGATGGTCCGCCGCCAACTGTCGGGCCTGGCCGGCGACGAGTTCGACGACGAGGAGGCGCCGGCCGCAACGGCGGCGCCCCCCGCTCCGGCCCCGCCGCCGGTCCCCCAGTTGAGCCCGGAGGAACGGCTGGCCCGGGCCCGGGCGACGCAGGTCGTCCTGCCGACGCGCGGGCCCATCCGGCCGAAGGCGGAAGGCGTCAAGCTGAGCCCGCCGGCGCGCCGGCCTCCGGCCCGCCCGGGGGTCCCCTCGCCCGCCGAGGCGCCGGCCGCCGAAGCGGCGCCTGAAGTGCCGACGACCGTGGCCGCCACCGGCGTGGCCGAAGCCGCGCCGCCGGCGGAAGCCCCGCCCGCGCCGCCCGCGGCGCCCGCGCCGGCGCCCGTCGCCCAAGAGGCGCCGGCGGCTCCCGTCGAGGCGGCCGCGCCGCCCTCCGAAGAGAAAGCCGCCGAGGCGCCGGCCGAGACGCGCGAGCGCCTCCGCCCCATCCGCCGGCCCCCGGGCCCCAAGCTGGCGCCGAAGCCTAAAAGGCCCGGCCCGAAGCTGGCGCAGCGACCGCTCCGCCATCCGCAGGCGGTGAAAGAGGAAGTCGCGCCGCCCGGGCGGCATCCGCAGGCGACCGGCGCCGGCGTCCTGAAGAAGAAAGAACCCACGGCGCGCCCGGGCAGGCCGAAGGCCAAGCCGGCCGTGCCCGGCGCCAAGCCCGGCCCCGCGCCGGCCGTCGAAACCGAGGAAGCCGCTGCGGCCAAGGGCCGCGGCCGCCGCAAGGGCAAGAAGGGCGCCGAGGAGGAGGCCGAGGGCCTCCGCCGGGCCCAGGCCTTCCGCCGCCGCGAGCGGATCCGCAAACGCGAGGATGGCGACGAGGTCCTGCCGGGCGGCGATTCGCTCACCGGCTCGACCGTCAGCGTCGAACGGGCCCGCCTGAGCCGGACCGGCCGGCCGATCGCGACCCGCCCCTCGCGCCCCGCCCCGCGGCGGGCGCCCGCGGCGGAGGGGCCCAGGAAGGCGGTCATCGGAGTGCCGATTACCGTCAAGAGCCTCTCCTTCGCCCTCGGCATCAAGGCCGGCGAGATCATCACTCAACTCATGGCCAAGGGGACCATGGCGACGATCAACGACACGCTCACGGAAGAGCAGGCGGTGGAGATCGCCCTGGCGCGCGAGGTGGAGCTGGAAGTGCAGCGCGAGCGGGCGCCGGCCGAAATCCTCAAGGAACTCGAGGAGCGGCCCGACCTGCCCGAGGCGCTCGTGCCGCGCACGCCCATCGTCACGTTCCTGGGCCACGTGGACCATGGCAAGACTTCGCTGATGGACTTCATCCGCAAGACGCACGTGGCGGCGGGCGAGGCCGGCGGCATCACGCAGAACATCGGCGCCTACCGCGTCCACGTGGGCGACCGCTGGCTCACGTTCCTCGACACGCCCGGCCACGCGGCCTTCACGGCCATGCGGGCCCGCGGCGCCAAGGTCACCGACGTGGCGGTGCTGGTGGTGGCGGGCGACGACGGCGTCATGCCGCAAACCGAGGAAGCCATCAACCACGCGAAGGCCGCCGAAGTGCCGATCGTCGTGGCCCTCAACAAGTGCGACCTCCCGCAGGCCAACCCGCAGCGCGTCAAGCAGCAGCTCACGCAGTTCGGCCTTGTGGCCGAGGAGTGGGGCGGCAAGACCCTCATGGTCGAGACCAGCGCCGTCACCGGCGCGGGCGTCGACAAGCTCCTGGAGTCGCTCCTGTTGGAGGCCGAGATGCGCGAGCTGAGGGCGAACCCGGGCCGGCCGGCCATCGGCACGGTCATCGAGGCCCAACTCAGCGAGGGCCTCGGCCCCCTGGCCACGCTCCTGGTGCAGAAGGGGACGCTGCGCACCGGCAACGTCGTCCTGGCGGGGATGGCCTACGGCCGCGTCCGGGCCCTGACCGACGAGCACGGCAAGCGGATGAAGGAAGCCGGGCCGAACGTCCCGGTCCGCGTCGCGGGCCTGTCGGCCGTGCCGGAGGCGGGCGACCGCTTCTATGTCCTCGAGGCCCTCTCTCAGGCGAAGCACCTGGCCGGGGAGCGCGAGCGCCAGATGCGCGAAACGGCGCTCGCCGCCGAGCGCGTGCCGCGCTCCCTCGAAGCGGTCTTCGAGCAGATGACGGCCGCCGAGGTCAAGGAACTCACCGTAATCATCAAGGCCGACGTCCAGGGCGCCGTCGAGGCCCTCACGGAGAACGTCGAGAAGATCGAGCACCCGGAGGTCCGCGTGCGGGTGATCCACGCGGCCGCCGGCGGCGTCAACGAAAGCGACGTCCTGCTGGCCGACGCGTCGAACGCGGTCATCATCGGCTTCAACGCCGTGCCGGACCTGGAGGCGCGGCTCCTGGCCGAGCGGCGCGGCGTCCAGATCCGCCAGTACACCATCATCTACGACGTGATCGACGACATGCGGAAGGCCCTCGAGGGGATGCTGAAGCCGCGCGAGGAAGAGCACGTCCTGGGCGAGTGCAACGTTGCCCAGGTGTTCAAGATCAGCCGCGTCGGCACGGTGGCCGGCTGCATGGTGACTCACGGCGTCATCAACCGAAACGCCCGCCTCCGCATCGTCCGCGACGGCGCGGTGGTGCACAGCGGCCCGATCCAGTCGCTCAAGCGCGTGAAGGACGACGTGCGCGAGGTCCGCGCGGGGCAGGATTGCGGCATCCACATCGCCGGGTTCGACGACGTCAAGGTCGGAGACCGGCTGGAGGCGTTCGAGGTGGTCTCCGTGCAGCGGACGCTGTAGGGCGCGGTTGCAGGGAGAGCGTTGGATGGCCGGACAAGCCGGCCGTGCCACACCTGCCGGGGTACGCTAAACACGTACGGCGGAGTGGCGGCGGAACGCGAGGGGGCGGAAACGGCGATGGTC
>Ga0315284_10009171_pt1 | contig 14114 bp, 8 predicted proteins | sample YL17G09_16_MG_FD_203696 | JGI IMG/M metagenome (GOLD analysis project Ga0315284, IMG submission 203696) | Sediment microbial communities from Yellowstone Lake, YNP, Wyoming, USA - YL17G09_16 | ecosystem: Environmental > Aquatic > Freshwater > Lake > Sediment | place: USA: Wyoming | collected... | reverse complement strand
CCGACGTACCCGAGTCGCCGCTCCGACTCCATCACCGACTCCGCCGACTGAAGGGGGATCTCAGGGACTTCGTTGTTCTTGGGCTTGCGGGGCTTGCGTTCCATTGGGAACTTGCCCTTCGGCATGAGAAGGGTCACGTCGTTCCACTCCGCACCCTTCGTGGAGTGGACAGTGCCCAGATACACCCCCGGGGGAGCCGTCCGCTTCGCCAGCGGGACGGACTCCTCGATCTCTTTCTTCTCCCACTCGTCGGGGTCGATGCGAAGCTCTTCGGCCTTCTCAGCGAGGCTGTCGAATCGAGCCTGGAACGCCTTGGGGTCCGTGGGGTTGTAGTTCGGGTCCACGTCGCTCGGCTCCATCATGAGCTTCACGAACTCCAGAGCACCGAGGTTCGACTTCTCCTCGGTCAACTCGGGGTCTTCCTCCTCTTCCTCCTGAGCGATCTTGAAGCTGAGACGGCTCTCGGTGGACTCCCGGAACGTGGTCCGCTTCTTGGTCCACTGCCCACCAGGCACGGGTGGGACCAGCTCGACGACCGGAAGGGCCAGGACAGCCTCGAACAAGTCCTTCGTGGTGAAGGCTGGGTCTTGCAGGTAGTCCCGGATCTGCGACAGAGCCTCCATGAGAGGTCGGAGCTGCTCTGCGTCCCTCCCGGCCAGGTACGCCGGGGTACCCAAGATCCCCTGGAGCAGCTCCAAGATGAAGTTCGGGTTCGAGTTGGCCTCGACGACGGGATCGAACGTGTTGAGGTCGATCTTTCGCCGTGAGCAGTACCCCTGGAGGAACTTCTTCGTCGCCTTGTCTGCGAGCTTGGCCCCTTCAGCCCGATCCGTCGAGAACTTGGCGGGGTTGAACAGGCCACCCGAGATCAGAGCCTGGCTGAACGAGTCCTGCACATTCGCCGGACTCGACCCCACAGCCGAGTTCAAGAACGCCCGGAACGTCTCGGACTCCTGAGCCGCGAACACAGAGCTGGCCTTCTTCTGGACGAACTTGATGCCCAGCACCGCACAGATCTGCTGGTAGACGGCCAACTCTGCGTTGGTACGGGCCAGAACCGCGAAGTTCTTAAGGGGCACGCCTGAACGGACAGCCTCCAGGATCTTCTTGCCGAACTCGACGGCCGCCTTGCCCTCGCTTTCCGCCACCTTGACCGTCAGGTTCGCTTCTCCGCGAGCCCGGTCGGGAGACGCCTTGGCCTCCATCGGGATCTGGTTCTGGTTGACGGCGATGAGCTTGTTGGCCGCATCCACGAACTCCGGCGCACACCGATAGTTGGTCGTGATCTGCTTGTCCTTGAACCCCATCTTGTCGAGGTCGATGAAGTTCTGGGGGTCGGCCCCACGGAACTGGTAGATGCTGTTGTGGGAGAGGATACCGCCACCGAAGAAGTTGGAGGCATCATCCACATCCACGCCCACGAACGTTCCGTCCTCACGCACTACAGAGACGATCGAGTCCAGCTCCAGGGATTCCGTACCCTGGTCCCAAACCGAGACCTTCATCCCCGGGAAAAGAGAAGCTGCTGTGACGAGCGGGAGAAGCCCTTCCGATGTCGGAAGGCTCCGATCCAGCATGGCCCCCGTCTTGTGCGCGAGTCCCAGGGCCATCTCCAAAGAAGCACGGTAGTTTGTCGAAGCCTTGCGAATCCGAAGACGACCATTTTCAGCCAGCTTGGCTTCGGACCGCAGACTCTCGGTGAACCCGTCTTCTGGGGAGGGGGTCCACTCGAACGTCACCAGACTCCCCGCCCGAGATGTCGGGTGTGCTCGCATGTGGACGACACGGCGCTCTCGGCCGTGCTTCGAGTAGCCGCCAGACATCCAGTGAGGCAGGTCGAACGACAATCCACGTTCTTCCAGCAGTCTGGCCCCGTTCGGACCAAAACGCTTGAACACCTCGTCCAGCCGTTCTTGGTTGAGCCCGCGATGCTTTCCGTTGAATACGGACATCGGCACCCCGTATGTCAGGGCGAACGTCAGCTCTTCAAGCAAGGCTTCTTCGCGATCCTTGCAGATCGCAAGGATCCACATTCGATCTGCTTTCTCCTGGAAAGCTCGGCCCGCAAAAGAGCCCAGGTAGCTTGACCCCTCTTGACCCTTCTTGGTGACTCCTACGCGGAAACCCATGTCCTCACGGTGCATCAGGTAGACAGCTACCTGGCCTTCTTGAAGCACAGGGGGGGTGGCCCAGATCTTGTGGTTGGGCGACATGTGCAACGAGCGACCAGCAGCCGTCGTAACGCGGTAACCCCAGGTCCACTCCGAAGGGGTGATGGTCACCCGTTGCGGCACCACGACACCGTTCCGGTAGGCCAAGACCATGTCCCCGGTCTTGAGGTTCTTCGCCAGAACCTTCCCCGATGGCGTGTCGATCTCCGTCTCGGACGACGGGCATTGTTTATCGTCCCCGACCATCCAGAATGACTTCTTGGGGTCGTCCGTCTGGATGTGCTCGGTGATGAGCTGAAGCACCTCGAACTGAAGCGGATTCAGGTCCTGACACTCGTCCACCATGACGTGGTCGAACTGCTTCTGGATGGCCGCTCGCGCCTTCGGGTTCGACTTCATGATGTCCCGGAAGATGGTCAGCATGTCGTTGAAATCCCCGACGCGGGGCTTCCCGCCTCGGTTGAAGTCCTTGAACTTGTCGAACTTCGGAGACGGCCGATTCCCGCAGAGATTGGGACGCCATCCTGGCCCGAGGCCGCCCTTCAAGCCCTCGTATACCTCGAAGAACTTCTGAGCCTGGTCTGCCTCGATGCTTCCTTGAGACGCGGCCCACGCCTGAACCTCGGGGAGCCCCATGCCCTCACCCTGGAACATGTTCATGTAGGCCATCATCCGGCCCGACTTCGGGGGCATCTTCCAGAGGTCACCCTCGGGGAGCAGAATCTCGTTGCCCTTCGGATCCTTGTCGATGTCCTTGAAGCACTCCGCCCAGATGTCCTTGACGTTCTTGAACAGGGTGTTGGCCCCGGCCAAGCCGCCCTTGCCGTTGACCTTCGCGAAGACATTGACCTGTTCGGGGGTTCCAAACTGGTTGATGTATTTCAGGAAGGTCGAGTGCATGGTCCCGACCTGAACCCCGTTGGGATTCTCGTTCTTGGAGGTCGATACTTTGTCCGACCCGATCTTCACCGCCATCTTCTGCGCCAGCTCGTCGGCGGCCTTCTTGTTGAAGCTCATCGCCATCATCTTGCTGGGGATGGCCCCTGAGTCGATGAGGAACTGGACTCGGGCCAGCAGGGTGGTGGACTTGCCCGAGCCAGCTCCGGCCGAGACGCGGACCTTGCCTCCCGTCATGGCTGCCGACCGCTGCTCGGGGTCAAGGTCGCGAAGGGCTGCGGGTACGTTCTGGGGGTTGTCAGGGTCGGAGGTCACCGCCGTAGCCGTGGCCGTAGCGACTCCGATGACCTCCGACTTCATGAGGGGACGGTCTTCCTCCCCCGACTTCTGCATGGCCTTCTTGGCCGCCTCAGTGGCCTGAAGCTCGACCTGGGACAGGGCTTCCGCCTGTGCATCCCGAGCCGCGACGCTCTGGTCGGTACCGGGTCGGGCTTCTTGCTGAACCTGGGATGCCATCAGAGCGGCCCCAGCATCCGTAGCTCCCTTGGCTCCCTCTTGGACCGAACTGAGCACGGCGGTGCCGGGGGTCACGACGACCTCGCTGGCCTCGTCGATCCACTTCTCCAGCCGCTTGTTCCGCAGCACCAGGGCTGAGAACTTGTTGAGAGCCATGTCCGGGTCGTCGATCATAGAGGCGTCGATGGCCTCCTGTACCTCTCGACGGGCCTTGGTGGACGTTCCGAAGACCGCTTTGGTGGTCGCTGTCCCACCCTTCGAGAGCACGGTACGGAGCTTCAGGGCCCGCATCCCGAGCCCGGCGGCGGTCGGGGCCGGACGGACGGCGGCTTCGATCAAGGCGATGCTCGCCTTCGAGACGAGGTTCGACTTGATGAACTCCTTGATGGAGTCGAGGTTCTGCCGCTCGGCGTTCCGAGCCAGGGCGATGCCGCGACGAAGAGTCGGGTCTTCATCAGGGATCGACCCCCGCGTCTCCTCCAGCCAGCCCATGTACGTTTCCAGGGCCAAAATGAAGACCACGTAGTCCGCGACCTGAAGCTCCTGAAGGTCGAGATCCACCTCGTCGTCAGCCGCTTGGCGAACCTTACTCGTAAAGTCGTACGTCAGCATCTCGAAGTCACCCATGTACAAGAAGGTTACACCAAAATGACGAAAGGCAGAGAACCATTTTGGGGCTCTCTGCCTTCCATCACAGCCCCGTGCTGTGACTACAACCTAGCCCGGAGGTTGAACGTCAGGACGATGTACAGCAGCGGGAAGATGGGCTGGTAGTACGCCTCGAAGTTCATGACCGTGGGGTCGTCCACGTCGATGGTAGACGAGATGCCCGTGAAGGCCCCGATGATCTCAGCCTGCATCATGTTCTTGAAGAAGTTCGTCATGGTGACGTTGACGTCATTGGTACGGCTGGCGAGGAACTTCACCCCGATGAACGCATCCAGGTTGATACGGCTCTGCTGCTGGATGAAGTCGGCGATCTGCGTCACCGTCGGGAGACGGGTGAGGATGTTCGCCATGTTGGTCGTCAGACCCTGACGAATCCGGATGATCGGATCCAGGTCGTCGAGGAGCGTGATGCCAGCGACCGCTGTCTGGTTCGCCTCGACGGGGTCGAGAATCCGGGGGATTCGGGTGAAGCCCTGGATGCGCCGACGGGTGTAGGGAGTCGCCACGTCCACCGAGGGGGCGACCACCGCACCCGCTACGGCGGCTGCGAAGAATGTCCCGTCGATGAGCTGCTCGAAGCTCTGGCCGAGTTGGTCGGTCAGCGTGATGACTGCCGAATCCGGGTAGAACGCCACGATACGGTTCGAGTTCATCGCCTTGGCGATGGTCTGTGCGTTCGACGGGGTGGTGCCCGAGGCGAACCCGATGAAGCCCATCCGCTCGCTCTGATTGCGGATGTTGCTCTGCACCTCGACGTCCTGTGTCAGGTACGAGTACACGGCCGTCGAGGTCGAGAGCGGGATCAGGATGTCCGGCCGGATATTGCCGGGCAGCGGGGTGTCGAGTTCGGTGATCGCGTCGATGAATGCCTGGTCGGTGGCCTGATTGGTGTTCGGGACCTTGAGCACCTGTTTGATCCCGACGAGGATGGCCCCGTTGAGGATCGCGAGGTAGGCCCCAAGGGTGACCCGGTTCTCCGCCGAAGTACGGCCGAACGTGGCCTCGATGGTCTTGACCTGCCGGTAGAGCCGGGTCGCGAAGTCCTGCTTCAGATACCGGTAGGTGATGAAGTAAAAGTCACCGGTCTTGGGCTCGACCCCACCAGGGTTGAACGTCTGGAGGCTCGCGGTGTCGTTCACGGCCACGTTGACCGTGTTGAAGACGGTCGTTTCGAGGCCAGGCACCGCGTAGAACGGACGGCTCGGATCGACCGCGAAGGTCGGCGAGACCGTCATCGTGAACGAACCGAGGTTCGTGTAGAGGCCGGTCGAAGCCGGGAGAACCGTGAACCGAAGCCCCGTGACGGAGTCCGTGAACGTCTGGCCAGGAAGGCCCGTGCCAGCCGAACCCGCGATGTTGTTCGAGGTGACGGTGAAGATCTGCTGAGCATCCTCCCCGTTGTCCCCATCCGTACCTGGGGTGATCTTCACTCCGGTCGTGGAGTTGAAGGCGGAGTTCGCCGAGGTGACGAACGCCACCGATGAGGTGGTGAGCCCGACCGCGAGGGACTCGATGGTGAGGTACGTGGCCCCGGAGATCGAGGAGGCGTAGGCGAAGCCGTCCGTCTGGAACCCCGCCGTGCTCATGAGAGCGTCCACGATCTCGGACGGGTTCACGAGCGTCTGCGAGGCAGAGTCGTTCTGGTTGAACCCGAGGGTCGCGTTCGCATTCCCGTTGAGGATGACGAGGCTCGAAGTGGCGTCGTTCACCGTCGAGAGAAGGCGAATCTTGTCGAGGTTCAGCAGCGTTCCAGCCGAAGCCACCAGCGGCGTCACCGCGTTGATGGCCGCAGCCACGGCAGCGGCCGTGACGGCCACACCCGCAGGCAGGGTTGCGGCGTAATCCGTTCCGTTGACACGGTAGCGGAAGGTGTCGTTCAGGCCGGTCGTGATGTTGAACGGACCCGCGATGGAACCGAGGAGGGTGGCAGCCTTGTTGATGGCCCCCACCGTACCCGAGGCCGCCTGGAAGGCGGCGAACCCGAGGAGAGCCTCTGCCGTACCCGACTCGATACGGACCGTCGAGACTGCATCCAGACCTCCAGGAAGAGCACCCGGAGTGGTGATGCTCTTGATGAGGAAGATGATGTCCCCAGTGATGGGGCCGATCTGGAGGCTGCTTGCCACCGCAGAGCCGACCGCAACGTCGATCGCAGCGGTGATGGCTGCCCTGGTCTGGTTGCCTGTGGGCAGGGTGACTGGGTAGACGGTCCCATCCACCTTGACGTTCAACAGGCTCGACGCGATCGGGATGTTGATCTTCCCCGTGTCAGGACCCGTCTGAATCGGCGTGACGTGACCACCGACGAGCCACGCGGGGGCGGCCGTCAGGAGGTTGGTCACGTAGTTGTTGCCGTTGAGCTTCGTCGTCCAGGTCGCCGAGAAGGGCGAGAAGAACGAGTAGGGGCCCTGACCCTTGTTCGTGTAGACGGCGTTCTTGGCCACGGCCATCGAGAAGGTGACGGTGACCGTCTCAGGGACAGGGGCTCCAGCACCCGTGTGGAAGGCGTCGGGGATCTGCTCGACACCACGGGGCCACTGGACGATCTGAGCAAGACCGGTCTTCGTGCCGAACCGCGTCTGAAGCAGGTTCGCGTTCTGGGTCGTCGAGAAGACCGTGTACTGCCCAGTCCCGATCGGCCCGGGGACCGTGCAGGTCAGCAGGTACGTGTCGTCCACGATCCGGTTGTAGTAGAACGTGGCAAATGCCTGGTAGTCCGGCGGGACGGGGTCCTTCAGCGTGATGAGGCGGTTGACGCCATCAACCGTAAGGACGGTTGCTGCCGGACGGTTGAGAGCGTCTCGGAGGTTGCGACCCACCCTGACGACCACGAGGTCGGGGCGGTTGGTGATCACATCCTGCTTGCCGTTCGTGACCGACGTGTACAACGAGACACCCAGGGTCGAGTCTCGTCCGTTACCCGTCGTGGGCACTTCGGGCAGGAAGAACGCCGTCGAACTGACCAAGGCCGGGATCGTGGTGTTGTCCACGAACCGCGTGCATTCGGCCAGGAAGAACTTGTCGTCGTTCAGCGAGGGGATGACCTGTGTGTTGTCGAACGGCTCAGAACCTGGAGAAGTCGTGCCCGAGGTCACCGAGACGCTTGTACCCCAGTGGACGATCGAGGTGTCCACGGTCGGGTTCGCGATGGTGAAGTCCTGCCCCGAGATGAAGTCGGCTCGGCCAGGCGAGATACCGCAGCGCAGTACCGTCGTGACCAGCGTGTTGGGCAGGTAGTCGAACGTGTCTTGCCAGGTGTTTGCCCAGTAGGTGATCTCGACGGAGGAGCCGATGGTCGGGGCGAAGCCCAGGGTCACGATGCCGTGCGACCCATCGACTGCCGTAGGGATGACCTGGATGTTGTTGACCTTGACCGTGACCTTCGAGGTGTCGGTCGTGGTTGTACCACCCCCAGAGCCGTCCACGATGGGGCGGTTGAAGACCTGGAAGCTCGTCTGACGGCTCGTCTGGGTCCCAGCCGAGAGGGCCAGCGGCCCGTTGGCGTTCCCGGCTCCGATGACGATGCTCTGCGTCGCTGTGAAGAGGAGGTGGTCGAGGCCGTTGTTGTCCGTGAAGACGCTGGTGCTGAAGTTCGAGATGGCCGCCGCGTCGATCTGCGTCTTGAGGCCGTTCGCCGTTGTCGAGCCCGAGGCGAATACGACCGTGTAGTCCGTCCCGTTGACTGTCAGGAGGAAGGTGTCGTTCGAGCCCGTCGTGATCACGAAGGGCGCGTATCCGGGGGTGGTGATCTGAGCAGGCGTGCTCGTCACCTGAGCCGAAACGTCGTCCGTGAAGGCGGTGTCGCCCCGGTGGAAGAAGTAGGTGCAGCGGACGAGATCCGTCGGCTGCGTCGGGATCTGAAGCGTGATCAGCCCCTTCTGCCCAGACACGGAACCGACCGACACAGGAATGCCGTTGACCGTGACGGTGACCGTTCGGATGTCATTGCTGACACGCCCGAAGCCCTGTCCATCCACGATGGGGTAGTTGCGGACCCTGAAGGTCGTCCGGGTGCCGTCCTGAGGCCCGAGGATGAGGTGCTGGGGGTTCGTCGAATCGACGACCCACGCCAGGCTCACATCCTCGTTGTTGATCTGCTGATCAACCGTAGACGAACTACCTCGAACGATCTCGACGTCGCTCTGGACAAGCTCCTCCTGTCCGACGCCAATGACGACGGGAATCCGAAGGCCAGCCACGATGTTTGCGACATTCGCTTCGGTCAGGGTGCGGGTGTAAACACCCGGCGGGGCGTAGCTGAGGAACGGTCCAAGAGCCATCCGAATCTCCTAGTTGAGGGCGTGCTTTGATTCGAATCCGATTCGATCTGGGTCTGGGTCTGCTCGGGCCTTGGCTCGGCGAACCAAAGCAAGCAACAGGCTCTGCTTTATCCTTGGCCGTCAGAACAGTGCTTTATCGAGTCCCGACCCGACGTTCTTTCTGCGCCCGGATTGCGGCGAACGCCTTGGACGCCACCACCTTCCGTCCTGCGAGTTTTGCCTTCGACATGGCCTCGTACTCGATAAAATCAGGTCCATCGCGACGGATGAGGGCTGGCCCGTCCCCCTGCCCCCGCACCACGTCCTTCACTTTTTTCCGTTCGTTCATGGTGCTCCAACGATTTTCAGCAGATCGTCCGACTGCGTGGTCGGCGGTAGGGTAGTCCTCCTTGTGGACGCCCGTGTTGCCTCCCTCGCCCTCTTTGACCTGAACCTTGAAGCCGAAGCTGAAGCCCTCCCCCTCCAGACAGCGGGGAGCCTCCTCCCCGCAGGAAGGGCACGGGTGTAGGGTGTGCTCCCCCATCTTGAGCACCCTGTCGAAGCGGCAATTGCACTGGTCGTTCTGGCACTCGAAGACGTATTTCGGCATGAGCTGCTCCGATTTCTCTAAATTTGGGGCCTACGTGATCCGCTCATAGTCGTTATTTCGGCCGACTATTGCAGGGAAAGTCGCGAAAAATAGGGAGCCGGTCATGGGTACGATCCGGTTCGAGCCTTCCGGCGTCACTGCCGTGACCTTCGAGACGGTCAGGGGCAACGGGACGTGGATCTCCCAGTCGGCTCTGAACTGAAGCGTCAGGTTGGCCGTGTAGTAGAAGATGTCAGCCGTCTCGTCGTACGTCTCCTCGGCTTCACCGCCGATGGAAATCTCAAGGATTTCGATACCCTCGAACTCAAGGACGGGCTTCTTCTCCCCCCAAAGGTACATGACGACGAGATCCGCGACCTCCTCGGTGGAGGTGGTATCTTGGGAGAGGACATTCAGGTCAAGGCTGACCTCGAACTTTCCCCCATACGCGAGGGCGGTATCCTCACGGTCCCCGCTGACACGCACGGCAACCTTGTCCCCCACCTGGGCCCTCTTCCCGAACGCCAGGACAACCCCCGGGATCGCCTTGAACTCGGCGGTGTTCCACTTGAACTCGAACGGCCCCTGACTGGGGATCGGATACCGGTAATCGGCCGTGACGACCTCGTCCCTGGAGAATCGCGTAAGGAACGTAATCGCCCCTGTATGGTAATTGCAGACGAAGTCGGAGCCTTCGACCAGCATGAGTCGCCCATTGACCCACAGACGCAACGTCCCCTTGGTGGGCGGATTCTCTAGCTGTGCCTCCCGCTCGATCCCAGACTGGAACCGCAGCAATGGTTCCTCCGTGACCGTGAGCAGAGGGTCGATCACAAACGACCCACACTCTTGAGGGTTGGTCGGGACCGTAAGAATCTCGATGTAGTAGATGCCCGGGTCTGTGGGCATCTTTCCCCCGTTCGCTCGGATGGTGTTGAGATCTTCTCGCACCCATTCGATTGGATACGTGGGGGCCCCCACGTAGGCGAGCATCACGTAACTCGTGACGTTACCAATGAAGTTGTCCGACGAGAGGGACACCTTGTTGGCGGATGAGCCCTTCACGACGATGCCGATCTGAGGGCGCTCGTCGAACGCGAACTTGTTCTGGATGAAGGGGACGACCTTCTGATAGATCGGATGCCGGGCGAAGCTGTCCTTCAGCTCCAGGATGGCTCGCCGCTTGATCGCCGATGTAAGGTAATAGTACACGTCTTACTCGACGTACTCTTCCCCGGCGAGCACCAGCAGGCCCTCAGCGACCGCCGTCATGGGGTCGGAGGCTACACGGATCTCGGTGATGGGGATCGGGAACCCACGTTTCTTGATGTTCTCGAACTCATCCTTGAAGACCTCCAGAAAGCCCCCCGCCTTCGTGGTACCCCCCGAGATGACGAACGGAATGGCTTCCGGAAGGGTGATGCTGTTCTGCACACGGCGGAACTGAGCCGCGATGTTCTCCAGGCAGTACTTCACGAGAGCCCGGACGTAGAGGACGATGGCCTCCTCCTCCCGGCTCGTCGGGTTCAGCAGGTCCACGCCCTTCTCCTTGATGGAGCACATCCGGGAGGCCGTGGAACCCATCGCCTTGGCCGCGTGCCCGTCGATGTAGTCCCCGCCCCGTGCAAGGCTGAACTCCATGCCCTTCACGGTCTGGAAGGCCAGGGCGACGTTGCACATGCCGGAGCCGAAGCTCACGGCCAGCCCGCTGAACTGCTCAGCCGCACACTGGCTGTAGATGATGGCCATCGCCTCGTTCATCGGATGAGGGGTGTACCCGTGCTCCAGGATGATCTTCCGGAAGACCTCCTGGTGGTACACGACATCCTGCTCGGGGTCGTCGATGGGGCTGGCAGGCACCGAGTAGTAGCAGTGCTCCCCCTCGATGATGGGGTGGTTGAGCACGTTGAAGCACAGGAGCGAGAGGATCTTCTGCGCTTCAAGCTCACCGGCCGAGATCACGCCTCGGGCCAAAGGTCGGCGGACTTCCCGCTTGAAGAGGTTCGCCATGACCAAGGCAGAGTCTCCCAGGACGACGAGGTTGCCTGCCTCTTCGACGTAGTTGACCTTCGAGAGGCGGAGCGTCTTCTTGGCCTCCAGGTCGAGGTCGATGAAGGCGTCCCTGACCCTCTTGGTGACCACCTTGTCCCCCGCCGTCATACGGGCGGAGACGATGTTCATGGTGCCTACGTCGAGACCCACTCCCGGCTTGTGTTCTGCTTTTTCGGTTGCCATTTGATCTCCATTTGGATTTGGGCTCAGCGTACTTTCCAGGCTGAGTCATTGAGGGACGGCTTCACAGCCGCCGTCCTAACTTCCGCAGAACGCTGCTTCAGCAGGTAGACGAGCTTCTCATGTTCGTCCGCGAACCCTTGTAGCATGTTGTCCGTCCCGTGGGACAGCGTACCCTTGGCCTCCAGAGAGGCGTAGGCCAGGTTCAACAAGACAAGGAACCGAAGCACTGCCCGAAGCGAGAGCATGGCCATCTCTTCGGGGCTGGGCACCACGGGGGCATCCCGGTAGAACGACTGGGTGAAGCCCGACATGTGGTGTACCTGAAGGAGGGGCTGAACCAGCACCACCTGTCCAGAGCCCACCGCCCGCTCCCCCAGACCATCGACCATCCCGAAAATCTCGTTGTACGCCCGATCGAAGAGAAGGTGGTCCCCGTAGAAGTTCGGGCCCTTCGTCCCCCAGTGGTGGGCCTGGTGAATCATCGCCTCCGCCCGCATCGCTGCCAGGAGAACGGCCAGCTCTGCGGATGCCGCCCCACCGTAGTCCGCCACGAAGTGCTGAAAGAGCTGCTCGATTTCAGCACCCACCGAAGCCGCTTCACGCTCGACCATAGCCTTGACGGCCACCTTGAGCCTCGCCGTCTTCATGGGTCGGATGTCCCCAGAAACCGGCAGGTACGGGGGGCCGTGAACCACGGGGTCGTAGTTCAGGGGATCGATGAGCACAGCGGCGTCGGACTTGGACATCACTTCGCCTTTTCGGCCTTGGCGTCGGTCTTCAGTTCCTTGGTCACGTCGCCCATGTTGAACTTCTCGGGCTTCGCGGAGAAGCTCTTGCCGGAGTAGGGGCTCTTCACCGTGGTCTTCTTCTCGGTGAGATAGAAGTCGGTGCCCGAGTCCGGGTCCGTGTACTTCCAGAGCGTCGGGACGGCGGTCTTTGCCCCCGACTGCTGCTTCTTGGCCGCGATGCGACTTTCGAGGTCGTTGATTTTGGCGAGGGCGGTAGCTTGGCGTGGGTGCATGAGTTTCTCCTACGTGGGGACATTCCGCAAAAGGTTTATTCAGTTCGACGCAACCTTCTAAGCGCCGACCGAGCATCCGAGACGCTGCCCCCTTCCGAGCCCCCTTCCTCGACGGTCACCCGGGAATCGGACATGTCCCCCTTGATGGTCGATGGGATGAAGGTGGGGGTCTCGATCTCAACCACATCGCTGGGTTTGGGAGCCGCCGTGACTCTCGGGACAGCCATGATGTGCCCGGCCATCGGAACCCCAAGCCCCCGAAGAAGGGTGAGAACCTCGTCCATCCGTGCCCGCTCTGCCTGAAGCTCCTGACCTTTGAGGGCCAGGGCTGCCCGAAGCTCAGCGTTCTCCCGCTCCACCTCAACCAAGCGTGAATCCGCCACGGGAGCAGGAGCCGCAGCAGGCACCACCGCGATAGGCCCAGCCATGAGCCTGAAGATTCGGTGCTGGTTGATCGCCCGCCACAAGTCCTTCGAGTTGCTGGCCTTGTCGGCCGGGACGCGAACGACGATGCCGTGGGGCACATCCATCCCGATGTCTGCCAGAGAGACTGTCTCTGGCACCAACCCGACCACCTGAACGTCACTCATCATTTTCCCTGCAAAGTCCGGGCTATCTCCTGCCGGAGAAGGTCGGGGAACTTCTTCTTAGCCCACGCACGAGTTTCGTGTCGAGCCTTCTCGACAAAAGTGGAGGGCTTTCGACCCGGGTGGATCCATTTGCCGTTCCGCATCGACTTCGCTGAGGCGGACCTGAAGATGAGCTTCCCAGTCTCCGTGATGATGGGGATGGGGCTGGATGCCTTCTTGAGCCACACCATCTGCTCTGACTTCTGCCCCTTCAGCATGGGCAGCCAAGCTGGGTGGGAAACGATCAACCTGATGGACGACTTCTTGACCTCGACCCTCATGGCCTTCGAGAACGATCTCTTAGCTGCCCGCGAGAAAGTCGTCTGCTGAAGCTGTATCTTCAGGTGCTGCAAAAACTTGCCCCGCAGACGTTTGAGGACGACCGTTACGTCCCCCTCGAACTCTCCTTGGGTGAGAGGCTTCTTGTAGATGACCGCGACGGGCTTGGACATAAGTACGTCGTGTTCTCCCAGGTGACGGTCCGGCCACGAAGCTCACGCTCGTCTGGGATGTTGCCCTTCTCGGTGATCGGGGTCGGCCCGCCTTCCTCTGGGGGAACCGGGAGAAACTGTGTGGCCACAAACCTCATGGGGTCACCCATCGGCACCTTCCGTCGGATATCTCGCTCGTCGATTTGCCCAATCGTGAAGTGCTGCTGAAGCACCATACCACGAGACGAGGGGAACCGTACCGCTCCGACCGAGTACCGCTCCCCGTTGAGCTTCACCAGGAAGTCTCTCTGAGCCAGGAGAGGACTCGGGCCCGTCCAGACCTCGTAGACATGCTCCACGACCCGTCCGATGTCCTTCTGGGCGATCTTCCGCTCCGCATCATCCGGGGCGATGATCGTCTCGTAGGGGCCTTCGTAGCCGCCGATGATGCTCGTGCCGAAGCAGATGAGGCAGTCGTTCTGTGGCTGCTTGTGGTAGTCGTCCCCGATGCAGGGGCAGTCGAGGCCGACGTTCTTCCGAAGGAAGAGCCTGACCCGTTCACCACCCTGCTCCAGGATCCATCGGTTGCGACGGATACCCTCCCGCCACTGCCAGTCGAGCTTCTCGATCTCGTAGCTCGAAACAGGAGCCGCCCGTTCCAGGGGGGTCTCGACATAGTCGAACGAAGAGCACTTGC
>Ga0315284_10009170_pt1 | contig 14115 bp, 8 predicted proteins | sample YL17G09_16_MG_FD_203696 | JGI IMG/M metagenome (GOLD analysis project Ga0315284, IMG submission 203696) | Sediment microbial communities from Yellowstone Lake, YNP, Wyoming, USA - YL17G09_16 | ecosystem: Environmental > Aquatic > Freshwater > Lake > Sediment | place: USA: Wyoming | collected... | reverse complement strand
CCAAAGAGTACCGACGCATGACTAAACCGCGATCGGTGTACAGAAAAGAACTATTCTCGAGCCTGGGAGCTTAATCCAGTGGCATTCAACTATTCTCGAGCCTGGGAGCTTAATCCAGTGGCATTCGAGGGAAGCTTTATAGGGGGGAGAGGCGGATGGCGTTTTCCTTCGTGGTCGCATGGCTTACAATCGCGCGGAGGATGGCGAAGCCGCGGAACGACCTGATCGATCGGTTGCAGTATGTGGGGCTGCGTGTGGTGTCGATGCTGCTGCACTGCTGGCCGGTGGAGGCGAATCTGCGTACGGCGAAGATGCTGGGGGATCTGATGTATTCGGTGGACCGGAAGCACCGGCAGCGTGCGATCGCGAACCTGCGGCGGAGCTTTCCCGAGATGCCCCAGCGCGAGGTGGAGGAGCTGGCGCGGCGGAGCATGCAGACGCTGTTCATGTTTTTCGTGGAGGTGCTGTTCACGACGCGGCTGGTCCGGATCGATACGTGGACGAGATATGTGGAGATGGAGGGCTTCCGGCCGGTGCTGGAGATGCTTCTGCGGAAGGAGAGGCCGATTCTGCTGCTGACGGGGCATTACGGGAACTTCGAGACATGCAACTATGTTCTGGGCACGCTGGGTTTCGAGACGAACGTGATCGGGCGGCCGCTGGACAACAAGTACGTGAATGACTGGCTGATGGGTGTGCGGCAGCGTCAAGGGAGCAGGATCATCAACAAGCGAGGGGCCACGGAAGAGGTGGCGGGCATTCTGGAGCAGAAGGGGACGGTGGGGTTTGTGGCGGACCAGAACGCCGGGTCGAAGGGGATTTTCGTGGATTTTTTCGGTCGGAAGGCGAGCACGTACAAGTCGATCGGTCTTCTGGCGATGGAGTTTGGGGCGACGATCGTGGTGGGATACTCGCGGCGATTGGGGGACCGGTTCCGTTTCAAGGTGGGTGTGCAGGACATTATCTACCCGGAGGACTGGAAGGATCAGGATGATCCGCTGAGGTACATCACGCAACGGTATACGAAGGCGGTGGAGGATTTCGTGCGGGAAGATCCGGGGCAGTATTGGTGGGTACACCGGCGCTGGAAGACTCGGCCGAAGGGTGAGGCGGCGGAGGCGTATGACTGAGGGGGTCGTCAGTTGTCAGTTGTCAGTTGGCAGAGGCTGGGTGGGGAGGGCGAGGAGCTGGCGGTACTGGGGGATGACCTTGGGCCAGGAGAAGCGTTGGGCGACGTCGGCGGAGGCGGTGTTGATGAGGCGGCGTCTGAGGTCGGCGTCGGTTGTGACGCGGGCGATGGCCTGGGCGAGGCGATCGGGGGAGTTTTTGGGGACGAGGAGGGCTGTGTGGCCATCGCGGAGGACGTCGCGGATGCCGGGGACGTTGGTGGCGACGATGGGGACGCGGGCGGCCATAGCTTCGATGAGGACGAGGCCGAAGCCTTCGGCGGCGGAGGGGAGAACGAGGAGGGCGGCGTGCGCGAGAGCATCCTGGGGGCGGGCGACGGGGCCGTGGAGGGTGACGAGAGGGGCGAGGGAAAGCGTGGTGATGAGAGACTCGATGGCGGGTCGCTGGGGGCCAGAGCCGAAGATGTGGAGATGGACCAGGCCCTTGAGGATGCGGACGGCGTGGAGGAGGTCGGGGATGCACTTGATGGGGTCGAGGCGGCCGATGAAGGCGATGGGGAAGGGGCGGGTTTGCGGAGGCGGGGAGGAGATAGGCGAGAAATCGGCGAGGTCAACGGCGTTGGGGATGATTTCGATGCGATGTAAGGGGACGCCAGCCCAATCCTGGGCGGCGTGGGCGACGGAGGGGGAGGGGACGACGATCCTGTCGGCGACGGTATGGATGAGGCGTTGGAGGGCCCAGTGCCATCGCGGGGTGGGCTGGGTGGTCTGGATGGACTGTATGTAGCGGATGTGGGGGAAGATGAGCGAGGCAGCGGCGGCGACGGCGTTGGCGTGGATGAGGAAGCTGAAAAGGGTGTCGAATTCGTGGGTGCGAATGAGCGAGGCGAGGCGAGGGAGGACGGCTAGATCGAGGGGGCCGCGGGCGTTGAGGGGTGTGACGGGGACGCCGGCGGAGCGGATCTGGTCGGCGACGGGGCCGCGGGGCGCGAGGGAGGCGACGTGGATGTGACAGGCGGAGGCCAGGCGGAGGGCCAGTTCGCGGACGACGGTGGGTGTGCCGCCGATTTCGAGGTCGGTGATGAGAAGGAGGATTCGGCGTGGGGAGGGCATTGTTAATTGCTGTTCATCGTGAGGGCTTTGTCATGGGTCGCTCATGGCGAATTCGGCAGCTTTGTGGACGAGGAGCTTGAAGAGGGCGAGGTGTTCCTCCAGGTCGTGGAGGCGTTCGGGGTGCCATTGTATGGCGGCGAAGAGCGGCATGTCGGGGTCCTCGAAGGCTTCGATGATGGCATCGGGTGCGGTGGCGACGACGCGGAGATTGCGGCCGATGCGGTCGACGGACTGCTTGTGGTAGGTGTTGGCGATGATGTTGGGCTTGCCGATGGCACGTCCGATCTGGGAGTCGAGGGCAACGGTGACGGGGTGGGTGGGGCGATCGCGTTCGGCCTTGCGGTGCTCGATGGGGTTGGGGCGGGGCAGGTCGGGGAGGAACTGATGGAGGCTGCCGCCGCGGTGGACGTTGATGAGCTGGCTGCCGAGGCAGATGCCGAGAGTGGGGAGGCGTCGGTGTTCGACGTCGGCGAGCAAGGCGAGTTCGAAGGTTTGGCGGCGGGGGTCGATGGGGACGGCGTTGGGATGCCACGGTTGGCCGTAGATGGCAGGGTCGAGGTCATCGCCGCCGACGAAGAGGATGCCGTCGAGGAGGTCGAGGATCTGGGGGATGAGGGCGAGGTTGGTGCTGTGGGGGATGGCCAGAGGGAGGCCGCCGGCCTTTTCGATGGAGATGACATAGGGGGTTTGCAGCTCGTAGCGGTCGGGCTGCTGGTCGATGTTCATCGTCAGGCCGATGATGGGGCGTTTCATACGTGTGTCACATTCCAAGCGCAGGAGGCAGGTGTATCATATCAGGAGGGAGAGTCGGATGGCGACAGGGTGGCGCACCGATTGGGGGGCGGTTGTGGGGATGGGAGCGGCTGGTTATTCTGCGTGGAGAGACGTGAGTGGCGAGCAAGCGGCGATTGGTGTTGCGGGGCAGACATGGCGGTTCAGTTCATCATAGGTCGCGCCGGGAGCGGCAAGAGCCATCGCTGCTTCCGGTCGATCGTGGAGGCGTTGCGGGAGGAGCCGCTGGGGAGGCCGATCTACTGGGTGCTGCCGCGGCAATCGACGTTTGTGGCGGAACGGCAACTGACGTGCGGCAGCGGGCTGGGGGGTTTCTGCCGTGCGAGGGTGATCTCGTTTGACGAGTTGTGCAAGAGAGTGCTGGAGGAATGCGGGGGCGCGGCGACGCCGGAGGTGAACGGGGTGGGGCGGCAGATGATTCTGGGGCAGCTGCTGCGGCAGCGTGCGTCGGAGCTGCGGTTTTTCGGGAAGGTGGCGAGGCAGCCGGGGCTGGCGGCGGAGGTGGATGCGGCGTTGACGGAGATGGAGCACTGCTGCATGGACGAAGGGGAGGTTGATCGATTGGTGGAGGATCTGGGGGGGAGTCGGTCGGATGGCGAGGTCGATGCGGAGGTGTTGAGGGCGAAGCTGCACGACCTGCGGATGCTGCAGAAGGCGTACAGCGACTACGTCGGGGGGCATCACCTGGAGGAGGGGCGGCGCATGGCGCAGGTGCTGAGGTCGATCTCCGATTCGACACGATTCCGCGGGTCGACTGTTTATGTCGATGAGTTCTCGAAGTTCAACGAATTCGAGCGGCGGGTTCTGGCGAGGCTGGCGAGAATCTGCGGGCGGATGGAGATCACGTTGCTGATGGACGGGGAGAGCCGGGTGGTGCGGGACCGCGCGGCGAGGCCGGACGAGCTGAGTCTGTTTCACTGTCCTGAGGAGACGTATCGGCGGCTGATGCAGGCGTTTGGGGATGAGGGGGTGGTTGTGGAGAAGCCGCTGGTGCTGCGTGAGGCGCATCGGTTCGCCTCGGGAGGGCTGCGAGCGGTGGAGCGGGGCATGTTCGGCGAGGGCGTGTCGGCGTGCGATGCGGGTGCGCGAGAGATCGAGCTGGTGGAGGCGCCGGATCGGCGGTGCGAGGTGAGCGACGCGGCGCGGACGATCAAGCGATACGTGAGGGAGGGGCTGCGGCTGCGTGAGATCGCGGTGCTGGTGCGGCAGTGGGAGCCGTACCATGATCTGATCAGCGCGGCGTTTCGAGAGCACGGCATCCGGTGCTTCATCGACCGAAGGCGCAGCATGGGGCATCATCCGCTGCTGCAGTTTGTGCGGTCGGTGCTGGCGATCGCTGAGCACGACTGGCCGCACGAGGCGGTGATGATGCTGATCAAGTCGGGGCTGGGGCTGCTGAGCAGTGATGAGGCGGACCGGCTGGAGAACTATGTCCTTGAGCACCACCTGCGCGGAGGAGTGTGGGCGAGGCAGGAGCCGTGGACTTTTTCGCGGGCGATGCCTTCGTCGCCGGACGAGGAGGAGCCGGCCGAGCCTGATGAAAGCGCGCAGATGGATGCGTTGAGGCGGCGGCTGGCGGAGAACATCGCACCGTTCGTCGGGGCGTTCGCACAGGCCGATGCCACGCTGAGCATTCGGCAGATCGTTACGGAGGTTTTCGGGCTTTTCGGGCGGTTTCGGGTGCGGGAGACGTTGGAGGGGTGGATCGATGGAGCACGGGGGGCGGGCGAGCATGAGCAGGCGTCGGAGCACGAGCAGGCCTGGTCGGAGCTGGTGGAGCTTCTGGGTCAGGTGGTGGAGCTTCTGGGTCGGGAGGCGGTGACGCTGGGGGGTTTCCACGAGATTCTGGAGTCGGGGCTTGCGAGTTTCGATCTTGCGTTGACCCCCCCTACCGTGGATGAGGTTCTGGTGGGTCAGATCGATCGCACGCGGACGCCCGAGGTGAAGGCGGTGCTGTTGCTGGGGATGAACGAAGGGGTTTTCCCGTGCGTGCCGCGGGAGGGTTCCATTTTCTCTGATGCAGAGCGGATTGAGCTGCGGCGGCGGAACGTGGATGTCGAGCCTGATACGCAGCGGCGGCTGCTGGACGAGGATTTCCTGGCGTATGTGGCGTTCACGCGATCGACGGAGCGGCTGTACGTGAGCCGGTCGTCGGCGGATGACGCGGCGCATCCGCTGGGTCCGTCGCCGTATTTTCGGCGGCTTGGGGAGATGTTTCCGTCGTTGCAGGTTCGTTGCGTGCCGCGTGACGAGCGTATGGAGGCGGGGCTGATCTCGACGCCGCGGCAACTTCTGGGGGGGGTGATGCGATGGGTGAGGAGTGGGCCGGATGTGCAGTCGCCGGGGCCGTGGGCGGCGTTGTACCAGTTCGTGGCGGCGCATCCGGCGGACGGGGGAGACATTGATCTGTTGCGGGGGCGGGCGTGGAAGTCGCTGACGTACGAGAACAAGGCTGCGCTTTCGGCATCTGTGGCCGGGGTGCTGATGGGACGGACCTTGAGCGCGAGCGTTTCGCAGATCGAGACGTTCGCCTCGTGTCCGTATCGGCACTTTGCGCGATATGCGTTGCGTCTGCAGGCGAGGGATGAGGAGGAGCTTGTCGCGATAAACCTGGACAGCGTGTTTCATCGCATACTGGAGAGCATCGTGCGGGAGATGCTTCGTCGGCGGGCGGATTGGAAGAGCCTTTCGCCGCAGGAGGCGGAGCGGATGGTGCGGACGTATGCCGCGGAGATTGCGACGACGCTGCGGGGTGAGATGACGCTGAGCAACGCGAGGAATCGGTACGTGCTTGAGCGGATCGAGCGAGCACTGGAGCAGTTGATCGCGTCGCAGCAGGCGGTGGCGCAGCGGCGGCTGTTTCGGACGGCGTTTTCGAAGGTGGAGTTCGGACCAGACAACAGAACGCTGCCGGCTCTGGTGCTGGGGACGCCGAAGGGGAATCAAGTGGTCCTGTCGGGGCGGATTGATCGGATTGACGTGCTGGAGGATCAGGCGGCGGCGGCCGTCATCGACTACCGGCTGAGCGGAGATAAGCTCAACCTAGTACGGGTGTATCACGGGCTGTCTTTGCAGTTGCTGACGTATCTGCTGGTGCTGCAGTCTCACGGGGAGAAGCTGACGGGGCGGCCGATGAACCCGGCGGCGGCGTTTTACGTGCGGCTGCTGCGGCAGCTTGAGCGTGTGGACCACCCGGCGGACGCGTTGGACCCGGCCGATCCGAATTTCGCGATCGGGGAGAGACAGCGCGGGATTTTCGACGGGGCGTACTTCCGCGCGATCGACAGCACGCCGGGGTGCACGAGCTCGGATCTCGTGGCGGCGTATGTGAAGAAGGATGGGACGTTCGGGAACAAGCAGACGACCGATGTGGCGGAGCCTGGAGAGTTTGCGGCGCTGCTCAAGCACGCGAAGCGGCAGATCGCGCGGCTGTCGGACGAGATTCTCGACGGGCGTATCGAGATTGCGCCGTATCGGATAGGGACGGCGACGCCATGCCCGACGTGCCCGTACCGGTCGGTCTGCCGGTTCGACGCGGCGATCAACCGGTACCGGCAGATTCGGCCAAGGGCGCGCGAGGAGGTTTTGAGGCTGGTGACGGAGGAGGCCGACGATGAGTGATGGCCCACTTGTCTCGGCGCAGGGGGTGATCCGCTGGACGGACGAGCAGCGGGACGCGATCACATCGCTGGGGAAGAGCCTGCTGGTGTCTGCGGCGGCGGGGTCGGGGAAGACAGCGGTCCTGGCGGAGCGATGCGTGCACCTGGTGTGCGAGAAGCCGCGGTGCAGTGTCAATCAGCTTCTCGTGGTGACGTTCACCGAAGCGGCGGCGTTGGAGATGAGATCGCGGATCGAGCAGGCGTTGCGGCGGCGGCTGGAGGGCACGCCGGGTGATGGGCATCTGCGGCGGCAGGTGGCGCTGCTGGAGCACATCCAGTGTTCGACTTTGCACAGCTTCTGCCATCGGCTGCTGACGCAGCATTTTCATCGTCTGGGGCTGGACCCGTCGTTCCGGGTGCTGGACGCGGACGAGGCGGTGCTGATGCGGCAGGAGATCGTCCGCGAGCTTTTCATGGACCGATACGATGGCGAAGGCAGCGAGGCGTTTGGGCGATTCATCGACGCCTACGGCGATGGCCAAGACGAGCAGCTTATGGCGGCCGTGGTGGACACGCATGAGCTGTTGTGCAGCCTGGTGGATCGGGGTGGGTGGGTGGTGCGGTCGCTGGGGCGGATCGATGGCGCGGCGGGCGCGGCGTTGGAATCGAGCGAATTGGGGCGGGACTATCTGTCGCTGCTGCGAATGCGACTTGGGGGGCTGGATCGGGACTGCGCGGCGGCGGCGGAGGCGCTGAGGCGGCTGCCGGCGTTCGCCGGGTACGTCGGATACCTGGAGCGGTTGTCGGCGTCGGTGGGTGACTGGGCGGCGGCTTTGGAGGGCCGGGGGTACGACGCGCTCGTGGCAGCGGTGCAGCAGACGCAGATACCGAGGCTTCCTTCGGTGCCGAACAGCACGGCGGGGAAGGAGGCGGCGATGGCGTTGGTGGGGGCTGTTCAGAAGCAGCTCAAGGGAGGGCAACTGGCGGAGGCGTTGCGATTCACGCAGGGGGAGATGCAGGACGGGTTGCGATCGATACAGCCGCATGCGGAGGTTTTCCTGGATCTGGTGCGGGAGTTCGATCAGCGGTATCGGGGGGAGAAAGACGCGGCGCACGCGCTGGACTTTTCGGACCTGGAGCGATTCGCGCTGCAGTTGCTGAGCAATTCTGCCCAAGGAGGGGATGGCGTGTCTCCAGTGGCGCGGCTGCTGCACAGGCAGTTTCAGCACGTGCTCGTGGATGAGTATCAGGACATCAACGAGGTTCAGGACACGATTTTGAGGCTGTCCAGCCACGAGTGCGTCGCGGAGGACGGCTCTGTGGAGCCGAATCTCTTCTGCGTGGGGGATGTGAAGCAGAGCATCTATCGATTCCGGCTGGCGGAGCCGATGCGGTTTCTGGAGCGGTATGAGCGATACAGGCAGCCGGGATCGATCGGGCGAGTGATCGACCTGCAGGCGAATTTCCGGAGCCGCAAGCCGCTGCTGGACGCGCTGAACAGGGTTTTCGAGCGGCTGATGGTTCGGGAGGCGGCGGAGATCGAATATGACGAGTCGCACCGGCTGTTCGCGAAGGCCGACTATCCGGCGGCGGAGGGGGTGGCGTGTTTCATCGGAGCGCCGATTGAGCTGCATTACCTGCCGGCGAAGCTCGATGAGGATGATGAAGATGCACCTGAGGTGGAGCTTGAGCGGGCGGAGCGTGAGGCATTGCTGGTGGCCGACCGGATCGAGGAGATGATGGGGCGGGACGGGGGGCCGCGGATGCAGGTGATGGAGCGTGGGGCGGACGGGTCGCGCCGGCCGCGGGCCATCGAGTACCGCGACATGGTGATCCTGCTTCGGGCGACGCGATATCACGCGGACGAATACGCGAGCATGCTGCGGTGGCGCGGGATACCGGTGTACAACACGGGGGGGTCTGGGTATTTCGACTCGATGGAGGTGCGGGACATTCTGGCGGTGCTGCGACTGCTGGACAACCAGCGGCAGGACATTCCGATGGCGGCGGTGCTGCGGAGCCCGCTGTGCGGGCTGGCAGAGCCGGACGATAGCCTGGCGCGCATTCGGATCGCATATCCACATTCGGGTCCGGGCGATCGGGAGGCGGCGGTTCCGTTCCACGAGGCGGTGGTTCGCTATGCCGGCGAGAAGGGCGACGAGCTCGGGGCGTCGTTGCGCGGCTTTCTGGAGAGGGTGGGTCACTGGCGGACGTTGGCGCGGCACCGGCCGGTGGCGGACCTGATCTGGGCGATCTACGAGGAGAGCGGGTACCTGGCGTTCTGCAACGGGCTGGAGAACGGGCCGCAGCGGTGCGCGAATCTGATGCGGCTGCACGAGCGAGCGCGGCAGTTCGGGGCGTTCTCGCGGCAGGGGCTGTATCGGTTCATCCGATTCCTGGAGAGCCTGCGGGAGGAGACGGACCCCGCGCAGGCGTCGGACCTGAGCGAGGCGGAGAACGTGGTCCGCGTGATGAGCATCCACAAGTCGAAGGGGCTGGAGTTTCCGGTCGTGTTCCTGCCGGCGTTGGGCAAGCGGATCAACTTCCAGGGGTGCACGAGCAACATCATGGCGGATCGTCACGCGGGGCTGGGGCTGTATGCGGTCGACGAGCGGAAGCAGATCCGGTATCCGTCGCTGGCGTCGATGCTGGTGTCGGATCGGCTGAGGCGGCAGACGATCGCGGAGGAGTTGCGGATCCTGTACGTGGCGATGACGCGTGCGAAGGAGCATCTGGTATTGGTGGGGACGTGCAAGTCGGGCGCGGCGGAGGGGTGGCATCGGGCGTGGGACATGCACCGGGGGGCGCTTCCGCCGAACACGATTCTGAGCGGGAAGACGATGTTGGACTGGCTGGGTCCGGTGGCTGCGGCGTTTTCGGGGGAGGATGAGCCGCCGATTCAGATTTACGATCATCCGGCGGAGGAGGTCGAGGAGTGGGCCGGGGCGGCGGCGAAGCCGGCGGCGAAGGGCCATGGTGCGGCGGAGTTGGTCGGCCTGAAGCCGCTGGAGCGTGAGCCGGCCCTCGATTCGACGGCGGCCGATGTTATCGAGAGATTGCGGACTGTTTACCCGTATCCGGCGTTCACGTCTCTGCGGGCGTCGGTGTCGGTGACCGAATGGGCCAAGCAGGGTCCTGCCGGGAGCGGAGGGGGTGGTGCAGGGGGAGGCGCGGGGCTGGAGGAGGCGGGATACCTGATGGAGCAGCCGCTGTCGGCGGCGGATCGGGGGACGGCGGCTCACCTGTTCCTTGAGCATCTGGATTTCTCGGGATGCGAGACGGATGGGCAGTTGCAGGATCAGCTCAGCGGGCTGGTTAAGAAGAAGCTGATGACGGATGCGCAGGCGGCGGCGATTGAGATGCCGATGATCCGTTGGTTCCTGGAGAGCGACGTTGGGCGGCTGCTTCGCGAGGGGGCGGGGCGGCTGCTTCGCGAGCTGCCGCTCAACTACGCCTTAGCGCCGGACCGATTCATCGGCGTGGGCAGTTTGGATCCGGTCGATGGGGTGATGGTGCGTGGGCGGATCGATCTGCTGCTGAGCGACGAGGACGGGTTCACGCTCATCGATTACAAGACGGATGCGGTGTGGGGCGACGGGATCGCCCAGCGGTGCGAGCTGTATCGGCCGCAGGTGGATCTGTATCGGGAAGCGATTCAGCGGATCACCGGGCGGGCCGTTCACACGGTGTACCTTGTGTTTCTGACTCCGCGGCGGAACGTCGCGATCTGAGAGGGGAATCCGCGGATGATCTGGCCCAGGAGGTGTTTCTGCGAGCATGGAGGCAACGGGAGCGTTACCGCCCCGAGGCGAGGGTCACGACCTATCTGCTGGCGATTGCGAGGAATGTGCTCCGCGAATCATGGGATTCGACGATGCGAAGGGCAGCGGGGCTGGAGCAGCTTACGGACCTGCAGCGTCAGGCGGTTGAGAGGGTGGACCTGAACGGCATGTCGCCTGTTGAGGCGGGCGCGGCGGCGCAGACCAAAGTGTCAAAACGGAAGGTGATCACAGGCCGATGGCTGGCAACCAGAGGGGATCGCCGAGTGGATCAACGATCCCGGCGTCTATTTCGACTCCAACAAGGGCGACAACATGGAAGGGCATCATCTCACCTACATGCACGGCCTGACGCACGGGGCGGCGTACAGCGCCGTCGATCACGCGGAGAGCGACTACACCGCGACGAGCCAGTGGCGAGACACGCCGGTCGTTGACCATGCCTGGGATGACGTGCCGGACGTTTACGGCAGCGTGGCGGGCATCTACAGCAGCAGGGAGTGCTGCGACGATGCCACCGACTGCGAGACTTGGAGTCACAGGGCCCATCGCTGAATCAGGACGGGCCCGAGTCTTGATAGGAGGAGTTTTGAGCGTACGAAGCCGGGCGAGGGGCGGGAGCGAAAGGAAAGCCGCGAGGCGGTTGGTGAGAAGCGGGATCGCGCGATCGCCGCGACCCGGCCCAAGGTCGCCGACGCGACTGGGGGTCAGGATGCGTTTCGGCATATGACCGAGACGACGTTCCGCGGCAAGGATCTGCTTGAGGCGCGGGCCGCTCTGGAGAAGGTGGGAGACTCGTCGCTGGGCGTGATGATGCTCATGGCTCGCCAGCCGGATGGGGGCCTGTAGCAATACGCCAAGAGCTACAGCGGAGTGAGCGCTCTTCTGTCCCGGGAGGATGCGGCCAGCGAGCTGACGGCGGAGTACCTGCGGATGGTGCAGGACGTGGCTGGCCGGCCGGAGCCCAAGGACCAGAAGGAGCTGATCGAGAGCGGGAGATTCGCCATGCGGTTCACGGTGATCGAGTCGCTGCTGGCCTCGGACGCGGCCCAGGCGCAGATCAGTCGAGAGGGCAAGAAGCAGTTTGTGGCGGCGGTGATTCACTCGCTGGATGAACGACAGGCGTATGATGCAAAGGCAAAGAAGCCGCTTCATGGGCAGGGCACATGGAAATGGTCGGCGATGCTCATCGCGGTGCTGGGGATCTGCGCTGCCGTCGGGAGCATCGGGTGCAAGGGCGGGAGGAGCAGCACGCATGAGTCGCCAGCCGTTCCTCGGCTGGTGGCTCCCGTGACCGAGCGAGACGCGAGACTCGCGGACAACACGAAGATCATCGAGGATGACTTCCCGCTGCGGAACCAAGGCTCGGCGCCGCTGGAGATCGAGCGGGTGATCTCGTCAGGCAGGTGCACGGTGCCAGAGCTTTCGGATCGCACGATTCAGCCTGGCGCTCACGCTCAGGGCGGACGCGGTGGAACGGATGCGCCTCAGTCCGGCATCGGTGGCGTTCCTCCCGTCTGCCAGACCATATCTCGCTGAGCATGGTGACTGTGAGATCCTGGTGTGCGCGCCGTTTGGGGCGCCTCGGGTGCAATCCGCGTCTATCGCGCGCGACTTGTAGCGCGGCCCGGTTTCACGGACGATGGGGGCGGGGAGGGACTGTTATGATCACAGGGTCACATGTCTCGTGGTTGTGTTTCGCGTTGGTCCTGAGCGGCGGGGCGTGTTGTGCGCTGGCGGCTCAAGGGCCGGGGACGAGGCCGATGGGAAAACTCATGTGGTGTCCGGATACGAGAAGTGACGAGGCGGATTACTACGTGGCTTTCCGCGGGCGGTTTGACATGCCTGCGGAGGGGGAGATTGAGCTGCGGGCGCTGGGGGCTTCGTGGTACGTGGTGTGGTTGGACGGGGCGTATGTGACGGAGGGGCCGCCGCGGTTTCCGGCGGGGTTCCCGGAGTATCAGAGCAGGCGTGTGCGCGTTTCGGCGGGAAAGCACGTGCTGGCGGTGCAGGTTCATCACATCGGGTTGGCGACGCGGATGCTGGAGAGCATCGAGCCATTTCTGTTCTGCCAGGTGGTGACGGAGCAGAAGGAGTTGGCGGTGAGATGGTCGTGCATGCGTCTGGGAGGATACGCCTCGAAGGTTCGGCGGATCAACGCGCAGCTTGGGTGGATCGAATGGTGCGACACGCGGCAGACGCCAGCGAGTTGGCAGTCGCCGGGATTCGACGACGGCGCGTGGAAAGCACCGGCGGAGGTTGAGCGGAAGCTTGGGAGGTTGCAGCCGGCGTCGATCGCGGAGGTGCGGAGCTTTGTTCATCCGCTGAAGGCGATGGCAGAGGGGCCGCTGGCGGAGACGTTCGGGTATGAGCAGGACAACATCGCGGCGCGGTTTTTTCTGCGCGATCAGGCATGTGAGAAGCTGCCTGCGCAGGGGGTGTGGCGGCGATATGACCTTGGGCGTGTGCGACTGGGTCGGCCGCGGCTGGTGATGGATCTGCCGGCGGGGGCGGTCGTGGAGTTCGCGTACAGCGAGGCGCTGAGCCGCGGGCGTGTGGCGGCGTGGATTACGCTGTCGGCCAGCGACTCGTGCAATCTGGATCACTACGTTGCGCGGGGAGGCGAGCAGGAGTTTTTCCCGCTGACGCCGAAGGGGGGGCGGTTTGTGGAGGTGCATGTGCTGGCCAGGCCGGAGCAGGTCCGCTTTGTCAAAGAGGAGTACGTGGAGCGGTGTTACTATGACAGGCCGGAGGGGTCGTTTGCGTGCGGGGATGAGCTGCTGGAGCGGATCTGGATGACGGGGATCGAAACGCATCGGGGCTGCGCGGAGGACGCGTTGATTGACAACCCGACGCGCGAGCGTGGGCAATGGGCGGGGGATGTGGTGGCGGTGGGGATGGATATCGCGGCGGCGGGATATTCGGATCTGCGGCTGTGCAGGCGTGGGCTGGTTCAGTGTGCACAGTGCGCGCGGGAGGACGGGCTGGTATCGGGGATGTGCCCTGGCGGCGGCACGTACCTGTCGACGTATGCGGCGCAGTGGATTTCCGCGTGCGTGCATTACTGGGAGCTGACGGGCGACCGGGCGTTGCTGGAGGAGCTGTTTACGGCGGCGGAGCGTAATGTTGCGGCGTTCGAGCGGTTCATGACGGCCGACGGGCTGCGCGACGATCTGGGGTGGGGGTTTGTGGATTGGGGCTATGTACGGAACGCGGGGCCGGTGGATATGGCGGTGAACCTGCATTACCTGGCCGGGCTGCGCGACATGGTTCGGTGGTGCCGGGCATTGGGCAGGAATGAGCGGGCGGACACCTACCAGGGTTTGGAGAAGCGGCTGGCCGGGATTGTCCAGAGGCACTATCAGTCGCAGACGAGAGAGGGGCAGGCAGACTGGGGGCAGATCGGGTATCACCGGGCGGTGCTTGGTCTGCGGCTCGGGTTTTTCAAAGGCGATGAGCAGCGGCGCTGCATCGAGTTCATCAAGGCGCACATGCTGAGCTGTTTTCCGAATGATGCGGCTGCGCCGCGGCTGAGCGATCCGGGAGCGAACAACAGTCGGCTGATCACGCCGTACTTCGCGCACTATGCGATGCCGGCGCTGATCGAGCATGGGCAGATGGATTTCGTGCTTGGCCAATACCGGAAGTGCTGGGGGTGGGCGCTGGAGGACGGCAGGACGACGTGGGTGGAGGTTTTTGACACGC
>Ga0315284_10009169_pt1 | contig 14116 bp, 7 predicted proteins | sample YL17G09_16_MG_FD_203696 | JGI IMG/M metagenome (GOLD analysis project Ga0315284, IMG submission 203696) | Sediment microbial communities from Yellowstone Lake, YNP, Wyoming, USA - YL17G09_16 | ecosystem: Environmental > Aquatic > Freshwater > Lake > Sediment | place: USA: Wyoming | collected... | reverse complement strand
TCTTGATCTGGGTTTTCAATGTCTTGATCTGCTGCTGGGCGCCGGGGATGTAGTAATAGCCGTTCATGCTGTCGGGGATGGCATACGTGACGACCTCGCCGCGTATACCCGTCGGACACTTGAACAGCTTCACACTGGGGCAGTATGGAAAGAGCAGTCCCCGCCGCAGGTCTCTGATCGCCGCCTCTTCCGTGGCGTTCAGGCCCGGCCAGTAGACCCAGCACGTCTCATCTCTGTTGTATCCTACCCCTGGAGTCGCATTGCCATCCGTTGATGTGTTGCCGTTGACCATCTTGCCGTCGTAGTCGTCGGCGTAGAGGTTCCACGCCAGCGCCATCTGCTTGGTATTGTTCATGCAGGCGGCTCGCTTGCCCTGTTCCCGCGCGCGGCTGAGGGCCGGCATGAGAACAGCCATAAGGATGGCAATTATCGCGATGACGACCAGCAACTCGATGAGCGTAAACCCGTGTGAGATTCTCGGCTGTCTTCTCATGGTCTGTCCACCCGTATCCCGTTGTGAAACAGGTTGTTACTCTACACCCCTCGTCCACCCGTATTCATACGCCGCGTCGAACAACGCCACGATGTTCTCCGGCGGCACGTCCCCCTGGATATTGTGGATACTGTTGAACAGGTATCCACCGCCGCGTTTGAAGATTTCCATGTTCCGGCGGACCTGCTCGCGAACCTGCTCGGGCGTCGCGAAGGGCAGGACATGCTGGGCGTCGCAGCCCCCGCCCCAGAATACCAGCTCGCGGCCGTACCGTTGCTTCAGGAGCGCCGGATCCATCCCGGCGGCGCTCGTCTGCACCGGGTTGAGAATATCGATCCCGTTGTCGAGCAAATCCGGTATATATTCGACGCAACTGCCACACGTATGATACCATATTTTGGCCTGCGTGAGCGATTTTATCCGCTGCACGAGCATTTTCTGGCGGGGCTTGACGACCCGGCGGTAGAAGGCGGGCGAGAACAACGGCCCACTCTGCCCGGCCAAGTCATCCCCGATCATCACCACATCGACCAGGTCGCCGACCTCGCCCATGAAACCCGTCAGGTAGTCCAGCCAGAACGCCAGCGTGCGGTCCAGCAGGGCGGCACAGAACTGGGGCTGGTCCACCATGTCCATGAACCACTGCTCCAGGCCCCGCATGTACCAGCAATACTCGTACACGACGCCGCTGATCCCGGTGACCAGGGCGTAAGGGGTCTCCTTACGGAGGGTCTGCGCGTGCTCACGGACGCCGGTGAACCGGGTCGGGTCGGCGCCATTCGGCCAGGGATAGCCGGCCAGGTCCTGGATGGTCGCTGAGGCAAGCGGGTGGTGCGAGATGTCCATGTACAGGCCGCGGTCGGCGGGCATAGACCAGACGACGCCGAACTCGTCCCTCAGGTCGTGCCACAGCCGGCCATTGCGCTCGACCCTGCGAATCGTGCCGTCGAACCCGTCGGGCCCGTGGGCCAGGACATAGCGGGTATCCACGTGGAATCGCTCCAGCAGTTCCTCGCACGGCCGGGCAAGCTGCTGTACCGGGTCCAGGATCGCTATTTCATCGTTGATACCCAGATGATCGAGCAGACGGCGGTATGCGTTCCTGTGGATTCCCGTCTGGAACCCGCCAAAATCGATGGGGACCCTGTCGGGCGATTCATGATTCAGGGCCTTCTGAACGCGCTGCCTCGAGGTCATGGTTTCCTTGCATGCCATTTCTGATTCTTCTCTCCTACCGATTCTACGTCCCAGCCCTTTCAAGGTGAAAAACCATGGGTGGCAGCGGCAAGCGGAGCCTGCGGAGCTTGCCGCTGCCACCCATCGTTAGTGACACTCGAATTCCTATAACACATTAGTTCACAAAGGTTTATACATCACCTTGAAAGGGCTGCGATCCTACGTCCCTACCTGCCAAGCGCTGCGAAATAGTTGCCCGTGCCAACTACGATCGTGGACAGCACCACAGCGATGATTCCGGCGATAACGATCTTCAACGTGCTGCGGCTCGACCCTTTCCACTCGCGGAACCACAAGGCCCACAGGTTGCTGAACGCGATGATGAAGGCCATGTGCAGCGTCCAGCTCGAGAAGTCGTAACGGCCCATTTTCGTCGTGCCCATCCCGTAGAACATGAACTGCAGATACCACGTGATGCCCGCCAGGGCCGAGAAGAAATAGTTGGCCGCCAGCGACGCGTCGCCTGCCTTCACGTAGTCCGAGGCGGACCGGGATTTGATATTGAGGATCAGGCACCAGAGGAAATTAGTCGTGAACCCGCCGGCCAGGACGACGATGAGCACCGGGCTGTTCTGCCACAGGGTCGCCGTGCCGCGCTGCATCGCCAGTTGGGCGATGGGCTTGCCCGCCGCGATTCCGAACGCCATGCAACTGCTCATAATGCCCGCAAAGACGGCCACGAGCACACCCTTGAGGAAACTGAACTCGCGGATGGTCGCCTGTTTCTGGGCGGCCGATAATTCCCGCTCCTTGGCCATGCCGGCCCAGCCGCACAGGGCGATCCCCGCTAAGCACACGGCCACCCCGCCCAGAATGGTCAGCCCCGAAACCCGATTGACCAGCTCGTCAAACACGCCCTGGAAAATCGGCGGGATGATGGTCCCGAACGCCGCACAGAAGCCCAGCGCGATCGCGTAGCCGAGGGACATCCCCAGGTATCGCATGGACAGGCCGAACGTCAGGCCGCCGATACCCCACAACACGCCGAACAGGTACGTCTTGAAGAGACTGTCCGCGGGGACATGGCCGATCAGGTGCAGGAGTTGGGGAACGGTGAGAGCGGCGACCAGCCACGGCATGAGGATCCAGGAGAACACGCCGCCGACGAGCCAGTAGCTTTCCCAGGACCAGTTGCGGACCTTCTTGAACGGGATATAGAAGCTCCCGGCCGCGAAGCCCCCGACGGCATGCAGAAAAACACCCAGTGCGATCATGTCAGGACGTCACCATCTCTACTCGTTCAACTTCGGTTCCGAGTCCAAACGCATCCCGTGAATCATACACTGCCGCAGAGGAAAAGAGAATAGCCCGCAATCGCCGGTGTGTGACCAATTCTTGTGGCGGCCCTTCCATTTGTCATGTCGAGCGGAGCGAAGCGCAGTCGAGACATCTGGCACCGGACAGTACGCCCCTCTCGTTCGCGACCAGACCCCTCGACTTCGCTCGGGGTGACAAATGGGCCGTTCCGCCACGAAACGCAGTCACAGACATTGCCCCTCATGTGTCCCAACCACGCATTGCGAGGCAGGGGGTGGCAGCGGCAAGGTCCAAGGTTTTTGCTTGTGCCTTTCCAGGCTAAACAGATACTACCCTTGTCGCTGCTTCACCGGGGAGCGGTGGTTCAGCCGATGACGACTTCCAGGCCGGTCGGGCTTGTCGCCTGACGCGGCGATTCCGGGCCTGCGGTCAATCCGCACACGCGTGACACTTCTTCGATGGAGGTCACTCCGGCGGCGACCTTTTTCAGGCCGTCATGGACCATGGACTGTGTGCCTCGCCTGCGCAGGTAGTCCAGGAGCTCGCGATGGTGCGTGCCCGAGCTGATGATTGTCCCGATTTCGTCATCCACGGGCACCACCTCGAAGAGTCCGGTGCGTCCCTTGTAGCCGTAGGAGTTGCATTCCGCGCAGCCGTCGGCCTGCAAGAGGCTCTCCGGAGGCTCTGTCCCGAGCCGTGCGAACAGCTCGCGATCGCCCTCGCTCAGGTCCCGCGGCCGGGCACAGGAGCCGCAAATCCGTCTGGCCAGACCCTGGGCGATAATCAGCCGCAGCGAGCTTCCGATGATGTGGTGCGGCACGCCGAGGTAGTGAAGCGCATCGACCGCTCCGGCCGCATCCTGGGCATGGATGGTCGCCAGGACCAGTCGCCCCGACAGCGCAGCACGCGACGCCACAATCGCGGAGTCCTTATCCCGGATCTCGCCCACCAGGATCAGGTCCGGGTCCATCCGCAGGATGGTGCGCAGGCCCTCGTGCATGGTGAGCCCGTGCCGCTCGTCCACCTCGATCTGCTGGGCATAGGGCAGCCGGAACTCGACCGGGTCCTCGATGGAATAGGTCGTCATGGCCCGCAGGTCCAGCAGCGAGGCCAGGGAGTACATGGTGGTCGTCTTGCCCGAGCCGGTGGCCCCGGTGATCAGGACCAGGCCGTTGAGCGATCGCATGCTCGCGGAGACCCGCTCCTGGTCCTCCACGGAGACTCCCAGGCCGGACATGTCCCACTCGTCCCGGGGCACGCTCAGGAATCTCAGGTGCGCGGATTCGCGGCCCCGCACGGGCGTCAGTGTGACGCGGATCTCCCACTTCACGTCTTCATCCGGCCAGACGAGCTGGCCTTCCAGCGGGGCAAAGGACCGCGTGACGGTCAGCCCCGACGCACTCTTCAACTGGTTCAGCAGTTTCCTGCCCTCGGCCAGCGATAAGAGGAGCTTGGGTTGAATGGTGCCGTCCACCCGATGAAGGACGCGGACTCCCTCCTCCACGCAATGCACATGCACGTCCGTGGCTCGCTCGATGATCGCGTTCCACATCAGGGTGTTGAGCAGGTCTGGGTAAGGGGTGCTTTCGGGATAAGGGGTGATTGTCGCGTCGCTGCCGTCCTGTCCATGGCTGTCTCGAGCAGCTCTGGGCATAACTGTACTCCTTGCAGTTGGGCCCGGGTCGCCAGCGATCCCTCGGCCGATAATCTTGGGGCCGGAGTCCTACATGGTATCCGTCCCATTGATTGCACTTCGACATGAGAGAAGGCCACCTTAACCGGCACTTTCCCACGACTCTTCGGATCGGCCCGGGCGTGCCCACAAAGGCCCTGATGAAGGCGGGATATTTGTCCTGCGGAGGAGAAACGTCCGATAGTGCGGGCGTAATGGGTTGCTCGCTCACAAGCACGATGCCCCCCTCCTGTCATGTCGAGCGCAGCGAAGCCGAGACATCTGGCCGCGGCCATGACGCACCTCTCATTCGCAGCCAGACCCCTCGACTGCGCTCGGGGTGACAAGGGCCCGCTACACGGGCTCGGCTGGAGCGGGATAGCAGGCAACGCGGGACGGTAGGAAAGCAAGAACCTGATCCCGTAGGGTGTGCCATGCACACACGCCTTCCCCATCGAACTGCACTCCACCACATGCACGCTGCACCGAGGTTGTTCGCGAAATGGTTGACGCCTTGCGTAAAGTGGTGTTCATCCCATCAGATGAACCGCTATGATACACGGAAACGTTCTATCCATTGGTTAGGAGAATTCCATGAAACGAGTCATGCAGGATGCTTGTGTCATTGTGCTCGTGAGTATCGTAGCCTGCTCCATCAGTCTCAGCGCCGAGAATGGGCTCCAGTTGGTTGTCCGAGCCGACCAGCCGGGTGCGAAGATCAGTCCCACCATGTACGGCGTGTTCTTCGAGGACATCAACTTCGGGGCCGATGGCGGCTTGTACGCCGAGCTGGTCAAGAACCGCTCGTTCGAGTTTCCCGAGGCGATGATGGGCTGGAGCGAGGTCAAGAAAGGTGTGGCGGCCGGCTCGCTGGCGATTCTGGACCAGGACCCATTCAATGCAGTTGGCCCGCATTACCTGCGCATCACTGCGACCACGCCCGGCGAGGGGTACGGCGTCGTAAACGAAGGTTTCTCCGGCATGGGCGTGCGTAAAGACGAGAACTACCTGTTCTCGTCGTTTGCTCGCGGCGACAAGAAGGCGGTCTTGCGTGTCGAACTGGTGACGACGGATGGACGAGTTCTCGCGAAAGCGAATGTCAAGGGACTCGATACCGTCTGGACGAAGAAGGCGGCGACGCTGCGGCCCACCGCCACCGAAGCCCATGCCCGGCTACAGGTGCTCCTGGAAACCCCCGAGTATGTGGACCTCGAAATGGTGTCCCTGTTCCCGCGCAAGACCTGGAAGGATCGTCCCAATGGCCTGCGGGCCGATGTGGTGCAATGGCTGGCGGACCTGAAGCCCGGCTTCATGCGGTTCCCCGGCGGGTGCATCGTCGAGGGCCGATACCTGAGCACGCGCTACCAGTGGAAGAACACGATCGGCAAGCCGGAGGAGCGGCCGCTGCTGGTCAACCGGTGGAACGACGAGTTCAAGCACCGCCCCGCGCCGGACTACTTCCAGACGTTCGGGCTCGGCTTTTACGAGTACTTCCTGTTGTGCGAGGACATCGGGGCCGAGCCGTTGCCGATCCTCAACTGCGGCATGGCCTGCCAGTTCAACTCCAATGAGCTCGTCCCGCTCGATCAGCTCGATCCGTACGTCCAGGATGCATTGGACCTGATCGAGTTCGCCAACGGACCCGCGACGAGCCCCTGGGGCGCCAAGCGGGCTGAGATGGGCCATCCCAAGCCGTTCAACATGAAGCTGCTCGGCGTCGGCAACGAGCAATGGGGGCCGCAGTATATCGAGCGATACGAGCGATTCGCCAAGGCTCTCAAAGAGAAGTATCCGGAGATTCGACTCGTCTCCAGCGCAGGCCCTTCGCCGGACGACGAACGGTACAACTTCCTCTGGCCCAGGCTCCGCGAGCTCAAAGTGGACATCGTGGACGAGCACTGCTACGCCAATCCCGACTGGTTCTTCGACAACGCCAATCGATACGACAAGTTCGACCGCAACGGCCCGAAGGTTTTCATGGGCGAGTACGCCGCCCAGAGCGTCAAGACCGTCAGCTCCGACAACCGCAACGATTGGCGATGCGCGCTGTCCGAGGCGGCTTTCATGACCGGCCTGGAGCGCAACGCCGACGTGGTGGTGATGACCTCGTATGCTCCGCTGTTCGGCCACGAGGACCGGTGGCAGTGGCGGCCGAACCTGATCTGGTTCGACAATCTCACCTCGTACGGCACGCCGAGTTACTATGTCCAGCAGTTGTTCAGCCGTAACAGCGGCGACGTGGTCCTGCCGGTGGAGGTTCGTAGTGTCCCCGAGACTGTAGGGGCGGGTTTCAAACCCGCCCGTGCGGCATCGAAAGAAACGCCTGACGGCGTCACTACAAGCGCATCAAGTAAGCAGCCCGGCCTGTACGTCACCGCCAGCCGCGACGAGAAGGCGGACGAGATCATTCTGAAAGTGGTCAACAGCGCCGACCAGCCGGCGAGTGCCGCCGTGCAACTCAAAGGCACCGGGCGCGTAGCCTCGCAGGGCACGATGATCGTCCTGGCCGGCCGGAAACTCACGGACGAGAACTCCATCGCCGAGCCGAGGAAGATCGCTCCGGTGACATCATCATTCAAAGGCGCGAGCGGCGAGTTCAAACACACCTTCCCGCCATACTCTTTCACGGTGCTGCGTCTGAAGACTCGTGATTGATTTATCTGACGTTAGGGGACATCGATGAAACGCAAGCTTTTCTTATCGCTGGCTCTGGGAGTGGCGCTTGCCATCCCAGCGGGCGCGGGGAACGACATCACCGTCGCCGCGTACTACTTTCCGAATTATCATCCGTCCGATCCCCGTAATGCTGTCACGAAAGGCTCCGGCTGGTCCGAGTGGGAACTGGTCAAGGCGGCTCGGCCGCGCTTCCCCGGCCACGTGCAGCCGAACGCACCGCTCTGGGGCTATACCGATGAATCCGATCCGAAAGTGATGGAGCAGAAGATCGCCGCGGCCGCTGGTCACGGCATCGATGCGTTCATCTACGACTGGTACTTCTATGAGGACGGCCCCTTCCTTCGGCGCGGGCTGGAGCAGGGATTCATGAAGGCCGCGAACAACCACCGCCTCAAGTTCGGCCTGATGTGGGCCAACCACGACTGGATCGACATCTTCCCCTGCCGGCCCAAGGAGTCGCCGAAGGTTCTCTACCCCAGCCGAATGACGCCGGAAGGCTTTGCGAGGATGGCCGATTATGTCATCGGCGCCTACTTCAAGCATCCGAGCTACTGGCTCGTGGACGGCAAGCCGTACTTTTCCGTCTACGAGCTGGGCACATTGATCCAAGGCTTCAGCTCGGTCCAGGCCACTCGCGCCGGCCTCGACCGATTCCGCGAGAAGGTGAAACAAGCGGGCTTTCCGGGCCTGCACCTCAATGCCGTGGTCTGGGGCGGCGTGATCCTGCCCGGCGAGAACACCCCGACCGAACCCGCCAAGCTCGTCACGGACCTCGGCTTCGACAGCGTGACCTCTTATACGGATTCTGATTAATTCGTGCGCGGTATCCACTCCGTGCGACGGATCGAACATTATTGTTCGGACGTCAGATGCTATATGCTGGCGCTACCCTATTTTAACAGGCGCGCAAGAATTTTTCCGAATCCGTATTACACCTGGGTCCACCACGATGTGCTGCCGGACTTCCCGGCCACCGAATACGCCAAGGCCCGCGATCGATATATGGTGTACTTCGACTCCACGCAAAAGCATCTTACCGAGCCGTACTTCCCCAATGCGAGCATGGGCTGGGACCCCACGCCGCGAACAGACCAGACCCAACCCTGGGAAAACGGCAGTTACCCATACACGGCCGTGATTGTCGGCAATACGCCCGCTGCGTTTCGCGAGGCCATGCGGATCATCAGGGACCGGCTCCTCGCCGCACCCACGCGGCCCAAGATCGTGACGATCAACTCCTGGAACGAGTGGACCGAAGGCAGCTATCTGGAACCCGACACCGTACACGGCCTGGCCTACCTTGAGGCCGTCAAGGAAATCTTCGGTACAGCCCCACCGGCACGCACAAGTCCATGATCCTGCCCACAAACCGAAGTGCGGCGGAGCGGCTTTCCTGCAGGCGATGCAGGACTACGGCGAACCGGCAGGAGCATCAATATGGGCATCGAGCGTGAGGCCGAGCACGATGTCGCTGCTGGTGGCGCTGGCCTGATGCACCTCTACGGCAAGGACGTTGTCGCCCTGGACCAGGTGGTCCGTGGGAATCTGGAAGGGGCCTTCGAGGACCGCGTTGCCGACGGTACGGCCGGCCCGCGTGTCGTTTGTGACGGCCCCGGCGGGCATGCCCAGGCGATAGACCTCCTCGCCGTTCAAGTAGAGTATCGCTCCGTCGTCGATCAGCAACGTCAGGTCGAGCGAAGCGACTTTCTCCGGGGCGGCGTCCAGGGTGAAGTGCGTCCGGAAGTAGTATGTCGTCGGGCCGAGCTTCAGCAGCGTGTTCTTCGGACCCGGCAGGGCTGCATCCTCGACATAGAGCACTCCGGGGCCCTTCGGCCATGCGGAATCCGCATAGGCCGGCTGTCGCCACGAGGCGTCGAGGGCCGTGCCGCTCTGCTCGTAGGACCAGATGCTGTCGATGGCGATCAGGCTCTTGACGACGGGGACGGGCGGAGCCATCACAGGATTGGGGGCCCCCGGCGTCGGCAATGCGAAGGATTCAATCGTGCTTGACGCATCGGGCGACCTGCCCTGCGACACACCGGCGGTCTGAGGGCCGTACACGATCTTGTCGATCTCGCGAGACTCCGGATCGAGCAGAGCGATAGCCCCGCCGGCCGTCGAAAGCGGCGGAGCCTTCTGTCCCGCAAGGCCCGGGTCGTCGGGCGTGAATACCATGAAGCTATGGTCTGCAAAGAAAGTCAGGGGTGCAAAGCCCCCTCCTTGCGCGGTGGCAGGATCGTCTGTCAAAGAACAGCCGCCCAGGTCCACGGGCGACGACTGCGGATTGAACAGCTCCACGAAGCCGTCGGCGAACGGGGCAGCGCCTTTGGCCAGCCACTCGTTGATTCTCACGGCCGCCGGATCACCGACGGGATGCGCGATGTTCTCCTTTCCGAGCGTAGGCTTCGTCAGATGCCATTCGTTCTTAATGCTGACCCTGCCTATAGACAAATCGGGCAATTGGAGGCCGTACTCGACCGAGTCGATGAGCGAGCCCGTACGGTCATAAAGAAGAATGGTGCCGCCGCGCTCATCCAGATCAAAGCCCAGATGGATTCCTTCACTTGCGGTTTCAGCATCGGCGTAGAGAGCCAGATACTGCCCAGACTCCATCGTCGTGCCCTGGGGGAACACGAACTTGGCGGGCTCGCCCGCATCGTTCGTCAGGCTCATGCCGGAAAGCTCAAGCGGAGCAGGCCCATCGAAGTACAGCTCGATCAAATCGGGGTGTGTGCCGCCATGCTCCACGGCGGACAGGTTCCATGCCAGTAGTTCATTGATGACCAGCCGGTCGTAAGAAGTGTCCACCCGCCACGACCGCGAGGCGTTGGGAACGGTCTGCCAGACACCGGCGGAGTTCTTGCTGAGGACATAGACCTGGTAGGACCCGCCGTCAGCCAGGCCCGCCAGCTCGATGGGCACATCCACCGGCCGTTCCTCGCTCCACGGGCCGTTCGGATCGCCCATGCTGAACTTGTAGTGTGTGATTCCGGGGCCGGACACCGTGAGCGAGGCCCAAGTCCGCCAGGTGATCTCGCCCGGCTCGCCGAAGATCGAGGCTCCGGCGGGGACATGGGCCCCCATATCCAGGCCGTTGGCGCCCGCGCCAATAGCGGGCGACATCGGCTTGAGACGGAAGTCCGGCGGCGGCGCGACGAATAGCGGATCGGCATCCATGTTCCCCACGCCGTAACTCTGCCACGCTGCGGCGACGATCGAGTGGTTGACCTCGATCTGGGTCGTGCCCCACTTCGGATCGTTGACACGGAAGTCCTCGAACATCGTGGGGACATTGCGGAAGATGCAGGAATCGACATAGATGCCCTTGCCCGGCGTGCCGCCCAGCTCAGGGATCTGGAAGAAGAACGCCGAGGTCGTCGCGTCCGTCACCGTGTTGTTGACGAAGGTCATGAAGGCGCCATCTTTGATCTGGGCGACGTGGTCGCAATTGTAGAAGACGTTGCGGACGACGACGTAGTACTTGCCGGCGCCGGAGGACATCACGTTGGACTCGCGGGCGGCCGTGTTGTAGCGGTCCTTGTGGAAGTTCGTGAACGTGTTGCCTTCAACGTGGGCATCGCCCTCCAGGTCGAGGGCGTCATCGCCGCCGCCCGTGAAGACGTTGTTGAGGATTTGCAGCGGCGGCTTCGGGCGAGCCGGCCCGTCCACGTCGATGGCGTCATTGTGGCCCTTGAGTTTGCCGAAGACGCAGTTCTCGACGATGAACTGCCCACCAGCCACGACACTGCCCCAAATATGCTCGCTCATGTTGTCCGTGGTGGGCGCCTGGTCGAGACCGAAGATATCGGTGAAGGTGCAACTGCGCACGATCAGCCATGAAGCGACGATGCGAACGCGGCGAAGGTCCGTGTGATCGAACGTGACATGTTCGAGCAGCAGGCGAGAATTCTCGACTCCGACCATGCCATCGTTGGTCCGCCCATACTCGAGCACGGCGTATGCGATGCGGTTCTCGGCACCGGAGCCGATGAACTGCAAGCCATTCCATGTGCCCTGGCTGCCCGGCGTACGCGTGAACCGGATCAGCGCGTTCTCGCCGCCCTCGGCGGCAAGCCGGCCCCGGATGACCATCCGCGCACTCGGCTCGAAGTACACCGACGTGCCCGGCTGAATCGTCAGGGAAATCCCCGCCGGGATGGTAAACTCGCCCGTGATGAGATAGGGACTGCCCTGGGCCGTCCAGACGGTGTCCTTCGTCAACGCGCCTTGAACGGAGGTGGGCACACCGGCATCATAATAGCCCTGGTCTCCGCCATCGCCGGCGGCGCCGATACATGGCGATCTCATGCGGAGGTGATAATCATGATTCGGAACGTCCACAAAGAACGGGTCCGCATGAATGTTGCCCGTCCCCGGCCAGGCTTCGCTGGACGTGTCCGAGTGGTCGATGTGAATGTCCGAGTCGAGATACGGTGGCTGGGTGTTCACGGCATCGGTCGCGTCGATGATGGAGTCGGTCACATGGTAGAGGATCGTCCCGGTCTTCGCGCCGTACTTGTTATGCGATTGAATCCCGATGTCGATATACCCCGCCTTTCGAGAGGCGACAATCGTCGAGCGGTCGATGTTCACGGCGGCCGTCGAGCCCTCCGTGGCTTTGGCGGCGATGGCGGCAATCGTGGGATCTTCGGGGGCCGTGTTGTTCTCCACGATCAGGCAGTGGTCGAGTGTGGTCTCGCCGTTGAAGATGCTGACGCCCTTATCGCGGCACCCGCGAATGATGAAGTCCTGCACGGTGATCTGCGAGCCGAGCGTATCGATCCCATCGTCGTACGTGTCCACGATGGCCCCCCGGGACAGGATGCACTTCTGCCCCGCCTGCTGGCCGTGGATGTAGATGCCGTCCGCATCGTCATTAGCGTGCATTTCCGTGATCCAGCCATCCTCGAAGAGCAGGCCGGTGGACTCGATCTCCGGGCCCATAACGGACCGGGCCAGCAGACAGTGGCGAAAGATCAGATCGCAGCCGGAAGTGGCGTGCATGACCTTGCCCGCGTTGTCGGTCAACGAGGCCTGGTCGAAGGTGATCTGCGAGCCCTGGGCGCGGATCGCCGGCCCGGAATTCGAATGCCCGACCCGCGGCGAGTGTCCCGCTTGCGCGATATTCGTGTAATTGAAGGTGGAGGGCTCGGCATTAACGAAGCGCAGCTCGCCCCAGTTCTCGCCCGCGACGAACGCGGTGATCGTGATGGGCAAGGCGGCTGTGCCCATCGCCTGGATCGATCCTTCGATCTGAATATCCGTCCCGTCGGTGCCCGACGGCGTGCCGTCGATGAGGACCATCGTCCCGGGCTCGAGCGTCAATGTGACGCCGTCTTTGATCGTGAAGTCGCCGCCCGTGATGTGATAGATGCCGCTCCACGTGGCCGACGTGTCCAGGCTGCCCGTAACATCGTGAATGGGCCGGCCGCTCCAGTCGGCCAGCGAGGCCGTCGCCTTCAGGCCGTCAATATCCGCCGCCAGCGTGAAATCGCCCCCGCCCGTGAACGCGACCAGGGCGCTTCCCAGGCCGTTGTACAAGTGCACGCGATCCGGCGAGAGGCGGACGCCTGGATTATCGACGGAAAGCACGGCGACGGCATCCCACCGATCCTGCAGGATCGCCCCGGCATCGTCCCGAAGCTCGACCCGGACCAGGACGGGGACTGCCGGCAGGTAGCTGTCACGAACGATGAGATTTACCCCCGGATGCTCCGCCCCGGCCGACGCCAGAGTCCAGGCTGGTTCAACCGTAAAGATCAGTGCCAGCGCACACAGGATCGAGCTGAATCTTGCGAGGTACGTCATCCCTTGCTCCGTTCTGTTGATCGTCATTGGCCTGCCAGATCACGAGTCCGCCCGTCCATTGTCAGCGGGACTACCATTTTATCTATCTTACCACATTGCCGCGGCAAACTCAATGCCCTACGGGCGAGGCCAGAAATCTCGGCCGGGACGTGGAACGGCGGGTGGCAGCGGCAAGCGGACAGCTTGCCGATGGTCTTACCCGTCCGCCATCGGCAAAGCCTTCGGCCTTGCCGCCACCCGGATGCTTGCGGCAGGCGGAGGAGAAGTCACGCGCAATCGGTATCACTTCGTGATGGACGGCAGGATCGCCAGATTCCGTTCGATCAGGTCGATGCGCTGGCGGACACATGCGGCGGAACGCAGCGGGTCGCGTGGCGTGTTCCTGCAGTAATCGATCAGCTTCTCGACCGTCGTGGAGGCGACGTGGCAGCGGGTGTCGCTGGAGGCGTAGTAGATGAACACCCGTCCGTTGTCGCGGGCCACCCAGCCGTTGGAGAACGTGACATTGGAGACGTCGCCCACCCGCTCCTCGCCCTGCGGGGCGAGCAGATAGCCGCCCGGCTCATGGATGATTCGGCTGGGATCGTCGAGGGCCGTCATGAACGCATAGAGGACGTAGCGCAGGCCGGCCGCCGTGTTGCGTACGCCGTGCGCCAATTGGAGCCACCCCTCGGCCGTCTTGATCGGCGCGGGGCCAAGCCCGTTCTTGACCTCGTTGATCGTGTGGTACTTGCGGTCGTGGACGATTTTCTCCTCGCCAAGGACCGCGTGCTCGATATTGTCCGCCAGCGCCCAGCCGATGCCGCCGCCGGAGCCGGCCTCGATGAACCCGTCCTGCGGGCGGGTGTAGAAGGCGTACTTGCCCTTGACGAACTCCGGATGCAGGACGACGTTACGCTGCTGGGGGGACCGGGTTTTCAGGTCGTCGAGGCGCTGCCAGGTCTTGAGGTCCTTCGTGCGTGCGATGCCGCCCT
>Ga0315284_10009168_pt1 | contig 14116 bp, 15 predicted proteins | sample YL17G09_16_MG_FD_203696 | JGI IMG/M metagenome (GOLD analysis project Ga0315284, IMG submission 203696) | Sediment microbial communities from Yellowstone Lake, YNP, Wyoming, USA - YL17G09_16 | ecosystem: Environmental > Aquatic > Freshwater > Lake > Sediment | place: USA: Wyoming | collected... | reverse complement strand
CATGGCGATGCGTTCCAGCCCATAGGTGATCTCGGTGCACACCGGGTCGAGGTCGTAGCCGCCCACCTGCTGGAAGTAGGTGAACTGCGTGATCTCCATCCCGTCCAGCCAGACCTCCCAGCCCAAACCCCATGCGCCTAAGGTGGGCGACTCCCAGTCATCCTCCACGAAGCGGATGTCGTGCTCTAAGGGATCGATACCCAGGTGCTTCAAGCTATTGAGGTACACCTCCTGCACGTCAATAGGCGAGGGCTTGAGGACCACCTGGTATTGGTAGTAATGCTGGAGCCTATTGGGGTTTTCACCATATCTCCCATCTGTGGGCCGCCTGGACGGCTCCACATAGGCCACCTTCCAGGGATCGGGGCCGAGCGCGCGCAGGAACGTATGCGGGTTGAAGGTGCCGGCTCCGACCTCGAGATCGTACGGCTGGCCGATCAGACACCCGTAATCCGCCCAGAATGCCTCTAATTTCATGATCATGTCTTGGAAATCCATGCCATCAGTCTCTATCATCGGATCCATGCAAGGTCAAGCGGCTTCAGGTCATTCTTCTTTCGCATCGCCGCAACACCAAGTCACAAAACGACCCTCCTTGTGCCCAGTCTGTACAGTCCCTTGGGGCCAGACGTCTGCAGGATCTGATCACTCCAGAAGAAATGGAGATGTACAGCTACATCCTCTAGACGAGGCGTTCGCCATCCCACAATCTCTCGGCTGTTGCATATGGAATATATGATATGTCATCCTGAGCAACGCGAAGGATCTCTATACTCCCCAGACCCTGCCTTGTCGCGCCAGCCTGAGATTAACAGGGATGACGATGAAAAGGGACGTCATCGGAGAGACGCGTTCTCCTCGCCGTTAACCCATTGGAGATACACAACTCATCGCGCCCCTGCGAAAATGAATATGTACGACCTCATTGACAACAGGGGTGTGCATTCTTACTATGATTACTAATGAAATGCAGTGTAGTTGTCCCGAGATCTCAAGTTTCACCTGATAGGGACGGAGTCCATTCGAAAAGGACTTTACGCCACAATAAAGAACGGGCTGTCTTGATATCGCATTTTGCGACATCAAGTTCCGGCTGAGGAGGTTGTCGTCACTTGTGCCCAGCACGTCCGGCTTTGGAATGAGTAAGAAAGGAGAATTGCCTATGAAGATCGAGAGACCATTCAAAGCAGGCGCGGATTTCGAGTATCTGCGGAAAGTACTCATGCGCGAGACAAAGGAAGGACCCGTACCTATTATCGAGCTTGGAGCGGACAACGAGATTATGGCTGCGGTCACTGGGATTGAACTTCCGAAAGACTTGACCGGTGACCCAATATACCTATACCTGAAGTTCTCGGAACTCGCCCGAATCATCGACAGCAAAATCGAAGGCGCTGCCGACGCTGACATGAGCGCTCTTTTGACCCTAAGCGACGTGGACATCCGGAAGGAACTTGAACTTGGTGTAACGCTCATGAACCTCTCATTGGAGTTCAGCAAAGCCGTTGGCTATGATTACGTCACGGTATACCCGACAGTACCAATACCACGAACAGGGAGCCATCTCACCAGTAATCCTCAACAACAGGGCAAGGTTCGGGCGTGGCAGGACGAGCACCAGGGATTGATAGCTACGCGACAAGAATTCGAGAGCTACCCCTGGCCTTCGACCGATAAGATTGGCCTGCTTTCTATTGACTACATGGCGGGACAAATGCCGGAGGGTATGAAGGTCATGGTGTTCTATTTAGGCGTCTTCGAGGACCTCAAGATTTTGATGGGCATGGAAAACGTGGCTATTAAAAGCATCGAGGAACCAGATCTACTGGATGACATCTTGGAGCAGCTCACCATACTCGCTGAAGCCGCCGTCGACAAGGCGGCGGCACATCCTGCCACGGGGGCCATTTTCTATGGGGACGACATGGGCTTTAACACCGGGCTCATGCTTTCTCCGAAATTCATGCGCGAGCATGTCCTCCCCCGGCATGCACGCATCGCCCGCGCCTGCCACAAGCATGCAAAACCATTTCTTTTTCATTCCTGTGGCCGGGTTGATGCGCTCATGGACGATCTGATCCATGAAGTCTGTATCGATGCGAAACACAGTTTCCAAGACAATGTCATACCGATCGAAGAAGCGTATAAACGATACGGAAATCGTATCTGCCTGCTCGGCGGCGTTGACGTGGACCTCCTGGCCAGAGGTACGCCGGAACAGGTACGTGCACGTACCCGCCAGATCTTGGATGCGTGTGCACCGCGTGGCGGTTTCTGTATCGGCTCAGGCAACTCGGTGACGAACTATTGTAGGATCGAGAACTATTACGCGATGGTCGATGAAACCAGGAAGTGGAATGAGGAACGTGGTTATCTATGATGCGTTTTTCTTGAATATATGTTGTGAGGAAAAAGGAGGTTTCGAGATGGCAGCTTCCAAGATATCTAAGATACTTTTCGCTACGTGGCTTTGCTGTGTGATTGCCTTGGGCTGTGGGTTGGTCGGATGTCGGGACCAGAACAAGGGGGATGGGCATTATGCGAGCGCGCGGAGCAATCAAATAGAGGCAGCCGGGAAGTGGATGGTGGTTTCCGGGCATTTTCTGGCCACGAATGCCGGCCTGGCTATTCTCAGAAAAGGCGGCAATGCATGCGATGCGGGGGTGGCCACGTGCATGGCCTTGAATGTTGTGCGGCCTTTCTCCGCGGGCATGGTGGGGGTCGCGCCAACCCTGATCTATGATGCCAAGATCGGTAAGGTCAGAAGCTACTGCGGCGTGGGCACCGCACCGGCCGTTGCAACACCCTGCTATTACCGGAAGAAGGGATGGCCCGTAGCCCCCATTTTCGGGATCGACGCACAACTGATCCCTGCTTCTCCGGATGTCTGGATCAGCATATTGAAAGCATACGGCACCATGAGTTTTGGAGAAGTGGCTGAGGCCGCTATACGTCTGGCGGAAGAGGGGCATGCGCTGAATAAAACTGCGGTCACATTTATGGAAATGCCCGCCTGGCAAAGGCTGGGAATCAAACTGATATGGCCCTACAACTACCAGATCTTCTACGTGCCCTTCGAACCAGCTGGGCCTCAGGTGGGTGAGGTGCTGGTGCAGCCGGACCTGGCCCGGTCATTACGCCTCATGGTTGCTGCCGAAGAGGAGGAGCTCAGGTGCACAGGGGACCGCATAAAGGCGCTTGAGGCAGCTCGTGCCGTGTTCTACGAGGGCGAGATAGCGGAAGCGATCGTCAGATTGCAAAAAGAAAAAGGAGGGGGCATCACCCGCGAGGACCTGGCCGGTTTCCATGGCCGCTGGGAAGAACCGGTCTATGGCACATTCCATGACTACACAATCTGGTCCAACAAGACCTGGTGCCAGGGTCCTACGGTGCCGATGATCCTGCAGATCCTCGAAGGCATCGACCTCAAGGCCCTTGGACATAACTCGCCCGAGTATATCAGCACGGTAGCGCAGGCCATAGAACTTGCCTTTGCAGACCGCGAGGCCTACTTCGGGGATCCTGACTTCGTCGATGTGCCGATCAAGGGGCTGCTCAGCAAAGCATACGCTGCTGAAAGAAGGAAACTCATCGACCCCCGCCGTGCGTTCGGCAAGATGCCACCTCCCGGCGACCCCTGGAAATATGAAGGCAGACCCAGACCGGACAAGTTATATGCATCCCAGGAGCCTGCGGCCGGTATACTTCAGCCATGGATGCAGCGCGACACCACGTACCTTTGCATCGTCGATGCTGAAGGCAATGCATTTTCCCTGACGCCCTCCGATTTCCCCTGGTCGCCCATGGTCCCTGATTGCGGTATCATGCTCGGTACCCGCATGTCCCAGTTCCACTTACGGGTTGGACACCCAAATCAGGTCGCACCCGGTAAAAGACCTAGGATCACACCCAACCCGAGCATGGTAACCCGAGGGGATGAACTCGTCATGCCCTTCGGCACGCCGGGAGGAGACCAGCAGCCCCAGGCCATGGTCCAGGTATTCTTGAACATCATGGTATGGGGAATGGACCCGCAGACGTCGATAGAGGCTCTTCGGTTCAAATCGAAGAATTTTCCGGACTCGTTTTCACCGCATCTTTACTATCCTGGAAAGCTTGAGATCGAAGAGGCCCTTGCCGATAGGGCCGACGCCCTGACTGCTCAGGGATATAAGGTTGAGCTCGTACCCACTGAATCGGCGCATGAGATGGGGGCGGTCTGTGCCATCCTCAAGGAACCTGCGGGCAGGCTGATCGGTGGTGCCGACCCACGAGAAGAGTGCTTTGCGGCGGGCGACTGAACATCTGAAATCGGCTGCATTCGCATGGCCGGCCGCTGTGGACGCACCGGCGCCAAACCATGCAATGGAATATTGCTTTGAGCAGCTTGGGCGGCGATTTTTGCTGGCACCATGCAGTTTTAGAGGATCGGGACGCAGCCTGCGAGGCGGCCTGCATGAGATGACAGGATATAGGAATGCTCAGGTGTGTGAGATCTGAAAGGAACGGGCACTATGGCACGCAAACAGGTTATCATTGATGTTGATCCCGGGATCGGGGTATTGTTCAGAGACATAGACGATGCCCTGGCAATTTTCCTTTTGCTCTCCTCACCTGCTATTGACTTGCAAGGCATAACCGTAAATTTCGGCAATGTTCCTGCGCCGACGGGATATGCAATTGCACAGGAAGTATTGAAGATTGCCGGGACCGAAATCCCCCTCTTCAAGGGCGCCGATTTAAAGCGTAACCTAGGAAAGCCGAACCCCGCTGTGGAGTTCATGATCAGAACGGTAAATGAAAACCCTGGCATGATCTCTCTCCTGGGGGTTGCGCCGTTGACGAACATTGCGACGGCCATGATGCTTGATCGCGGATTCGCCGCAAAATTAAATGAGCTGATCATCATGGGCGGATCACTCAGTTTCAAGCCGTTTAATTACGTCGGAGAATTCAATTTTCATAAGGACAGCTCTGCCGCTGCCCGGGTATTATCGGCCCCGATAAAGAAGACCCTGATCACCATGGATGTGTGCTCTCAGGTCGTTTTTATGCGCGAACATCTCGAGCAAATACGCTCCCAAAAGAGCAGGGTTGCCCAGTATATCGCTGCAAGAATCCCCTCCTGGCTGCTCTTCAACCGGGTGCTGTTCCGCAAGGGCGGATTTTTCCCCTGGGATGTCGTGGCGGCGGCACATGTCATTGATGCCACTTTGTTCGATGCGCATCCATGTCTGCTTTCCATCCAGGAGGGAGGCGCAAGGGCAGGGAGAATATACAACCTTGCACGACAAAACGACTTTACGGAGCGAAACGGCCTCATTCCGGTCAATATTCCCCTCGCCCTCGATGCCAAGCGATTCATGAAACTGTTTATCGATGGACTCTTGCAGCTTTCCTGATACATATCCCACGCATGAGGATTGCTGCCATAGTGAGGGCGCGAAGCAGGTGCTTAAAGCCCATAATGGGTACCAAGCCGGAGCGTGGGAGCGATTAATAAGGAGGCGAACATGCACAGGCAGAAACGGGCCATGGTAGCGATAAACATGGCGGGAGGGGCTGCTGTACTCGGCAGCTACGCCCAGGGACTGTTGGCCCATCCAGCCGCGGGCGATGTCCTGTGGGGGGGCGTGCCGCAGGGGATACGGCCATTCTATACCGCCGGCATGCTTCTGGCAACGGCAGGCTACTTCGCTTTCACGCATTACCTGTTCTTCCGGCTAAAACCAGACGAGACGCGGATAGGTAAGCGGCTCGGGTTCGGCGTGTTCAATGGCCTTTATGCCGCGATCCTTGCCCCCTCCGCGGTGTGGATGCCGCTGACCTTATCGATATTTGAGCACCCGAAGGCCGGCCTTTGGTGGGCGATTCGGGTGGTGTTGGCCCTCGTCGGCCTTACATCGCTGGGTATGCTGTGGGCGCTGGTGCGGGTCACGCCACGGCGGCCTGTGTGGGCATACTGGCTGGCTGTGGCCGGGATTCTTGTCTTTTGTGTGCAGACCGTGGTGCTGGATGCGTTGATCTGGCCGGCCTTCTGGCGGAAGGGAAGTGGACTGTAGGCGTGGCCAAAAGGGCAAGAGAAAGACCGCTCCGCTGCCATGATGAAGATAGAACGCTGGAGCTTTTCACCAAGGGGGTTCCCAAAATGGAGCTTGGAACGAGCGAAAAGGATCCGACGACGTACGAACGAGGAGCATCACGCCGAACGCGTACGTCGCTAGTGGATGTCAACCCCCCATGAAGATTCAGGGAGGATGGAGGGTGTGAGCTTTCATTCTGAAAACCAGAAGGGGCTGGAGGTCGCCATGAAGAAAGCATTATTTGCAAGAATCGTATTCATCGTCTTAATATTGGCAGGACCGACGGGCTGCTATATCGATCTCGATGATTTTCCCCTGCATGCGGGCCTCGTTGATCCGGATGCGACCCCTGAGACCCAGGCCGTCTATGAGAATCTCAAGCGTTTATCAGGCAAGCACATCCTCTTCGGCCATCAGGATACCACAGCCTATGGGGTCGGCTGGTGGAATGACCCCGCGGGAGAAGACACCTCGGATGTTAAAAATGTATGCGGCTCCTTTCCCGCCGTCTACGGCTGGGACGTAGAAGGGGTCGGCACCGGCGTTAATATCGACGGGGTCGATATGGGGCGCATGCGGGAGCTCATCGAGCATGCCTACGCCCGGGGCGGCATCAACACCTTTAGCTGGCATCTCCATAACATCCCCAACGGGGGGAGCGCCTGGGATACGGAAGCGGATATCTCGCGGATCCTTCCCGGTGGCGAAAAACATGGGGAGTATACGCAGGAACTGGATTATCTGGCGCATTATCTTTTGAACCTCCGCGGCTTGAAAGGCGAGCTGATCCCGGTCATCTTTCGTCCTTTCCATGAGAACAATGGTGATTGGTTTTGGTGGGGAAGGAAATCCTGTACCCCTGAAGAATATAAGCACCTGTGGCGTTTTACTGTGGAGTACCTGAGGGATGTCAGGCAGGTCCACAATCTCCTCTACGCCTACTCGCCGGATCTCTTTTACACCTATCGCGGGTATCTCTGCCGCTATCCGGGTAATGATTACGTCGACATCCTCGGACATGACGACTACGCGGGGGTCACCGTTCCCGGCAGTCCTCTCCTCATCTATCACCTCGCGCGACTCTCTGAAATTGCCGCGGCCTTCGGCAAGGTTGCGGCGTTGACGGAAACCGGTTTTGAGGGTATTCCCTTTAGAAAATGGTGGATCATGTCGTTATTGAATCCGATCAAAATGAGCAAGAAGGCTTCCCGGATCGCCTATCTCCTTGTGTGGCGCAATGCGAATGCGCAGCATTTCTTCGCCCCCTATCCAGGCCACCCGAGTGCCGAGGATTTCATCGCCTTCTACAACGATCCGATGACGATGTTCGAGGATGATCTCCCCGATATGTACACCTGGCCATAAGCGTGTCTGGCCGGTGAAGACGGGTAATAACTATAATTTCTTGAGTAAGCTTGAGGAAGATGAGGTTCCTATGCATGACGAAGTGTATCGCAAGTTGGCCAAGGTTCTCGATACCCTGCCCAATGGGTTCCCGGCGACCGAAAGCGGTGTGGAAATCAAGCTCCTGAAGAAGGTGTTCACGCCAGCGGAAGCTGATCTCTTCTGCGACATGCGGCTGACTTTCGAAACGGCTGAGCAGGTCGCGCAGCGTACCGGCCGCCCCTTGGAAGGTCTCGTGGAGATGTTGAACGCTATGGGGGAACGGGGACAGCTCTTTGCAATCCAGTTGGGAGAGGCCCGCTTCTTCAGGATGATGCCCTGGATATTTGGCATCTATGAGTTTCAGCTTGGCCGCCTCGACAGGGAGTTTGCCGAACTATATGAAAAGTACGCACCAGTCTTTGGCAAGCTGTTCTTTACGAACACACCGCAACTGATGCAGGTGCTCCCCATCGAGGAGGAGATTCTCATACGGCAGGAGGCCCTGCTGTATGAGAAGGTTTCCTCTATTATCGAGCATGGTCAATCCTTTCTGGTGAATGAATGTATATGCAAGAAGGTTCAGGGCCTGTTAGGCAAGTCCTGTGATAGACCGGCAGAGGTTTGTTTGGCTATCGCCCCAATCCCTGGGGTTTTCGATGACGCCCCTCGGGGTCGCGTACTCTCGAGGGATGCGGCGTATGCGTTGTTGAAAAAAACCGAAGAGGCCGGGCTCGTACACCTTACGGGCAATGTGCAGAACGGGCATATATATATCTGCAATTGCTGTAAATGTTGTTGTGGAGTACTGAAAGCCATTCGCACTTTGGGTATACCGGCTTCGCAGGTAGTCAATGCGCATTATTACGCCGCGATCGATGCAAAGAAATGCATCGGCTGTGGCGTCTGTGCCGACGAACGCTGTCAGGTGGACGCTATCGAAGCAGGGGAAGATAGCTATCGGATCGTGCCAGAAAGGTGCATCGGTTGCGGCTTGTGCATAAGCTCCTGCCCTGAGGAAGCCATCCAGCTGGTGCATAAAGATCAGGAAAAATTAACGCCACCTCCCGTGACCGAGGATGATTGGTTCGAGCAGCGCGGGCGTCAGCGCGGAGTAGATTTCAGCACGTATAAATAGATGTCCCCCAAAGAAGAAATAGTAAACGTCTATAATAATAAGCAGGGGCTAAGCGGCTCTGTCATAAGAAAGCGATCAGGAGTTGCTGGAAAAGATCAGGGACTGCTGGCTCTCCGATGGAGCCGACGGACGGGATGTCCTGGGCTCATCGGTAAAGGTACCCTGTCCTCGGCGATATGGTCGGCGACGACGACATGCTGGTGATACCCGGACAGAGGGCAGCGGAGCTCGCTTTGGACATACACGAGACGCACCAGTATGTGTGGGTGAAATATTACCTGGATCTGGGCTTCGCAGGCGACGAGAGCCTGGGCGAGGTGAAGCCTGGAGACGCTTCCCAGCTTGAACCAGAGAAACGAAAATACGACATGAAGGAGGTCGCGAAATGAACGTTGTCAAGGGGTTGAAGCTCTCCGACGCAATTGCGGTGCATATAGCTCCGGGAGAGATGCTCTTGGAGAAGATAACCGAGATAGCCCGGCAGATAAAAAATGGCGTCGTGGTGTCCGGCATCGGCACCCTGAAGAGCTGCAGGCTGCACTGCGTAACGGGCATCGATTTTCCTCCCGTGGAGGATTTCATCACGTTGCATGACGTTCCCTTGGAGCTGGTCTCCCTGCAGGGCATCATTGCTGACGGCAAGCCGCATATCCATGCGCTGGTTTCCCGGGGATTCAGGGAGACCTACGCAGGCCACCTGGAAGATTCATGCGAGGTCCTCTACCTGGCGGAAATCCTCATCGTGCCCCTCCAGGGAAAGCAATTGACCAGGAAGATCGACGCGAAGCTCGGAGTTTTTGTCTTGGTTGAGGCCGAGTAGATCAATCGAAGGGAGTGATTCTATAGAGACCGGCTATTCCAGCCTATCGGAATCTGAACATGGTGTATGGCTTGCTGGCCTTGGGGTCGCATTCCACCACCTTTTATAGGTGGGCTTTGTTGTCCATGCTGGATATATAGGATGCAGTAATGTTATCAAGGTGGTATAATGAGATTTTCGGCCTTGTGGCGCAACCGCCACGGGTCGTGGAGGTGCCATGGACACAGTTGTCATAAAGCAAAGGTTCTCTCGCCGTCTGATACGCTTCGGTTTTCTCTTGTTCTTGCTCGGCCTCATCACAGGTCTTTTTGTGCAAAAGCTTGCAAATCCCAGGATGGGCCTTTCGAGCCATCTGGAAGGCGTGCTGAGCGGTATGTTTCTCGTCATCCTGGGCCTGGTTTGGCCAAGGCTTCGCCTAGGTCGAGCGGCGATGACGAGTACTTATTGGCTGGCGCTCTATGGGGCATTCGCAAACTGGGCTACAACGCTTGTAGCTGCCGCGTGGGCGGCTGGTGCGTCCCTGATGCCGATGGCCGCCTTGGGCCATAAGGGTACGCCCACCCAAGAATTGATTATTACTTTCGGAGCATCATCCCTCGCCCTGGCCATGCTTGCAACGAGCTTTCTCGTGCTGTGGGGACTGCGGGCCGGGGACGAGCATGCAAAACCTCAAGCGGACTAACCTGCGGTTGAAGTGGACCTGGGGAGAGGAGGTCAAAATGCGGGGGTCGGAACATGACATCCGCGAGAGGTTTACGCATTGGCATGAAACATATGCATTGTTCCGGGCCGTTATTCTGCCCTGAAGAAGTTGCCGGGATGAACGCACTGGCGAAAGTCCTCGAAGGCGCTGGCTTCGGCACCTTTCTGCCTCACCGGGACGGTGTAGAACGGTACGTTCTGAGTTTTTTTCAATACCCCTTTCAACAGCGGTTTCCTTGGGTTGCGCGAGAGGATCGATCGCGCGATATTCGCACTGGATGTCTATCAGATCGCGGAAAGGTGTGATTACTTTGTTTTCAACATGAATGGCAGGGTGCCTGATGAGGGTGGAGTGGCCGAAGCGGGTATCGCTTTCGCCGTGGGGAAACCCGTAGTGCTGTATAAAAATGATTATAGATCGGCATTTAACGGCAAAGACAATTCCATGTTAATCGGCCTTTCCATCTTGGATCCAATCAGCGATAGCAAGCAGTTGCCGAGAGCGCTTCTTCAGGCAAAGGAAATATTGACGAGATCTGGTTCCATCTCGAGCTCTGCACCTTCCGGAAACTTGTCCCGGATTGTCAGTCAAGGAAAAAAGATCTGGCGTGTAATCAATGCATACCCGGTGAAGAAATTGGGGCAAAAAGATTTCCTGCCCTTATTCCAGGAGATGGTGGAAATCACTGATGGTGGATAGGAGAGCAGAAAACGTCCATGGTGTCACCAGTGCCAGGTCTAGGCCTTTGACAATTCAACGGTGTTTTGTCAAAATCCACGACCTGACGTCTTGATTCCGATCTCAATGAAGACTTTCAATACCCAGAGGAGGAAACATGTCTCAGAAAAAAATTGTTGCCCTCGGCGGAGATGGCGTTGGTCCCGAGGTCATGGACACAGCCTGTTGGATTTTGGAAAAATCTGGTTTCGATCTTGCCATAGGCAAGCCCCTCTGCGGTGCGGATGCCCTCAAGACAGAAGGAAATGCCTTCCCTGAAGAGGCCCAGAAGCTGTGCGAGGAGTCCGATGCCATACTCTTTGGTGCCGCCGAAGGGCCGAGCATTGTTATTTTGGTTTACTTGCGCTGGGGCCTCGACAATTACATCAACCTCAGGCCCATCAAATACTATGCGGGGGCGCGATCTCCCCTCAAGAATCCCGAAGGCATCGATTTCTGCATCATTCGCGAAAATAGCGAGGGCATGTATCCCGGCCGGGAAGGAGACGTGTCATGGCTGGCACAGAAGTTAGCCGATTATAGAGATCCCTTCGGTCGCACCCTGGAGGATTACGGCCCGGGTAAATTCGCCCTGCGCCTGATCACACAGAGGGGGACGGAACGCATTGCCAAGTATGCCGTGGACCTTGCCCGAGAGAGGAAATTACAGGGATTCCCCGGCAAGATTACCTGCATCACGAAATCCAACGTTCTCTTCCAGTCGTGTGGCCTTTTTAGGGAGACCATCGAAGCGGAGATGAAAAAAAACATCGATCTCACGTATGCACACTATTACGTGGACGACGCCGCGCGCCGCATCGTGCGTTTTCCCCAGACATTCGATGTGCTTGTAACTTCCAACATGTTCGGTGACATCTTGGCGGATGAAGCCGCCGAGGTTGTGGGGGGGTTGGGCATCGCTCCCAGCGCCTGTCTCGGTGGCCGGAAGCCCTACTTCGAGCCTGTGCACGGATCGGCCCCGGACATCGCCGGGAAGGGAATTGTCAACCCGACGGCCATGATCCTCTCGGCCAAGTTGATGCTGGAGCATTTCAAAATGCATGCTGAAGCCAGTGCGCTGGAGAAGGCAGTGGCCGAAGTCTATCGGCAAGGGATCGATCTTACTCCGGATCAGGGAGGAAAATCCTCGACAAAAGAATTTGCTGCCGCCATTTTAAAAAATATCAGATGAAACCAAAAATTCCGGACCATTTTTTCACGGCTTGAAGGAGAAAAGGCATGGGCATGACCATGGCGGAAAAAATCCTGGCGCGGGCCTCCGGGCAGTACGAAGTAGCACCTGGGCAGTTTGTCACGGCGAAAATCGACCTGGCCATGGCCCATGAAGCCATCGCGTCGGTGTTTGTGAGTTTGGCCGGCATCGGCTGGGATAAAGTGTGGGACCCCTCGCGCATCGTTGTTCTCTTGGACCATTATGTTCCTGCTTGCACCGAGCGGTATGCCGATATCCATAAAGTGGTTCGATATGCGGTCAAACAATGGGGAATCAAGCATTATTACGGAGAGCGCGCAGGCATATGTCACCAGGTATTGCCCGAAAAAGGCCATGTCCTTCCAGGAATGCTCATCGTCGGCACCGATTCCCACACCACTACCTATGGGGCTTTCGGGGCAGCCGGAACCGGCATTGGGTTCAGCGAGATGGCCTATGTTTTCGCCACGGGCCAGCTCTGGTTCAAGGTTCCGGAAACCATCAGATTCTCTCTCACGGGCGCATTTCCAGATTACGTCTTCTCGAAAGATCTCATCCTCTTTCTTGCCGGCAAGTTTTCATCAGAAGTGGCCCAGTACAAATCCGTGGAATTCATCGGCCCCTTGGCGGAAGAAATGAGCCTTTCCAGCCGGATGACGATGAGCAATATGGCCGTGGAGATCGGGGCGAAGTTTGGGTTTTTTGTGCCTGATCAAAAGGTTTCCCGCTTCTTGGAAGGTCGGGCCAAAGAGTCTTTTGCTTTGATTGCCCCGGACGCACATGCCCGGTATGAAAAAACCTACGAAATAGACGTCTCTTCCTTGGAGCCTCAGGTGGCCTTTCCCTTCTCGGTGGATAACGTGCGTCCGATAACTGAGGCCCGTGATATACAGATCCACCAAGCCTTTATCGGCTCCTGCACCAATGGACGCTTGGAGGATCTGCATGTCGCTGCCAAAATCCTACGGGGTAAACAGGTTCACCCGGATGTGCGCCTGCTCGTCACCCCAGCTTCCTGGGAAGTCTATCGACAGGCCATGCAAGACGGGACCCTAGAGACCCTTATCGATGCAGGTGCCATAATTGAGAATTCATCCTGTGGTCCCTGTTTCGGCGCCCACCTCGGGCTTCTGGGATCGGATGAGAATTGCATCGCAGCGATCAATCGCAATTTCAAGGGAAGGATGGGAAGCCCCAAGGCCCAGGTCTTCCTGGCTTCACCTGCCACCGTGGCAGCCTCGGCATTGGAAGGGAAGATTGCTGATCCCAGAGGTTGCGCAACGAAAGGAGAATGGGAGAAATGCTGAAGATCATGCGCGGCAAAGTCTGGAAGTTCGGTGACAATGTAGATACCGATGTGATAACTCCCGGCATTTACATGGACGCCCCCATGGAAGAGCTGAAGAAACATGTCCTGGAGGCCATGAATCCACGCTTCCCCCGGGAGGTTCAACCGGGTGATGTGATCATAGCCGGGAAAAATTTCGGCTGCGGGTCCAGCCGCGAGACTGCCCCAAATGCCATCCAGGCCCTCGGGGTTGCCGCGGTGGTTGCCGCGTCCTTCGGCCGCATCTTTTTTCGCAACGCCATAGCCATCGGCTTGCCCATCATCACCTGTCCTCAGGCGGCCGAACATTTTCAAGAGGGCGAGGAGGCCGAACTGGACATCCCGCAAGCCCTCGTTAAAAATCTTACGCGTGATTCCACACACTCCGGCGAAGTCTTGGCGGGGGAGGTCCTTGATATTCTCTCCGCAGGCGGGATTCTCGCCTGGCTCAAGTCCCGGAGAGCTGCATAGAGGAAATTTCCCCCCTCGTGTTGCAGCATTTCTCTTTGAAGAAATTTTGCAATATGCTCCGGCATTGTGGCATAATACGTATATATAGTAAGGGGAATTGGATGGAGGAAGATGGTGAGAGAATCGCTCATAAAGGTATGCAAGGTCCTCTGGATCAGCACTTGGGCGACCTTGGCAACCCTGCTCTTGTTTGTGCCCATGACCATGGCTGCACTCATGAGTTCTACGGGAAACCTTGCGTTTACTCTTTCCAAGCTATGG
>Ga0315284_10009167_pt1 | contig 14117 bp, 30 predicted proteins | sample YL17G09_16_MG_FD_203696 | JGI IMG/M metagenome (GOLD analysis project Ga0315284, IMG submission 203696) | Sediment microbial communities from Yellowstone Lake, YNP, Wyoming, USA - YL17G09_16 | ecosystem: Environmental > Aquatic > Freshwater > Lake > Sediment | place: USA: Wyoming | collected... | reverse complement strand
CGAACGAACCCACCACTGCGGGAACTGCGGTCTCGAACTCGACAGGGATGTGAATGCGGCGAGGAATATTCTAAAGGCTGGGCAAGCCTTTCGGGGAAGTACTTCCCGAGAAGCCGCCGGGCTTTAGCCCGGGCGGAGTGTCACAATCCGAAGACGGCCGAGCCCACCAAGTGGGAAGACCCCAAGCCGGTTCCCGTCGACCCCGACAGGCTCCGGACCCTGATGGAGCAGAAATATCCCGCCAAGAAATAGCCATCACCGATACAATTTCCCATGTCCTTTTCGTAACACTTTGTCCAGACTGGAGGAAGACACCCGATGATAAGCGATGCCGACTTCGGAAATCTCCAGATGGCCTATCTGCGCGAGTACTGCGAGCGGCAGATCTGGAGGAACGTCCGGTGGAACGGAGTCGAATTCTGGCAGTTTCCCGAGGACATCGTGTCCATAGCGGAAGCCATCCACCAGTCGAAGACCGACGCCGTCGTCGAGGTTGGAGTCAACGCCGGAGGCGGGCTCGAGTTCTACTCGACCGTCCTCTCCTCGAATCCGAAGGGACTCGTCGTCGGGATAGACGTCTCGATCGACCGCGCGAGCGTGGTATCGACCCGCTCCCCCGACCGCGTGAAGCTCGTGCTCGGCGATTCGGCCAGTCCGGAGACGGTCCAGACCGTCCGTGACATGATCGGGGACCGCCGGACTTTGGTCATCCTCGATAGCGACCATTCGGCGGCCCATGTCGCCCGGGAGCTCGAACTCTACGGGCCCATAGTGTCCCCCGGCTCCTACATGATCGTCATGGACGGCGTGATCCGGCACCTCGTCGGAGTCTGGCAGATCCCGGCCGATGCGGCTACGAACAACCCGGAGACCGCCGTCGCGCAGTTCCTCCCGGCCCATCCCGAATTCGAACGGGACTACTCGAAGAACTGGCTCGGGATAACGGGGGCCCCGGGCGGCTTCCTCAGAAAAAAGGAGTGACGGCGAAAAACAGGTTGTCATCCTCCGGCCACCATGATAATCTGTAGAGGAAGACCGGAGGACATATGATCGTTCACGAATCGATGGGCTTCGACGGGATCGATGATCTGGGCGCCTACGGGCCGCTCAAGACGGCCTTCAAGAAGATCTCCATCAAGGCGGGACAAGCCGTCCAGCACCCGTCGCAGGCCCGTCCTGATCCGGTTCTCACACCGTTCATCCCCGCTCCAGTTCTGACCGTCCCGAAGCCCCCGGCTCCATCTTTCACTCCGGTCTGGACTCGGCCTCAGCCCCAGGGCTGGGCTTTCGGGCGGAGAGGCCGCCCCGGAATGCCCGCCATGCCGGTGCCGCTGACGCCGATCGCGTGCAAGGGGAGGCAGCCCTCTCCCAAGCTGGGAGCCAAGGGGAGTTTCATCTGCGTCAACGGTCAATGGAAGTGGAATTCTTATCCCGGAAGTGGTTCCAGCACTCCGATGCTTGTACAGACGCCCGCCCCGCAGGCGTCTTATCCCTACATGCCGACGGTTATAGAGACGCTCGCCCCGCAGGCGGTCATAAAGCCGCCCACGACGGGTGCTCTACTGACGGCGGTCCAGCAGGCGCTCTTGTCGCTCCGGAACCAGACTCCGATGCAGGCGATGGCCACCCCCATGCAGGCGATGCCTTCTCCGATGGCGACCCCGGCGGCGATCCAGGGGGTCTTCTAGGGGGAGTCTAGACGCCTGCGGCGAGGCTTGGTATCGCCGACTGCCTGAAGTAGGTTTCCCGCTACCCTCCTAATCTCCAGCAACATTCCTCTTTTTTCACCCCCATAATCAAAGGAGAATTCCATGGATTCCAACATCGAATCCCAGATCATCAAAGCCTCGAAGGAGTACGCGGCCGGTCTTCCGGCGCACATCAAGAAGCTCTTCCCGAAGCCCGACGTCGAGATCGTCAAGCTGGCCAGCGGCGTCGCGGGGATGGAGATCCTGCACGCCTGCTACATCCTGGCGACCGAGGAGGCCAAGAACCCCCAGGACGCCCACGACTGGTTCATCGCTTCCCTCAAGGACCTCTTCACCAAGGTCGAGGAGAGCTACCAGAAGATCGGCATCCACGCCCACTTCGAGATCATGACGAAGCGACTGGACGATCTCGGGGAAGAGCGGAACGGGGGCGACTTCGACTGGTCGAACGGGCGGCGGTGGAGCTAAACCCAGACCCGTCAGCAGCCTTTGCCGCAGTGCGTGACCGGGGGAAGCCAGCGGCGGCCTCCGGGGAGTGCGTTCATGCCTGAATTTTATACCGCCAGGAGGCGAAATGGAAGAGTGGAAAAGCGGACAGATCGATGCCTGCGGGGAAGACGGCCGGTACGTTATCTGGTACGGCGTCGTCTACAGGCGCGAGGCGCTCGATAGCTGTAGTCGATACGGTGGTATCCAATCGACTTACTCTTCTGCCATCCCCCGCACCCGGGCCGACCTCTCCGGGACGACCCGGCAGGATCGGATGCGGGGCCTCTGGCAGGTGAGCCAGGGCCATCTCTATGCCACCTGCGTCCATTGCGGCGCGATCGGAGACATCACGGCGTTCGGCGTGGACTCCGCCAACGGAGCCGTCGCGCAATGCGTCGTCTGCCGCCAGTGCAGGGTCCACTGCTATACGCTCCTCGAGGGATTCAGCTACAGCGACCGGGATGCCGTCCTCGAGGAGAAGAAGAGGTTTCACCGTCTCGAGCGAGAAGAGGTCGAGCTCATGGTCAACAGGGCGATGGCGGTCGATGCAAGGAGGATTCCATGATCAAGCCCATAGACCCGCGCCTCGATTCGCATCTCCGGCTCGATCCGGAGGATCTCTCGAAAGTTGGGGAGCTCAACGTCACCCATCTGAACGACTACCGAAAAGGGAACATCGGGACCTATACGACAGACCAGGCCCCCGGCGCGATCCCCAACGGGACGATCGTCGAAAAGCTGAAGGCGGATCCCGGCGACGCCCACCCGGACGGGTCGCGCGCCCGGATTCTCGGGTCGATCGGTCCGGCGGAAGTCCCCGGCGTCGGGAACATGTACGGGTATTTCGTTGAATGGGAGGACACCCCGGGGGTGCCGGTCTTCATCGGAGGACCTCGAATCCGCCGGGTCGAACCATGAATGACAAGTACAGGATCCACCGTGAGGTCATCTATCACAGGACCGCCTTCAATGCCGATTATCTCCCGCATTGGTCTTCGGCCACCAAGAAAGACGTCCTCGTCCCGCTCCGGTACCATTCGATGAAGTCCGTCTCCAGGAAAGACCGCGAAGAAGGACTCTGGAAGGTCGAGCGCGTAAAGGGGGAATGGCGCCTCTACCTCACCTGCGTCGCCTGCGGAGCGATCAACGATGCGACGATGAACCCGATCCCCTGCCGCTTTGAGGGGCCGGTCGGATCGCAGACCTGCGTGGTTTGCTCAGGTTGCCAGGTCCATTTCTTCCCCGAGATCGAAGGGTACACGGAGAGAATCCGCGCCCGGGTCGCCTGGACCCGCAGGCGGATCGAACTGGGAATCCCGATATCGGCGTTCCGAACATATAAGGAGAGAGCAAGATGAGCAAGAGGAAAGAGCCTTGTGATCGCTGTAAAGACTGGGGAGAGGTCCAGGACCTCGATAACGCGGTCGACGATAGTGAGCCTTACGCCTGCGATGATTGCGGGACCCGATTCGTCCTCACTAATGACAAGGTCCACCATGTCTTCTCGAAGAAGAAGGTCTCCGTCCCAAGGGACCTCCGTCCATTCCTGGCCTGGCAGCTCGGGGAGGTGGTCAAGAAGCGGCACCGGGTCGTCTACTTCTCCTGCCCGAGGTGCGCCCGGATTCTGAAGGAGGAGGCGTTCCGGATCGATGTTGACGGGATGGTCTACCGGGCGGGTGACGTGTGTTTCACCTGCGACGGCTGCGGGATGCACTTCTGGGTCATGTTCGAAGGATGGGTCCCCCTGAGAAGGAGGAAGTCGTGAAGAAGACCAGGAAGCCGAAGAACAACCTTTACTATCGTTGCTCTGAATGCGGCCACAAAGAGCCCGTGGTTCTAGTTCCCGGTGCCGGTGAGACCCTCGTAGCCAAGACGGGCTGTTGCAACTGCGAAGAAGAGGCCATCCTGTACAGGAACGGAAAACCTGCGCCCGCGAGCAAGTACGGAGAGGCCATTCTCTACCGGAAGGCCAAGGACTTCGGCCAAGGGAAGACCCGGGAAGCGGGAGTCTGGATGTCCCGGATCGACAAGAGCGGCCTCTCGATCTACGTCACCTGCTTCGGATGCGGAGGGGTGAACGACATCACGAACGTCCGGATCTCTCCTTGCGGGAACTGCCAATGCTTCTACTGCGCCCAATGCGGCGCAGACCTCATCGTTTGCCTCGACGGCTGGAAGCGATATGACCGCCCGAATCGGGCCAGTCGCCGCGGGGTCGGGGAGGTCGCGGAAGGAGTTTATGTGTATTGTTAACTTCCGGCCTCGGAGATAAAATATACCCATGAACCCAGAGATCTTGAAGCTCGCTTTTCTTGGGGAATCCAAGGGCCGTCCTTTCAAGTTCCCGGGCAAAGTCCGGCTTACGATAGGCCGGAAGTCGTCCGTCGTCCCCGCGATCATCGATACGGGGGCCGGGGCGACCCTCATCACGTTCAACATGCTCCGAAATCTCGGGGTGCGGCCCGAGGACCTCAAAGCCTCGTCCGCCCGCTTCGGGATCCGCCGGGGCATGACGACCTACACGGTCATGGCCGACCGGCTCGAGGTCCTGGGACTCTCCGGTTGCGCCGTCGAGAACTTCCCGCTCCGGGCCCAGAGTTTCATCCTGGGATCGGCCCCCTTCGGCGAGGTCATGCTCTGCGGGACCGATCTCATCCAGACGCTCCGCATGAAGATCTCGGTCCAGTCTATAGTCCCGAGGACCGTCCTCAAGGTCCTCTGCGGAATCCCTCGCGAAGGCAACCCGAGGGATCTCGAGAGGTCGTACGCCGCCGGGAACGTGACCTTTCACCACAAGAAAAAGTCGATCACGGTCCGGAGCGTCTTCGACACCGGAGCGACGTTCGTTTCGATTCCGTCGAGCCTGTCGCTCAAGCTCGGGCTCAGACCCAAGCCGCTCTCGGTGAAGGCGATCGGGGTGACGGCGATGCTGACCCTGGCCGAGGCCAAGATCGATTCGATGGAGATCGCGGGCACCGGGTGCCGGTTCAAGAGCCCGACCGTCTACATCCTCAGAGGCGTGCCGTTCCCCATCATCGGCACCAACTTCATGAAGGCGACGAAGACCGTCCTCGACTTCTCTAGCGAACCACGGGTCATCTGCCCGAGGTAGTCAAGCCCCCACCCGTCCTTCCCCAAGGAGGTCCCATGGAACATCCGACTCTCATCTATCGATGCTCCCGATGCGGGATCAGTCGACACGAGAACGTCATCGCTACGGCCCTTCACTGCCCCTGCGGCGAGAGCTTCGAGTTTACCTGCATGCCGGAGATCGACGGCAAGGCACCCTCCTTCAAAGTCCTCCTGCTCGATAATAGAGACACGTTAGGGTGCTATGTCCTTCCGAAGGCCATCGGAGATCTCGGTTCCAGGGACGTCCGGATCAAGGGGGCCTGGTTGCCCGAGATCCATAACGGAAAACTCTCGATCTACGTCTCCTGCGTCCGCTGCGGCACGATCAACGACCTCTCCGACATCAGGACCTTGCTTCATGTCGGCCTTGACGCCGTCATCGATTGCTTCCATTGCGGGGAGTGCCTTTGCGACCACTTCATCGTGCTCGGGGACTTTCTTCACTATCTGTACTTTCCCCGGAAGGAACTCAATGGAAACATCGTCTTCTTCAGGGGTCAGGTCATCCGAATGTAAGGAGGCCCCATGCCCAATTTCTCAGAGATCAGCTATCCCTGCCCGAGTTGCCTAAGCAAAAACACCGCCAGCGTCATCACCGGGCGTGTCACCTGCCTATGCGGGTACCAAAAGCTCACTTGCCACATCGATGGCCATCCGGCCGACTTCGTAAAACCCTCCTTCAAGGCTCGGTTCCGCAAGGTTGAAGACTTCGGATCCAGGGAGAACCGGATCAAGGGAGCCTGGAAATCCGAGATCGCCCGAGGGCGGCATTCCATCTATATTTCCTGTGGGTGCTGCGGAGGAATCAACGATCTTTCCGATGCGAGGGTCCTCGGGGGCTATTGCGAGTGCTTCCATTGTGGATGGTGCAGCGTCGACCACATATCGGTCGCCCTCAATGGATTTCAGGAATACGAGGACGTTCCTCGGAAGGAGATGACGAAGGGACTCTACCTGCGCAAGGGCCTGGTCCAATCCCTCTAGAAAGGAGAACTCATGGACGCCTGGGTCGACGAATACCTGATGGGCACGAAGCTCAACGGGCAGGGCGAAGCGGTCCTCAAGGGATACACCCCGCTCTGGAAGATCCTGAAGGACTACGAATACGACTACCTGTACGAGACGGGGCAGAGGGCAAGGCGGCTCGCGACCACGGACTGGAAGATCCTCGGGGTCTCCGAGTTCTTCCTCAACCGGGGGGCCAGCCCCCGCGGGTGCATGGGAGTCATCCTGAGAACCCTCGAGCGGGAGCTTTCCAACGAGAGGTTCTCCACCTGGGACGACCCGGAGAAGCGCAGGCTCGAGCTCCTCGAGTTCCAGTCGCGCTTCGTGAAGAAGAACGGCAAGTGGACGTACCGGGCGCCGAAAGGGCAGAAGGTTCCTGTCAAGCCCGAGAGCGCCCCGAAGCGCACGGTGGGCGACCCCGGATCGAGGGTCGTCGATGTCTAAGATTCCCTTGACAAAAGGTGAAGTCCTAGAGTACGATAAATAGCGGAATGGTACACGGCTCCGAAAGCCTCATAGGAACCCTTAAAAGCCCTCCCCTGGGCCAAAGTTCCGGGGAGACGCTTTTCGTCGAGGGCATGGCTTTCGGGGTCTTCCTCACCATGATCCTGGTCCTCGTCTTCGATCTCCTGGGAGCCCGAGCGGCCAAGCGTGGGCGATGCCCGTACTGCAAGCCCGAAGAGGGGAGGAAACGCGTGGGGGACAAGATCGTCGAGCGGTGGAAGCTCCTTGAGATCCTCAAGGAGAAACGATCTGCTGGGAAGCAAATCGCCTTCACCAACGGCTGCTTCGACATCCTCCATGCAGGCCATGCCCTGTCACTGTCGTTCGCCCGGGAGCAGGGCGACCTCCTCGTCGTGGGCCTGAACTCCGACAAGTCGATCCGTTCGATCAAGGGGCCGCTCCGACCCATCCTGCCCGAGGCCGACCGCGCTCAGTTGCTCTCGGCCCTCGAGGCCGTCGACTACGTCGTCCTCTTCGACGAGGACACGCCTGCTCTGCTCATCCACGACGTCATGCCGGACGTTCTCGTCAAGGGCGAGGACTACATCGGCAAGGTCGTCGTCGGAAGCGAGGACGCCGGGAGGGTCGTCTTCTCCCCGCTCATCGGAGGGATCTCGACTTCCGAGATCATCCGCCGAATCAAAGAAGGGGGCTAAACATGACCAGCGATGAGTTCCAGAGGATCGTCGTGGCGCTTTGTGCCATGACGAACTACAACATCGGGGGAGAACCGTACGTGTCGCTCCCCCGGGTGCTCGCGATCATCCACAGCCAGCTCCATCCCGACGACAAGGCCAAGTGGCAGTTTGATCCCCAGAAGATGTACTGGCACCATGTCTCGGATGAAGAAAGTGGCGGGGAAATGCCCAGAAGCGACGTCTGAGGAGAACTCATGGAAGAAGGATATACCATCGAAGACGCCGAGAAGGCCGCCAAGGAGAACCCGGTCACATTCAAGATCCCGAGCCGACTCGATCGCGACTCCCTCGAGCTCAGGGACTTCGCCAAGTGCATCTTCCTCGACAAGGAGGGCCGCGGGGAAAGGATGTGGGTCCAGATCTCCAAGATTTCGACCTGTCCGTGCGGAAACTGCCAGAACAAGCTCTACATCGGAAAGTGCTCCAACCAGCCGACCCAGATCGAACACCCCAAGCTCGGCGACTTGGTCGCGTTCGGACCCCACAATGTGATCCAGATCATGAAAGATAAGGACGCCATCGTCGGGCCGTATGGGACCCAGTTGATGCACGAGAAGACCAACAACCTGGATTGGAGCTAGAATGGACTACGAGAGCTTCCTCGAGAAGATCATCAACGATGGCATCGCCGCCGCCAAGGAGGACTACGACGATCCCCGGGACAAGCTCCGGCTCGAAGGCTCGATCGAGGGCTTCGAGGCCTGTCGCGGGAAGACGCCCGAAGAGATCCGGAAGGTCTTCGAGAAAGCCACCCTGGACACGTTCCATGCCATGGAGAGCGTCCACAACGGGGAGATCTCGCACGACGAGTACTGGAAGATCCGCTGTCGCGAGGCCGAGGTCGAGTGGGTCGCCAATTGCGTCAGCGCGATCCTGGTGAACAGCGGGAAGCCCGCCCTTTTCGTCCATCTGCCGACCGCCCGGGCGGTCCTCAAGACCGCCGAGGTCGTCGGGGTGAAGAAATAGAGGTCGGTAATGAAAAGATTCCTGCTCTTCTGCGGCTCCCAGTACTACCCGGGCGGCGGGTGGTACGACTTCTCGAAATCGTTCGACTCGAAAGAAGAAGCCCTGAAGGCCGCCGCCGCCCCGGATCGGAGCTACGACTGGTGGCACATCGTCGACCGGGATTCGGGAAAGATCGTGGAGACGTCGACGTGAAATTGAGACGCTAGATGACCCTCGAAGAGTACAAGGAGCTCGTCCGCGGAATGACGGAATCGCAGAAGCGCCTCGGGCCGATCTGCGACAAGATCGAGACCTGCGTCAAGGAATGGCTCCCCGAGGGTAGCAGCTTCGAGATCCACCTCTTCGAGGACCGCGTCCAAGTGAGCTATGATGGGAATGATTCCAGGAAGTCGGAGACGTACCCGATTGAGAGGTTCTTCCACGAGGAAGACCGTTAGGAGGCCGTCATGGACGAAAACCCCTACAAGGACCTGCTCGAGCGGCTGGTCCGGAAGTGCCTCGAGATCGACAAGGCCTCCAAGGAAGTCTTCGCCTCCGCCTTTGCCCACGGGGTCGTGTACAAGGGTCCCGACTTCACGGAGGAGCTCGACGAAGCCATAAAGCTTCTCAGAATCGAGGAGGGCAAATGAAGTCCCCCAAGGAGATCCAGAAACCCTACGGGCTCTGCTTCCGGTGCGAGAACCGGGCGCGGTTCCTGGAGTCTTCCCGCCAGGGGGACCCGGACCGGCCCCGGTTCCAATGCGGCGATCCCACATACAGCGCCCATTCGTGCTACATGTTCCAGCCCGTGAAGCCCGTCGTGACGTGGCCCAACGACCCCAAAGACAAGCGCCCCCGGTTCGCCCCGGCCATCATCTCCTCGAGGGAGGCGGCGGCCGTCATCCCCAAGTGCCGTCTCAAGATCAAGCGCTACGGGAAGAAGGGCGCGGTCCTCTATTGGGAAGTGTTGGAGGAAAAATGACGGAACAGGAAACGGCGTGCCGGAGGCCGGTATGCGCCGAGTGCCAATCCCCGATGATCCTCCGGGAGAGCCTATACGGGAAGTTCTGGGGATGCTCGCAGTTCCCCAAGTGCAAGGGGTCTCATGGGGCCCACCAAGCGGACGGGAGACCTCTAGGTATTCCAGCCGACAAGGAGACGAAGCGCGCCCGGATCGAAGCCCATGAGGCCTTCGACCGGCTGTGGAAGTCCCGAAAGATGTCCCGGACCCAGGCCTATTCCTGGATGCAGAAGGCGATGGACCTGCCCAAGGACGAAGTCCACATCGGGAGGTTCACCCGGGAGCAGTGCATCCACCTGGTGGCGTTGCTCAAAGCGAAGGAGAAACCGTGAAGAATCCTAAGACCATCACCGTCACAATCGTCGTCACGATCTCGGGGCCGCCGAAGTCGGGGAAGTCCATGATCGCGGCGTATCTCGAGGAGAGGCTCAAGGCCTTCGGGATCGAAGTCAAAGGGGAGCCGTGCGACCTGAACCCTGCGGCCCGAGCGCGCCGCAGGCGCGAACTCTGGCCGCACCTCCCCGAGGTGATCGCCTCCCGGGCGAGAGTCATCATCAAGACGAGGAGGACGAACTGACATGTGGAACTACCGCTTAGTGCGCCGGAAGTTCAACAAAGAGACGTTCTACGGCGTTCATGAGGCCTTCTACGACAAGAACCAGAAGGTCTGGGCCATCACCGAGGAGCCGATGCGCGTGTTCGAAGACAGCCGGGCTGAGGTGCTCGAGACCCTCGCCACGATGATCAAGGACGTCCTGCGCGCCCCCGTCCTCGACTATGACAAGGTCCCCGAGAAGGGCGCCAAGGGGCCCAAGACCCCCAAGAACTTTCCCAAGGACCATCGGAAGCCGGAAGGGAAGAAGCGATGAGCTACGAACCCTGCGAACACGGTCATTTTCCGTCGACAGACGATCCGGTGTGCCTCGAGTGCCTCTGGAAGTCCACCCGCAACAAAGTCCTCGAAGAGGTGGCCCAAGAACTCGAGCAGGAATCCCTGCAACACCCGGGGACCGAACGCGGAATCATCCTCAGGGATATCGCCAAAGGCATCCGCTCCAGGAAGTCCGTCTTACCTCCCCGGGGTTCGAACCGTACGGACGGCCGCACGGAGAACCCCGGGTCCCTGGATGACCTGACGGCCCTCTGCCCCCACTGCGGCGGAGAGGGCTTAAGCGCTCATCAAATCTCCAGGGAAATCTGCATTTGTCCTCACTGCAGCGGCAAGGGCCGGGTCGAAGTCTCCTTCGCCGACGGGGACACTTACGCCGAACAATGCACCGTCTGCAAGACCCATATCGGAGGGTGCATCGTCGGCGGGACGAGCTCCCTCAAGGAAGTCCCGAAGCCGAAGATCTGCCCCTTCTGCGGCAAGCCCACGGAGTACATCAAGGTCGGAGATTAACATGCCCGCGAAGATCCATACCCGCTGCGCCCGCTGCGACGAGAAGAACGTGATCGTCGTGAACGTGCGGGCGGGAGGGCGCCTGGAGGCCGATCTTTGCCATCCCTGCTACTTCGAACTGGAACGGATCTTCCTCAAGTGGATAGGAAAGGGGCATCCTTCGAACAAGCCCCAGAAAGTGACGGAACCATGAGGGAACTCAAGAAACCCAAGAAGGATAAGACCCGCGTGTGGTGTCCAGGCGGAAATACTCCCATTGGCGGATGCAACCGGGAGAACGAGAGGGGATCAGATCGGAAGAGTGTTCGCTATGAGCGTTGTCCCGTGTGTAATCAGAGGTTCGAGTTGTACGCCCGGGACACCGAACCCGAGGACTCGAAGCCGGACATTCACTATTCGATTCCGAGGCACAAGGCGTTCTAGGGGCCAGCGGGGTGGCTTGGTAATCCTGACGGATAGCTCAGATAGGCCGGAGGGCATATGGCCAGCGTTGAAGGCACCTGGACGATCGACGAGGCGACCCTGGTCCGCGGGAAGAAGCTGGGGCTCGAGCTCCTCTTCTCGATCCGCGAAACGGTCCCGAAAGACCTCCAGAACGAGGCCCTCGGGGCCGCGGTCGCCTTCCTTCTGGGGCAGCACTACTCGACGATCCTGACCTATGGAGGATCGAAGGAAGCCGACGGCTGGCTCTCCGCGGTCCTCGAGAAGGCCCAGGGAGTCGCCGCCCAGGAAGGGAAGATCAAGGTCTCGTTTGCCTTCGCCCGCAAGGATTAAGGAGCGCCGCATGAAGCAGGAAAAGAAGTCGCTGGTCCCGGTGCCTCCTCCGGCGCCCAAGCCCATCTTCACGCTTGCCGACTCCAAGGCCGATTCCCAGAGGCTCATCAACGCCTTTCTATCCGGCCTCAACCCCAATACGCTAAGGGCCTATCAGAGATCGCTCGAGAACTTCCGCATCTTCCTGGAAGTCAAGGACATCCAGGAAGCGGCCGCGAAGTTCTTCTCGAAGTCTGCCGGTGAGGCCAACGCCATCGTCCTCTCCTACAAGAACCACATCGTGAGCCAAGGGAAATCCCCAGGGACCGTGAATGCCCGCCTCGCGGCCATCAAGTCGCTGGTCAAGCTGGCTGGGGGTCATCACCTGGTCGATCGAGATCAAGGGGTACGCCAGCCAGACCTACCGGGACACCCGTGGCCCCGGCCGGGAGGCCTTCGACAAGGTCGTCGCCGTGCTCGATCAGAAGGACGATCCGGTCTCGAAGCGCGATCTGGCGCTTCTGAGGATCCTCCATGACATCGCCTTCCGCCGCGGGGAAGCGGCCGCGCTCGACATCCAGGACGTCGACTTCAAGGCGAGGATGGTCAACTTCCGCGGCAAGGGCCGCCACGAGGACGAGACCTTCACGCTTCCCGCAGTCACCCAGGCCGCCCTCAAGCGGTGGATCGAGGCCTGCGGCCGCAAGGCGGGGCCGCTCTTTACGAACTTCGACAGCTCCAAGAAGGGGAGGGTCGAACACCGTCTGACGGGATCCTCGATCTATCGGATCGTCCGGTTCAAGTACAACCTCGTCCGCCCGCACGGCCTCCGGCACACGGCGATCACCGAGGCGCTGGACCTGACCGACGGCAACATGCGGGCGGTCCAGAAGTTCTCCCGCCACCGGGACGTGCGGGTCATCGAACGCTATGACGACAACCGGCAGGACGTCGGTGGGCAGATCGCCCGCAAGGTCGCCAGGGAGGAAGAAGGAAATGCCAGCGGGAAGGCATAATATTCTCGACACGATGGGATGACGCGTTTGGAGGCCCCATGGAAGATCCCCTTCAAGAAGGCCTGAGGCGCCACTACTGGGTCATCTCTAAGATCTCGCTCCTGACGGTTAACAATCCCGCCGAGCTCATCGAGATCGCGAAGCGCATCGACGAGCTCATCTCCGCGGTCGCCGTCGACCTCCTGGAGAAGTCGGACACCGACGAGAAGCGACTCTCCGAGATCAAGAAGATCCGCGCGGCGTTCGAAACCCGGTGGAAGGTCGTGCTTCCTGACCCTCTGGGATCAAAAGCCGTTGACGCCCAGAAGCCCCTGGGGTAAACTCTAGGAGATGATCGTCCCGGAAGCCATCGCGGTTGCAGCGCCCCGATTCGACATGCCCCGTCTGGGCGCCCCCTGCTTCCAAGGGCTCGGGCAGACGTCCGATGTCGACAAATTCATGGAGACGCTTCCCTTCATGGCCGGGGCGGGGGCCCTACTCATCGGGCAGAATTTCGTCCCCGCGACCTGGCCCCGACCCGTGCGCACGTTGGCGATCATCGCTGGCGTCGGACTGGTCGGATTCAGCGCCTACAAGCTGTTCTTCGAGTCGCCTGAGAAGCCTGAGGCGAAGCTCCAAACGAGCCCCCCGGACGTTTGGACGCCCCCGGTGGCTGGAGTCTCCAAGACTTCCGAGACGGACAAAAAGATTTCCCCGGTTGTCATCAAATTCGACTACGTTCCCGAGAAGTACAATCCCTTGTGGGCGTTTAGTCCGGCCATCATACTCTATGCAGCCGTGAGGTCGCTTTTCAATCCACAAGCGATCAGATCCGAAGGACCGAAGGTCAAGATCACGATCGAGAATAACCTCAGCAGGAACATCACGTTCCTCATCAAGGCCAAGAAATGGCTCCTGGCACCTCCCGAAAAATCGTTAAAGTCGAGTGAGGACGTTGTAATCGATAAAGGCAAGGGCGTGCTCGAGAAAACGTGGCCGGACCAGACCGTCACGGTCAAGTCGAAAGAGGCCCTCATGCGTCTCTTCGATCCGGAAACGCCTAAGGACACGGAGCTCAGACTGGTCGAATTCGAAATCTACGAAGCGACTTCAAAATCTCTCCTCTATACCTACTACACCTTGATCCCGAAGGCCCAGCTCATCATGGGCGAATAGAAGTAGTCCAACCCCATCAAGGAGACCATTATGAAGAAACCCAATTGGTGGCAAACTCTGTTCGGATCGTACGACTATCCCGAGGAGAAGGCCCGCGAGAAGAAGATCGAGGAATGCGAAGACCGCTACGGCAAGATCGGGAAGCACCACAAGAAGATCAAGGAGGAAGGCAAGACCGACCGGTGGGAATGGGAGTGGACGGTCTGGACCTACCACAAGATCATCCAGGGAGCGATCGATCCGGACATTTCAATCCGAAAGAAGGGAATCTGGGTGATGGACGGGCAG
>Ga0315284_10009165_pt1 | contig 14118 bp, 8 predicted proteins | sample YL17G09_16_MG_FD_203696 | JGI IMG/M metagenome (GOLD analysis project Ga0315284, IMG submission 203696) | Sediment microbial communities from Yellowstone Lake, YNP, Wyoming, USA - YL17G09_16 | ecosystem: Environmental > Aquatic > Freshwater > Lake > Sediment | place: USA: Wyoming | collected... | reverse complement strand
AGAGAGAGAGAGAGAGAGAGAGAGAGAGAGAGAGAGAGAGAGAGAGAGAGAGAGAGGGAGAGAGAGAGAGAAAGAGAAAAGAGAAAGAGAAAGAGAGAGAAAAAAGAGAAACTAGGGTGAAAATTAAAAAAAACAGGAAAAAAAACTCGTATCCAAAACTCCAAAGAAAAAAGATGACGCCTGCTCCCTCCAGCGGAAACAAAAGAGTGCACCTTCTCTACGACTCCCTCGATATGATAAAGAACAAGGGCTCTCGTGGAAGAGGCGACAACGGCGACAGCGATGGCAAAAGCAGCAGCGGCGGTGGTGGCGGCGGCGCGGACGAGAGGATTCCCGCGTCTCGCCCGCCGTTTTCGAGCGAGGCGCCGGCGCTGGCGACGCCCCCCTCGATCTCTTCTTTCCCCCCTCCTCCGCCCCCTTCCATTCGCCGCCCCCGCTTCTCCGTCGCCCTCATGCAAGACTCCGACATCCCCGAGGTCCTCCAAGCGATAGCCTCCGCCTTCTCGGCCGAGGCGAGGGGGCTCGGACTCTCGGAGGCTGCGTTTGTCGGCCTCCACGCCCGGCTGCTCGCGACCGAGCGCGGCAGGAGAGCCTTCGGGCTCGCGGGCGTCGCAAGGGAGGAGAAGGGGCGCGACGGCGGGAACGGCGGCAGCTTCGGCAGCGGAGGGGAGGGCACAGAGCAGCAGCCGGGAGCCTTCCTCGGCGTCGTCGTCGTGCAGGGAGCTGCCGGAGCAGGCGAGGGAGAGGAAGCGGCGACCTCGACCTCGACCTCCCCCTCCTCTCCGCCCCCTCTCTCGGAGAGGCTCCGCGCCCTCCGCGCCGGCTTCGGCTCCGTGCGGTCGCTCTCCGGCAGCACCCGGGTCGCGGCCCTGCACCTGGCGAGGGACCTGCTGCTGCCCGAGGCCCTCTCGGAGGGCGAGCTGCTGCTCGAGTACCTCGCGGTGGCCCCGCGGGCGAGGGGGCAGGGGGTCGGCAGGGCGCTGCTCGCGTTTGCCGTCGCTGTTGCCGGGGCCGAGGGGGGAGGGCGCCCCTCGCCGGGGGAGGAGGGGGGGAAAAAGACGTCCCTGACGCTGTGGGTCGACGAAGGCAACGAGGCGGCGCTGGCCCTTTACTTCTCCGCCGGGTTCCGGAGGGTCCCGACAGCGGCAGCCGGTGGCGGAAAGGGGGAGCAGCAGGAGGAGGAGCAGGAAGAGAGCGATGGCGGCAGAGACGGGCGCAGCAGCAGAGGCATGTCGCTCTCCTCCTCCTCCTCCTCCCTTGCAGCAGCTGCGATGACGCTCTACAACCGCGCTCTGTGCCGCTTCTTTCTGGGATCGAGCCGCTGGGTCAGGCTGGCGCTGCCGCTGGGGGCGGCGAAATGAAAGAAGAAAGCAAGGCGAGGAGGAAAGGATGAAGAGGAGGGTCGAGGTCGGAGGGCGTCTGGGGCGAACAACGAAAAGTGGTCAGAAGTTCCATTGTGCAACGCAGCGACTGGAAAAATTGTGCCGTGCCGACTACAATTGCCTCCTCGTTACGTCCGTCTTCGAGATATGGGAAACTGCTTTTCCGGTGCAGAGGTGCGTGCTCTGCGCCTCTGCGGGATGAGACCGCGGGAAGAGTCGCCGTGCGGGAAGAGGGCGACATCCGCGAGAGCGACGTCGACGTCCCTCGAAAAAAAAGCTTCTCCAGCGACTTTTCTTTTCCTTTCGTCTCTCTGACCTTCAAAAAAAACAAAAAAAAACTCTCAGCCCTCCGCCGGCGGCAAGCGAGTCACCGCCGCTTCGTTCTCCGCGTCAGCGTCCTCTTCCTCCTCCCGCTCGCCCCCTCCGCCGCCCTTCGACGACTTCCTCGTCGTCAAAGTGGACGGCTCCTCCCCGCCACCGCCTCCCATCACCGACGTTTTCACTCTCGGCCGCGTCCTCGGCCGCGGCGCGTTCGGCGTCACGCGCCTCGCCAAAGAGCGCGCCACGGGGCAGAGCGCCGCGGTCAAGACCATCGCCAGGCGCCGCATCGCCGCGATTATGCCGGACGGCGCGGAGCGCGTGCGGAGCGAGGTCGAGGCAATGCGGAGGGTGGCCGGGCATCCCCACATCGTCTCCCTAAAGTCCTGCCACGAGGACGAGAAGGGCGTGCACCTTGCGATGGTGAGAGATGATTTCTTTTTCATTTATGGAGGAAGAGAGAGAGAGAGAGAGAGAGAGAGAGAAGGCTAGACGAAAACTCACGTTCTCTCCTTCTCTCCCTCTCTCCGCCTCTCCCTCCCTCAACAAAAACAAAAACCAAACCGCAACTCAAAAAACAGGAGCTCTGCTCCGGGGGCGAGCTCTTCGACCAGGTCTCCAAGCGCGGGGCCTACACCGAGGCCTGCGCCGCCTCCTTGGTCCGCGAACTCGCCCGCGTCGTCGCGCACTGCCACGACCGGGGCGTCGTCCACCGCGACCTCAAGCCGGAAAACCTCCTGCTGGCCTCGCCGCAGCCCGACGCCGCGCTCAAGGCGATCGACTTCGGCCTCGCGGCGCTGGTGGAGCCCGCTGGGGGCTCGTCCTCGGCGCGCGGGGGGCCGCCGCTCACCGAGCTCTGCGGCTCGCCGCTCTACATCGCGCCCGAGGTCCTCCGCCGCTCCTACGGCAGGGAGGCCGACCTCTGGTCCGTCGGCGTGATCGCCCACGTGCTGCTGACCGGCCGCGCGCCGTTCGAGGGACCCACGGAGAAGGAGCTCTTCGACCGCATTCTGGCCCAGAAGCTCGACTTCCGCTCGGAGCCGTGGCCGCAGCTCTCCCCGGGGGCCAGGGACTTCGTCTCTCGCCTGCTCGAGCGGGATCCCCGCAGGAGGCTGACCGCGAGGCAGGCGCTGGAGCACTCGTGGCTCTCCGACGGGGAGGGAGGAGGGAGCGCCGCCGCCGCGGCGGCGGCGAAGAAGAAGATGGCGTGCGCGAAGCAGCTCGACGTGCTGAAGACGATGTGCAACTTCGCGGCGGCCGGGAAGGTCCGCAGGCGCGCCGCGGCGGTCGTCGCGGAGCGCGCCCCTCCCGAGCTCGTCGAGGCGCTGCTCTCGGCCTTCGCAAAGGTCGACGCGGCGGACGCCGGGGACGGGACGGTCGCCCTGGGCGCGCTCCCTCGTCTTCTCGGCTGCGTCGACGCCGGGATGGCTGCGCTGAAGAGCCGGGAGGGGCTCGACGCCGCCGCCGCGATCGCCGCGGTGGCCGCTGCCGGGGACGTCGCGGCCGAGGCGGCCATCGCCGCCGCGGCCTGCGCGTGCGCAAAGGCCGCTTCCTCCCCCCCCTCCTCCCCTTCCCCGTCTCCCCTGCCCTCCGCGACGGCGAGGGCGATCCTGGAGGTTTTCCACGAGGTCATGGGCCACGACGGCACCGAGTGCGGCTGCAGGGTCGACTACGTGGCGCTGCTCAAATCCGCGGCCGAGGAGGCGCGGGCCCTGCGCGAGGAGACGCTCGTGGCGGCGCTCGCGAGGCTCGACCGCCAGAGGGCGGGCGAGCTGCCGAGGAGCAAGGTGGAGGCCGCGACGAGGAGGCACTGCCGGGCGATCCCGCAGCACGTCATCGACAGGGCCGTGGCGGCCGCGGCCGAGGCCGCGGAGGAGGCGAGCTGCGCTCCCGGGAAGATGGCGAGGAAGAGGAAGGAGGACGTTGGCGAAAGCGTCGCCGTCGCCGCCGCAGCCGCCGAAACCAAAAAGAAGCCGGAGACGGCCGAAAAGGGCAAAAAAGTGAAGGGGAGCGCGGGGGAAGAGGAGCAGATGGTGGATTACGAGCTCTTTTGCGCAGCGCTCGCCAAGGTGTGCCCCTCGTGCCCCAACGCCGCGAAGGCCGCATGAGGAATAGAAGGAAGGTTTTGGGGGGGAAAAACTTCCTTTTTTTCAGCAAAAACCTTGCTTTTTTTCAGCAAAGAAAAAAAAACAATAAAGCGAGCCCTTTGTCTCATCGTCTCTTTTTGCCTTAACCCCAAACAGAACTCTCTGCAGAGGTCTTTTTTTCCGAACTCGCCTTGTGGTCCGCGACCCGCGCTCTTTCCCCGTTTGTGTAAAAGAGCACCAAAGAAAAACACGAAGACGAAAACAGAAAGGGACTCGTTTATGACACACTAAAAAAAAACAAAAAAAACCCTCTGGTGCTCCTCTCTCTCCCCCCCTCTCCCTCTCATTGCCCCTCCCTCCTCGCCTTCCCCTCTCTCTCTCCTTTTCATGCCCTGCACGGCGGGAAATACCTGCCCCCGATCTGCGCGCCCCTGCTGACCGCCATCGCGACCGCCTGCTCGAACTGCCGCGGGCTCGCCCGCAGCATCTCGGCCGCCTCCTTGTTGAGCGGGTCCGAGGGGTTCGGGTCGAGGAACAGGTGCGTGAGGCCGTAGGCGACGTGGCTGATCGAGAGGACGGGCTTCCAGTCCTCGCGGAGGATGTTGAGGCAGACGTTTCCTTCGACGTCGATGTTCGGGTGGAAGACCTTCGTGGCGCACTTGACCTTCGGCGGCTCGTGAGGGTAGCCCGTGGCCGAGACTCTCACGTCGAAGACGAAGCGGCCGCTGCGGTAGGCTCCCTCGTCTGGGGCGACGGTGATGGTAAAGTTGAGCGGGGACGCGTCGGGGCCCGTGGAGAGGTCGATGCGGACGCCATGGATGGAGGTGAGCTCGGACATGTCTAGTGTTTTCGAGAGAAGAAGAAGTTGGGGGAGGGCGGTGGGGGGGCGGGGCGGGGGAAGTGACAAGGGAAAGGTTTTTGAGATTCTTCCTCTTTCTTTCTTTGCTCTCTTTCTCTCTCTTTCGCTCGCTCGTTCCCTTCCTCTCCTTTTTGCTTTTCTCTCTTCTCCTTTTTTACCTTTCTGAAGCCGCAGCTCCCCCGGGGACTGCTTCTTGGGCCCCCCTGAAGCGGCGGACTCGGCGTCAGCCTTTTGCTTCTCCTGTGTTTTTTGTTTCATTTCGTTTTCGGGGTTCGGCGAAGCGGTTGAGGAGGTCGAGCGTGAGAAAGAGAAACGCGTGACGAGGGCATTGGTCGTTTGCCTGCATTCTCGCTTCGTCCCTACTCTTCCTCTCTTCCTCCCACGCCTCCTCACCTTGACGCTGAAGAGCTTGATCATCGTGCTTCCCCCACTGCTGCTGACACAAAGCGCGGGGGGGAAGAATCGGAGAAGAACGCAGAGAACCGGAAAAACACTGCCCCCCGAAACTCGACGCTCTCGACGATGCTCTGCTGTTTTTTGTCAGTGCCTTTTTTTCTCTCCTCTTCTTCTCTTGTCTCTTCTTTGCTCCTCGCGGGGTCACCTATGGAGACACACGAGGCTATGTTTTCGCTCAAGGCAAAAGAGAGAGAAGCAGAGATGCGAGCAAAGACGCAGTCGAGAAGAGAGAGAGAGTGAGAGAGAATCGACGATGATCAAAGAATAAGAAAAAGTGGAGTGTCGGTCAGAAGGGAAAAAAACTGCTGTTGCCAAAAAAAACAGAAAAAAATGAAGCACCCGCCGCGGCCCCTCCTCCTCCTCGCGCCCCTGCTTTTCGCGGGCTGCCTCCTCTGTCCCGCCACGTTGGCCCTCAAATCGCCCATTAGCGATGCGGACTATCTCCTTCTCGGCTCCCCGGCCGCTCTCGCCGCGTGCCCGGCCCCTCCGGGAAAGAGCTCGACCTCTTCTCCCTCTTCCTCTTCCTCTTCTTCCTCTTCCCCTTCTTCTTCCTCTTCCTCTTCTTCGTCTTCGTCGTCGTCGTCGCCGCCGGCGTCTTCCTCGGTCAACGCCCTCGCTTCCGCTCTCTGGCGCGCCGTCCCGTTCGTCGGCTCCGCGGTCCCCTCCCGCCTCTTCGCCCCCGAGGAAGACATTCCCCGCGGCCCTTACTGGCGCCACTTCTGGGAGAGGCTGGCCGCGAGCCTCGCGCTGCTCCTCGCCGCCCTGCTCGCGGCGCTCGCCCTCGCCGCCGTCGCGCTCTCGAGGTCCTGCAGCGGCTGCGGGCCCCGCCGCAGGAGGGCCGCGGTGGGGAGGGGGAGGGGGCCGCTCGGGCGCCGCCTGCCCCGCGCTCCCCCGCTGGCGCGCTCCTCGCACGCGCAGACGCTCCATCTCGAGGGAGGGGAGGAGGAGGGCGCCGCCGCGATCGCTGTTCCTCCTCCCCCCGCCTTGACGGCAAAAAGGAAGCGCTCCTTGACCTTCACGCTCCTCGCCGCCCTCGCTGCCGCGCTCGCGCTCTCCGCGGCGCTCGCCGCGTGCTACGGCCTCTCCCGCGCCGAGAGCAGGCCCCTGCTCGACGAGGTCGAGGGGCTCGTGAGAGACGTGCAAGCATGGTTTTCCTCGATGTCGGAAGGGATCGGAGCCGTCGCGGGGCCGCTGCGCTCGGCGTCGAGGTCGCTGGCGGCCGCGGCCGACGCGCTCGGAGCCGCCGCCCTCGCTGCCGTCCCCGCGGCGGCGGCGGCGGCCTCCTCGCTCCGAGACGCCTCCGCGGCGGCCTCCGGCGCCGCCGACGCCCTCTACGACGCCCGTGCAAGGGTTGTAGACGTCTCTGGGTCCCTCTCCGAGGTCTGGGCGGGGACCGTCGAGCCGATAGCCTCCAAAGCGGAGCTGGGAAGGGCGACGCTCACGCTCGCGCTCCTCTCGGCGGCCGCGCTGGCCTCTCTTTCCCTCGCGGCCTCCTCGGCCTTTGCCCTCCCGGAGCGGAAAGAAGCGCCGCCAGCAGGAGGAGAAGGGGACAGAGAGGACGTGTTACCGCTCTCCTTGAAGCGGAGGAAGCTCAGGAAATGGCTCTCGGTCTCCGTCGCGCTCGCGCTCTCCCTGTGCGTGCTCGTTGCATTTTTGGCGGCGGTCTATTTGGCGATCGCGCTGCTCGGACACGACGCGTGCGCCAACGCCGAGCCGCAGCTCCTAGCCCGCGCTCGAGCCGCCGCGGCTTCTTCCGCCGCCGCTTCGGGAGAGGGGCTCGCGGAGCAGGCCTCGGCCGGGAACGCAGCGGCGGCGACGGTGGCCTTTTTCCTCTACGGCCCGGCGCCGGCCGCGCGCCTCGCGACCGTGCTGCGCGGTCTGCCCCCCTCCCTCTCTCCGGCGTCCTTCGATCCGATCGAGGAGTTTCTCGACCTGGACGCCGACGCAGCGTGCGAGGAGGCCGTCGCGGCGGGCGGGCTGGCGCTGGCGGCGATAGAGGGGCTTTCCTCCGGAGGCGCGGCGGCGCCCGAGGTCGCCGCGGCGGCTGCAGCGGCGGCCGCGGCGGCGGAGGCCGCGCTCGCCTCCGTCGCGCTCGCTTCCGGGACTCTGACCTCCCTCCGCGACTCTGGGGCCCTGTCCCCGGGCACCGGCCGCGCCTTGTACGTCCGCGCGAAGGGGACCGCGTGCTGCCGCGCTGTCGACGGCGCCGGATCGCTGTGGCTCTCCCTCTTCGTCGCCGCCTTTTCGCTGCTGCTCTCTTCCGCGGCGGCCGGGGTGGTCTTGGAGAAGGCGGAGACCCGCGCGCAGCGACGGGCCCGCGCGCTACAAAAGGCGGCAGAGAACGAGAGGAGGAGGAAGGAGGAGAAGACGGAACGAGGCGGCCCCGCGGGAGCCGTGGTGTCCACGTCCTCGCCCTCGGCCGTCCCTATCCCCTCGAGGCCGCCGCCGCCGCCGCCGCTGCCGGTGCCGGCGCGCAAGAAAGGGACCGGAGGAGCCGTCGGCGCCGGCGGCGACGGCGGCGGCGGCGGCGGCGGCGGCCTGCTCCCGTTCCCTTCGCTCGAGACACGGGGGTCATGGAAGCTGACCACCGGGGCGGCAGCCGCAGCAGCGCCGGCAGCGGCGGCAGCCCCCTCTTCGGGCTCCTCCTCTTGGGGACCCCCCGCGCCGGCGTTGCAGTCGCAACGAAGCGTCCGTTGGGGCCCGTTGACGGTGGTCGCCGCCGCCGCCGCTCCTGCGCCTGCGCTCGCTCCTTTGAGCTCCCCCTCTTCTCTTTCTTCGAGCTTTCTGAGCCCACCGCTGCCGCCACCGCCCTCGGCGCCCTCGGCGCCGCCGCTCCCTCCCGACGCCGCTCCTGTTAACTGCGACGCGAGGCCTCCGAGCTGGGTGACGTATCCGGCAGTTCAGAGATGAAAAGCGGATTTTGATTGTAAAGACAGGTCGTATCGTTGGTGTTGTTTTTTTTCTTCTCGGAGATCTTTCTTTTTACACTTTTTCACTTTTTTTGTTTTTCAGCGCCGCTGATTTTGCCTCGCGGCAGAGGGCAGCGCCGCTCCGGAGGCGGCGCCGGCGCCCCTGACGGCCCGCAGCTCCTCGGGCTCGGATATCGCGACCGTGAGCAGCTCGCCCGAGGCCGGGTGCGTGAACGAGATCGACGACGCCCAGAGGAGGAGGCTGGGCGAGGAGGAGGAGGAGGAGGAGGAAGAGGAGGACGAAGACGAAGACGAAGGCGATGCCATCGCCGTCGTCGCCCCCGTCGTCGTCCTTCTTCGCCTCTCCTCTCGCTCCCTCGTCGCTGGCGGCGTCCTGCTGCTCCTCGTCGACGCCTGCTGCTTCTCGTAGTGGATCAGCAGCCCCGCTGCCTCGGGAGGGAGTAGCGGCGGAGGCGGAGGCGGCGCTCCGCGCCCCGCGAAAGGGGAGGAAGAGGAGCCGCCGCCGCGTCGGCGCGCGGGCGGGGCGGAGAGCAGCTGCCGTCCTCCCGGTCCCTCCTCCTCCTCCTCCTCCTCCTCCTCCTCTCCCTCCTCGACCCACGGGGGAGAAGCGGAGGAGCGCGCGGACGCCGCAGCTGCAGGCGGGTCGCACCGCGGCGGGGGCCTCCCGGAGACGGAGGCGCGGCGGAGGATCGTCGGAGGGGACGATCGCGACGGGGGGAGGCGGACGGCGGAGCGAGCGAGCTGCGCTCCAACGACCGACGACCCGATTCCTCCCCCTCGCCCCTCCCCCGCCTCCGCCGCCCTCTCGCGGGCCTCGGCCCGCCTGCGGGAGGCAGCGTCGGCGCGGAACCTGTCGACGGCGGTGGAGCCCGAGAGGGCATTGGCCGCCGTCTCCTCCTCGTCGTCGAGGGCGCTTTCGGCGCTTCCGGCGCTTTCGTCGAGGATGCTGAACCGAGAGGCAGCGCTGCCCCTGCCGCTTCCTCCCCCCCCGTTCCCTCCTCCTCGCCGCCCCATCCTCGCCCTGGCCGTCGCCGCCGAGTCCCTGTGGTCGTCGTCATCGGCGTCGAGCGATCCTGCTCCCTCGAGGAGGCGCGCGGCGCCGGCCGCCGCGGCAGCAGCTGCGGCGGCGAGGCTGCGGCGAGGCCGCGGCGGCGCCCGCTGCTGCGAGAGCTCGCGCCCGCTGCCGCCTCTGCCGTTCCCCCCGGCCACCAGCAGGGGGTGCCCGGCGAGGGCCAGGTGCCGCCGCAGCTGCTGCGGCCTGCCCGTCAGCGGCTGCACCTCCAGCACGCTCACCCACTCGGAGGGGCCGCCGCCGCCCTCGGGGCCGACGGAGCCCGAGCCGGGCGAGCGGGAGGAGGAGGGGGCGCGAGAGGAGGCGACGTCGCGGCACCCGAGCGACCGCCACGAGGTGAGGGCCGGCGCGCCGTCGAGCGGCGCCGCGACGCGCCCCGCCGCGCCCGCGGGGAGCCTCCCCGCGACCGCTGCCAGCCACCGCGTCGCGACCTCCCTCGCGCCGAACGCCGCCGACAGAGCGGCCAGCGCCGGCTTCGTCTTGGCGACGAGGACGAGCCCCCCGGCGGCGGCGTCGAGGCGGTGCACGGGCCGCGGGCTCCACAGTGCGCCGACGAGCGGCGAGGGCGCAAGCAGCGGGCGCCGCCGCCCGCCCTCGCCGCCCGCCGCCGCCCCCGCCCCGAGCAGCCTCTGCAGGGAGGGCCTCCCCGGTCCCGCCCCCTGCGTCGGGAGCCCGCGGGGCTTGGAGACGACGGCGAGGTGGTCGTCCTCGTAGGCGACGGAGATCCCGGAGGAATCGGGCGAGGTCTCGTTGGACAGGGGGGAGGAGGAGGAGGAGGAGGTCGGGGTCGCCGCCCTCGGCTCGAGCTCCCTCGCTCCGTCCCGCTGCGTCCACTCGACTACGTCGCCGACTTTCAGACCCGCGTCCTGCCTCGCCGGGACGCCGTTGAGCAGGACCTCTCCCCGGCGGCAGGCCTTGCGGGCCGCGGTGAGCGTCGGGAGCTCTCCGGGGAGGAGCAGGGGCAGGGAGTGGGCGAGCGGCGGGAAAGAGGTCGCTGACGACGACGACGACGACGACGACGACGACGACGACGACGACGACGACGACGACGGACCTTTTTCGAGAGGCGGCAGGAGAGCCTCGCTCACTTCCGCCGAGGCGACGACGACGTATCCCTGTCTGCGCGTGGGTCCCCATCTCGTCTTCGGGAAGGACGCGGAGACGACCTCGGCGCTCGAGGGCTGCGTTTTGGGATCAGGATCGGAATCGGGGGGGAGGGGGAGAGAGCGGGGAGCGCGGAGGGGCGTGTAAGAAAAGAGGGAACACCGCCGACGCATTTAAAAAAAAAGGAGCGGGAACCGGCGTCGACGACGAAGAGAGGGCGTTCCCTTCAATCCTTCGTTTCCAACCGCTTTCTAACTCACCGCTTCCGATATGGCCCAGCCAGAGCTCCTATTCGCTGTAGAAGACCGGAGAGGGGGGTCGCGGCGCGAGGAGAGAGGGGAAGAAGAAGAAGGAGGCTTCCTAGAAGAAGAAGAAGACGTCGACGATGGTGTCGCCGACGCTGCGACAAATGCTCTTTGGCGAGGAGCAGAGGCAGCTCGCGCGGCTTCTCCGACCGGCCTCGCCGCCGCGCCGAGGATCCTTGCCGAGCGGCTCGTCGCCATGGCGAGAAAGACGCAACAGAAGGTCGCAACGCAGAGACAGAGAGAAAGGGCGGGAGGATCAAGGGTCAAACGGAAGACTAGATGAGAAGATGCGAAAGAATGAATTTGAGATCGGCGACCTCAACGACCTCGACCTCGACAGCCATGGGGGGGGCGTTTCTTCAAGGGATTATCATTTCACACACACTTCCGCAAGCTCTCAAAAAAACGAATCGAAAAATCTTAAAGGGAACAAGGCAAAGGTCGACATCAGTTGCGTCTGTCGTCATTTCGTTCGTTGAGTCCCCGCCGAAAAAAGGAAAAGAAAAGAAGGAAAAACTCAGACAGCCTGCAGAGGGAACCCCCTCGTCGTCTGCATCACGCTCCTCGTCGTCGCCCCGCCTCCAAACCCTTCGCCCTCCGCCGAGGCCGTCGCGTCCGCGGCCCTGGACACGGAGCAGGGCACGCCGTTGACCGAGACCTCGGCGGGGGCTAGTGAGAGAGCAGGGGCAGGAGAGAAGGAGGAGGCAGAGGCAGAGGCAGAGGCAGAGGGAGGCGGAGGCGAAGCGCTCCCGGTGCGGACGACGAGCGAGACGGAGACCGAGCTGCCGGCCGATGGCCACAGCACCGACCACGGGTCGGAGACCGTCGCCCTGACAGCGCCTCCGGGGACGACGTGTGCCGACCCGGGGGCGACGCCGTGGGCCTGCAGCACCGCGGAGTAGCCCCCCGCGCTTCCTCCCTTCCCCCCCTCCGAAGACCGGGACATCGAGACGACAAACGGCGGCGCGACGGCGGCGCGGCCGAGGTTGGCGAGCGTCAGCACGACCGAGGCGACGGCCGAAGAGGCGGAAGAGTTCCCGTATCCGCCCCCGCTGCTCGCCGCCTCCGCGGCGCCCCTGGCGTCGAGGGAGTAGACAGCGGCGCATCCCTTCTCCGCCTCCGCGGCGGCCTCCTTCTCCGCCTCGGCGACGACGGTCCCCGAGCCGGGAAGGGAGGGAGGGTTGCCGGCGGCCGCCAGGACGTCGGTCGGCGCGGGCCCCGCGCCCTCGCGCCAGGCGGTGCTCGGCGCCGCGGTCCAGGGAAGCAGGCCCATCCCCCTCTGGAGCCACTCGACCTGCTTCCAGTCTACGAGAGGGACGGCAGAAGAGGAAGCGTCGGAGGAGGGGGGAAGGAGGAGCGACGACGCGCCCGCGGCCTTCCACTCGCCCCAGCTCCACGACCGCACCGGCGGCCTGCTTGCCCCGCCCAGCGGCGGCGCCGCTGCCGAGGCGCACGCGGGCAGGCCGCAGGTGGGCTGGAGCCACGCCGAGAGGTCGGACCGCAGCTTCGCGGCCCTCTCCGAGGCCCAGATGGGCCCCTCGCCGAGGCCGCCGACGACGACCGCGAAGCGGTGGCAGGAGCTCTCGCCGTCGAGGCAGTGGCCCCTCGAGGCCAGCGTGCCGAACGACGCGTCGAGCGCCCGCCACAGCCTCTGCGAGGCCGGGAGCTCCGCGCGCTCCGCGCCCCCGTCGCCTCCGCCGCTGACGCCCAGGGTCGGGGAGAGGACCACGCGGTCGAGGTAGGCGGCCCTGGTGCCGACGAGCTCGGTCAGGAAGCCGTCGGCCGAGGCCAGCGCTTCGATCCCCGCGGCGGCGAGCGCGGCCGCGTCCGTCGCGAACCCGGCGCCAGTCAGGACGGCCGGGGCGCCTCCCCTCCCCGGCAGCGGCGCCCCGACCCCGAAGAGCGCGGCCTGCCCCCCTCCGGGGACCAGGAGCAGCGCCGAGGGGGCGACGCGAGAGATCGAGTCCATCGCGGCGAGGGCGAGCCTCCGGAGCGAGGGAGGCGGGGGGACGGGAGCGGGGGAGCGGGCCGCGCCCTCGGAGGAGGGCGGCCTTGGGGGCGCGGCGCCCGGCGTCGCCCACGAGAGCGAGAGCGCGTCGGGGTCGGCGAGCAGCCGCAGCGCCAGCCCCCGCGCCCCGACGGTCGCCGCGGCGCCCCCGGCTTCACCTCCGCCGCCGCCTCCGCCTCCCGCGAGGAGGGGCGCGTTCGCCACCGCGGCGGCGACGCGGGACCATCCGTCGACCCACAGGGCGGGGTCCTCCGCGGCGGTGGCGCCGGCGTCCTCGAGGACGACGAGGAGGCCGGCCTCGGCGGCGCGCGCGGCGGCCCAGGCGAGGCGCGCGAGCGGCAGCGCGCTCGAGGAGAAGGGCGGCGCGCCGGCGTTGCACTTTGTGGTGCCCTGCGGCGGCAGCTCCGCGCCCTCGGGCCAGTGGTTCCACGCCGTCGGGGGCGAGGAGGCAGGGGCCGTGGCGTTCCTGACCTCTCCCTCGGGCGTCGCGGAGCATTCAACCTCTGGCGCGGTCGACGAGGGAGGAGGTTTCATCGCCGTCGCCGTGCCCAGGACCACTGGCATCGAGAAAGGGAACTTGACTGCGGTGAACCCCAGGGCGCGCATGCGTGCGAACTGGGTGCGCGCGTCGGCGTCCGCGGTCGTGGGAAGAGAGGAGGCAGAGGAGGCGGAGACGGGGAGACCGCGCAGCCACCCGCCGGTCTCGGCGGCATCGAACCCGGGCCATGCCACGGCCCTGAGGTCGAAGGGGACGCCATCCGGGCCGAGGAGCAGCGCCCCGCGCGTCGACAGGGGGCTGCTTTCGCTGCCAAAGGACTCGGACGACGCAGCCGCCTCGCCGGTCGACCCCCCGGGCTGGAGCGGCGGGGAGGCTCTCTCGGCGGCCCAGGAGAAGACGTCGCCGACCATCGACGCGAGCGAGACCGGCGGCGGCGGGGGCGGGTCGGAGGTCGAGGGCGAGGCGGCGACGGCGGCAGCAGTGGCAGCAGCAGCAGCAGCGAAGTCGTCGAAGGCGACTTCAATCTCGTCAGCAGCAGCAGCAACAGCGGCAGCAGCGGCGTAGGGAGTCGGCAGCGGGGCCTGGATGGGCGTCGTCGTCGCCGTCGAGCCGTCGTCGGAGACAAAGACGTCGCTGCCGAGCACGCCCCCCTCGTCTGCTCCTCTCGGGCGGCCCCTCGTCCTCGGCGTGTCCGCGGGGGAAAGGGGAGTAATCATGGGCGCCACGGGCCAGGTCTGAGGCGGCGTCGTGGTTGGCGCGGGAACGGTGGTGGTGGGAGGGGGCGTCGAAGGCAGCTCGGTGGCGGGCGGCGGCTTTGTCGTTGCCGGCGGCGTCGTCGTCGGCGGAGGTGGCGTTGTCGTCGTCGGCGGCGGCGTCGGCGGGCTCGGCGTCGGCGTCGGAGGAGCGGGCACGGGCTGCGTCCCGTTGCTGTTGTTCTTGTACCACGGCTTGAGGCCCACGGACTCGAGGTAGCGGATCTTGTTCCAGTCGATCGTCGTCCAGTCGTTCTGGACGATGCCTGTTTTGTTTTATTTTGTTTCGAAGGAAAGAGAGAGAAAGAAAAGTGTGTGGGTTTTTTTCCCCCCTCTCCTTTCGGGT
>Ga0315284_10009164_pt1 | contig 14118 bp, 15 predicted proteins | sample YL17G09_16_MG_FD_203696 | JGI IMG/M metagenome (GOLD analysis project Ga0315284, IMG submission 203696) | Sediment microbial communities from Yellowstone Lake, YNP, Wyoming, USA - YL17G09_16 | ecosystem: Environmental > Aquatic > Freshwater > Lake > Sediment | place: USA: Wyoming | collected... | reverse complement strand
ATGGAGAGGACTTAAATCCAAGTTCTTGAACAAAATCGTGGGAGAACCTGATTTCTTCATCTCCATCAAGTTGTTGAGATCAAGGTCTCCCAATATAAATCATGAATTATTTAATTCGCCCGCGCGCAAAAAAGAAAGAAGGAAAGCCAAGCAAGGACCATAAGAACCAATAGTCTTCGTGGCGCGCGTTATGTGTCGAAGCTTGACTAGCGTGACCTGTCCTCTGGCTTATGAAGTCCCATTCAGGTTCCCCAAAAAGCGCGCGCATTACAACAAACAACGTGAATTACCATGCTTTGGTAACAATAAACAGGTAACAATCGGTAACTTTCCTCTTTCTTCCTCAAATTCTGAAAACAATGGAAACCACAACATCGTTTTGACTTTTTTTCGAGTTTTGTTACTGAACCCTGTTCTCGAAGAATCAAGCTCCTTTTACGGAAATAGGATGGACTAATTCCTGAATCGTTGGTTTCATTCTGGTTTCACGTTTTTGTGCAAAAGGTTTTTAGTGTGTTATCTGCAAAGTCAATTCCCGAATCAGTTTCTAGTCTGCAAAATCAAAACCGTTGTCAGATTCTCGTTCTGAAGATTGAGAGTCGTGTCAGATTCTGGTTTTCAAATAGAGTCGAGGAATACCTTTGGAATATTGAGGCATATACAAGCATACGCAACGCTTTTAACTACTCAACGGCAAGGTTCGTAAATTCTTACGAAACATCTCGAGCAGCGTTCCTTTCTTCCATCCAAAGAAGAAGAAACAGCGCGGAATAGCCGCCAAAAAACATCGATTTTTTCTCGTGGTTAATCATTTGAACTCTGAACTCACCGTCAAGGGCGAGCATAACATGATGATTATCTACGTGATAACCTTACTTTGGCGCGCTACGTTGGTGGAGAGCGTACTCCTAGCGTGACCAACAACGTCAGAGCCTCGCTGTTCCTTACCAATAATACGCTAATTGTCTGGTCTGCTGAGGTGTGCTCTTCCAGGTAAGTTGAGAGGTCATCCATGTTTCTGATTCTCGTGCCATCGATTGCTATCACGATGTCGCCTCCAATTGTCACTAAGCTTCCATCAACTTGGACTTGCCTTGTGCCGCCTCGCAGACCGGCCTTGTCCGATGGTCCTCCGTTTGTGATTTGAGATACTAGCCAACCATATGTCACGTTTGTGCTCATCGCTTGCGCAATCTGAAACGTCATGTCTGTTCCTGATGCTCCCAACCAGGGATGGCTGTTATACGAACCGTTCGTGATCAAAGATTCGATTTCTCGCAGTATTGAACTCGAAGGAATCGCGAATCCTAACCCCTGGGAATCGCTTACGATGGCGGTGGTTATACCGACGACTTCACCTTGATAATTCAGAAGCGGCCCCCCCGAGTTACCAGGGTTTATTGGCGTCGTTGTCTGGATGCAATTACCTATAGAATATCCGCCTGTCGTGCTCTCGGTAATTGTTCTGCCAAGGGCGCTGACTATTCCGACAGTCACCGATCCAGCTAGTCCATAAGGATTGCCGACGGCAAGCACTGGATCACCGACTTCTAACATTGATGAACTTGTGATCGTGAGCGGTTTGTACTCATCCTGTGGCGCATTTGCAGAAAGCACCGCAAGGTCTGCGTAGGGATCCGAACCAGTCACGTTGACCTGATAAGTGTCTCCATCTATGAACGTCGCAGTGATGTTGGTTGCGCCGTCAATGACATGGTAGTTCGTGATGATTACAAACTGCCCCGTTAAGTTAGAGACGAACCCCGATCCTTGCACGCCCGAGTAGTAGGGGCGCCCAAAAAAGTCGTACTGTACAATTGTTCCTTGAACCGCAACGACAGAGCTTTTGACCTGTTCATACAACTGAGAGAGTGAAAAATTCTCTCCTAGAACATAGGTGATGTTCTCATAGGTGACATTTTGGGAAAAAGAGTTATTCGTTGATTGGAGATCTGAAACCTGTCCTTCAAGAGTTGAAATGCGACCCTGGAGACTACTGATCTGGCTCGAAACGTTATTCGTTGATTGGAGATCTGAAATCTGCCCTTCAAGAGTTGAAATGCGACCCTGGAGACTACTGATCTGGCTCGAAATTGTGAAGGTGCTTATTGCGTAGCCGAGTATTCCTCCTACCAACAGACAGATGATAGATGTTGCGATCAAAGCCGTGGTTAGGCGCAACACTTTTGGTTTTTCAGGCAACTCCACTTACAATTCTCCTTTCCTTGTCGCAGTATCTCTTCGAGTATGAGGGGCTATTAAACCGTTTTTCAGAATCACACCCAATTCTTTCCCTAATCAGACATAGCTCGTCGTTCACTATCTGGGCCATGCAAATGCGAGACTCTTGATGATTAGAGATTGATCTGACACCAATGTCCACGGAAAAAAGCCTAATGTTGCCTTGGCTCATCGTGGCTTGCGCGAGCACTTAGTGACAGATTTGCGCACGCCGAGATTGCGAGACAAGAACATAGAGACTTGGCGAGAAGACTGGCGCTGGCTGCTGGGCTATCTCTGATGGGTTATCTTTGCGCACTACTCCGATGAATAGGCCTGACACTAGGCTTCCGACGGCTTTCAGGGTTGGGTCTTTCAAGAGTGCTAAGATTTGGTCAAGAATGTTCTTTTTGGTTATGTTATCAGCATCTATGACGGGGTTATCTTCGAAATTGAGAGGATAGGTTTAGCTTCATCCTTTGAAAGCGCGCTGCTCCTGTAAAGATGAGTATTGCCGCCGTACTTCTTTGCACAAGGATCTACTCCCATAGAGAAATAGTTACAGTGCCATAGGTGAAGCCAGCAGAACCATTGAACCAACATATATCCTGCGCCCGCTCGAGTCTCCCCAAGGATTCGTCCAATATTCAAAAGCGTGGTTTCCGCCTAATGGAGTCAGAATATAGAAGCAACCGCAACTGTTCTTCTTGTACCATATCTGCACGTTGCTCGCGCCACTGCCTCGAACCATGAACTGCCCCATCTCAGGCGACTGCCCAAATCCACACATGATGGCTTTAGCATTAGCGTATGATGGGCTTGTTGTCCAAGCCTGCTCGACCGACGGGAGTTTGGATTGGACTTGATATACAAACTTGTCCCCGCTAGCTAGGGGACAACCGAATATGAAGCCTTCAACGTAGATACTTATTGACGCGTCTGAAGAAGCGCGATACTGGAAGCCTGCATCGCTTGCTGGAATAAGCCCGATTAAGTGAGTGCCAGGGTCATTTGTGCAAGTTTCGTAAACCATGCCGTCCCCTGTTTTGCCCTTAGCCCTGAAGGAAACGTCAACCTCTGTCGTGGGAGAATCCAAGGCTATGTAGAGTCCTATCAGATTGCAACCTGAATGGGATAGTAGAATGCTGGTTACGCTGATGTCTGTCCAAGTTGTAGCGGCTGATCCGCTTACTACAGCGTGGTCTTGAGTGGCGAAGTCAAAGTAGAAGCCTCGAACATCAGTGACTTCCGTGATGTACCCGACCACGTAAACGTCTACACCACAAACATTTCCAGGGTTACAAGCCCAAACCATCCCGTTCTTTATAGCTACATAAGCGAATACTGTTCCGTCAAACCAGATAGAGTCCGCACCCATACTATAGGTAGTTGAGCCTGGCACAGTTTCCTGACCGAAGTACCATCCTAGAGGTTGCTTTACTTGTGGGTCTTGAGTGCAAAATGATATGTCGCTACCACCGTATGGACTGCCTACGCCTGCAAGTTTGAGCATACACAATGCCATAATCGCGTTTGACGGTACAGTGCTACCGAAACTATGTTCGTTCCAGTAGTGATGGTTAGTGTCATAAGGAACCCATTCGTGAGGAACATTGAAGGCGAACATTTGCTGATCTAGAAAAGTCAGTTGACTTGCCCCGCGCGCTCCCGTCGTCCCCATCTCGGTCACGTTCCACTCCGCCGTGTATGCAGGTGCGCCAGAAACCGTGGACGAAAACTGACTGTGGGCTGCTGTCTCTGACAGTGCGCTTGACTGCGATGAATACATGGCCAACTGCAATGCTGGAAGAATAAGTACCAATCCAAGGACAGCTGCTTTGGTCTTCAGTGTTTTTCCAGACCGTGATACGGGCTTCTTCCTCGTTCTTAGATTATTCAAGTCGATTATCACTGGCCTTAAGCACGAGCGAAGTTTCTTCTGTTTCATAGAGTCTAAGGACGGACGGAAAATCCTCGGCAGAGTGTAGAAAGATTATGATTCTGAGTATACGAGCCGCGTCTTGCACTGCCCTCGCGACTTCCAAGCGGGCCGTTAGTGCGCGCCAAGATGATCTGACACTGCGTGACTTTCTGCAATGCCGTTCGCGGCAAGATTGACACCTTACTTTCCAGATCTGTCAACTCTCTTCTTGGTTGTCTTGTCTATTCTCCACTGGCTCTCGTTTAGGCGCGCGCTAATGGTTCCATGCGCCGATTTCATGTGCTTTCTTCCTCCTCTGCCGCCACCAATTTCTTCCTGCAGGTGGGGCATTTTTCGTCTGTAGGCTGTATCTTGCTTCCACAGTAAGGGCAGGCCAGCTTTTTCTTTGCCAGATGGAGTCCCTGCTTCTCCTTCGTAATCTTGCCATCTTTCAAAAAGAGCACTCTTTCCGAGTGTGAAGCCACGTGCCCGTCATGCGTCACCATCACGATCGTGGTTCCCCGCTCAATGTTCAGGTTTCCCAGCAATTTGACGATCTCGAACTTGTTCTCCGTGTCCAAGTTGCCGGTAGGCTCGTCTGCCAAAATTATGGCCGGATCATTCGCCAAGGCTCTTGCGATTGCCACTCTCTGTTGCTCACCCGCGCTTAACCGTTGCGGCCTGTGCTCTCCTCTTCCAGCCAACCCCACCAAATCCAGCAGCCTGCGGGTTTCCTGTCTTCTTTCACTCTTAGATCTCTTGCCGTACTCCATGGGCAACTCCACGTTTTCGGCAGCATTCAGGTACGGCAACAAGTTGAAAGTCTGGAAAATAAACCCGATTTTGTTCCTTCTTATCTTGTACAGCTGCCTTTCAGGCAGGTCTGTCACGTCAACCTCGTCTAGGATCATCTTTCCACTCGTCGGCTTGTCGAGACAGCCTAGCACATTTAGCAGCGTCGTCTTGCCCGAACCTGACGGTCCCATGATCGCGACGAACTCGCCCTTGTTCACCTGGAGATTCAGGTCATATAGAGCCGGAACCTTGCGCTTACCCATCTCATAAGTCTTGAACAGTTTCTCAGTTCTCAGGACAGCCTCACTCATACCTCATCGCCTCCGCAGGTCTGGTTCTCGCCGCCCTCCAAGCCGGGTACAAACTGCCCAGGGCTCCGAGCAGCACAGCCGCCCCGATTGCTATCAGCATCGTTTGGAGGCTAGGCGTCACCGTGACAGTCGATGCGCCCAATATTCCAAAGTTGCCAAAATTGCCAGCGTTCGCAGCTCCTGGCCGGAACTGGGAGCTGCCGCGTGAACCGAATGGGCTTATTTGAGGAAGGAGAATCCCGGACAGAAGAGGAGCCCCAACGGTTCCTATCGCGATGCCCACCACGCCGGCTACTAGGCTCAGCAGCATTCCTTCGAGCATGAACTGGCTCATCACGTTCCAGTTACTGAAGCCTATCGCCTTGAGCGTACCGATCTCCTTGGTCCTCTCTCGCACAGTGTACAGCATAACGAACAAGACGATCAGGCTAGTTGCCACGACAGCCATCATGATTTCTTGGGTTGCAACCGTTTCCGTCTGGCTGACTGTTGCCTGAGCACTCGTCAATGTCTGGGTGTACATAGTTTGCATGTTTTCTATCTGGCTTAAGCGGTCCTTGTAAGTCGTGACCTGAAGACTTGTGTACGCCGCTCCTATCACCTCGGCTATACTGTCCACATCGGAAACGTTCTTCGCGTACACGTCAAGCCTGCTCACGTTCCCGGTAAGGCCCGCTGCCGTCTGCGCGTCAGTAATGTTCATATATGCGCTTCTTGTTTCCATGCGTCCCTCACCCGCCGCGTCATAGACTCCAACCACTGTAAAAGATGCCCCGTACATTTCCACCTTGTCACCAACTCCTACTCCGAAATACGCCGTCAAGTTCGAATTCAAGAGAACAACCCCGCTATCTCCGTGGCGCAGGTTTCTGCCTGCCGTTATGTTCGTTGGCAGTATGGAATAGTCGTCGATGAAAGAGGAATTCAGGGTAACCCCCGTAATCGTATAGACAGGTCTGGAAATCGTGAAGGTTCTTCCCCTGGGCCCATTTATGGTTTCCGAAGTTGTCTCACTGGATGAGACTGTGATGAATTCCACAACGTCCTTGACACCGCTAATAGAACGAATCTCATTGGCAACGGATTCCTCCACATAGGTTTGCTGTTGCTGCATTCCCCCGGGCGGAAATCCAGGTTGTCCGCCGCGGAACATGCCTTGTCCAGAAGTCTGACATTCTATCAGCGTAGCCGTCTTGTTGATCTCTTCCTGCGTAGTGGTCATTGTACTGTTGAAATTCGCAGTCATAGCCTGCGCGGCTTCTTGGTTTGCCACGATGCCCGCGGGAATTGAAACCATGATTGCCATAGAAAAGCCGAGGGCAATGATCACTAACAGCGCTCTCATTTTCCTTCTCGACAAGTTTCTGACTGCCCTAGTGAAGGCACCCAATTCATCCACCCCGTGTTAGATCTGACACCAACACCGCAAACTATTAAAGAGTTTTTCAGAATTCGACCAAAATCCATTTCACTTGTCAAATCATGCAAAACTGACGTTCGTAACAAATAGATGCAAAACACGGGATGAAAAAAGAGTTCGCGTTCTTTCTAAAACGCGTTTTTCGGGGACTAAAAAAGGGGGATTTTGGCTTTGCCCTGGTTCCACCGTTGCTATCAACAGTCTGGTTTCCCCTTGCGTTTTTTTGCCAACCGGACAGTGTTGGCGCGTCAAGGGTTATGGCTTCGTTTCCATACGTTCTCAAGATTTTTCGATCACAGTCATCGTCAGAATCGTTATTCTAGTCACTTTCGCTTGTTCCACGTTCACCCATACGATTGCTCTGCCCGTCGTGTTCTGGGTAAGCGTAACTATTGCGTTCGTCGCTTTCATCGTGACAGTACCGTCTGCTTCAACCGTAGCGTTGATGAGCGGCCTCACTCCGGTAATGTTGTACCCTTCAGCAAGCAGTTTCTGAACATCCGTGTCGCTTTCGGTTATGTTGATGACATTGTCCTTGTACTCTTGGCTAACAGTGGTGAACTCGCCGCGTCCACATCCACGTGGTGGCCCGGCAAAGAATCCGTCCATGCCGCCACGGTTGTGACCGCCGAAACCGTACCTAAAGCAGAACGAAGAGTTATCGTCAGTCGTTGCGCCGTTGAACGTCGCCATCAATGCGTTTGTGTCGCTCGCTCCTGCGTTCGCGTATGCCATCGCCGCTATCCCGGACAGTATCGCCAGTGCAAGGACTGCTGAAACTGTCAAGGCCTTGGTTCTTCTTTCCAATTTAATCACCTCCCTTTTTCTCAGAGTGCATCGTCTCTGTTCATGCGGCATGTGACATAAAGGGGTTTTTCAGAATTAGACCCAATTCCGTCCTTAATCAACCTCTCAGTATTTCGGAAGGCGAGAAAACTGGGGACATATTTATTACATAAGTTCAAATAGGTTCAAACAAAAACTCCTGAATCTCTGGAGAGTTGCTGATGGCTGCTAACGCGCGTCCCCTGAAATATCTGCTCGGATGGCTGATCGCAGGTACGAGGGGCGGCCCGACTCGTGCAAGAATAATCGAGACTCTAAAAGAGACTCCTCAAAATGCAAATCAGCTGTCAAACCTGCTCGGCATGGACTATAGAACAATAAGACACCATCTCGGAATCCTTGAAAAAAACAGAATAATCATCTCCGCCGGTGAAGGGTACGGCACAACATATTTCTTGTCTCAGGTAATGGAGGAGAACTACGTTTTGTTCGAAGAGATTCTGAAGAAAATCTGGAAAAAGTAGAAAAGGAAGCGAAGCAAATGAACCGTTATATGAATAAGAGCTTGCGAATATGGCTGATAATAGCAACAATAGTAGTGGTAGCTATCCTGGCAGCACTTTGGGCCACATCTAGGGAATGGTTTCGGTTTTCTCCTTTTGAGCGCCGTCTGCCACCTCCACGCATTATCCCTGGAGACATAGAGTTTTTCTACACGGCAAAGACGGTAGTTTCAACGATCAACGTAACACTACTAGTCTTCCTGTTACTCACGTACATCGATATATACAGAAAGACGCGGTCAGAGTTCACAATTGGACTGACAATATTCTCGGCAGTCTTTCTTCTGAACGCTCTTGCTTCCAACCCGTTAGTGGTGGGAGTCTTCGGTTTTCAGCCCTTCGGTCTGGGGCCTTTCGCCCTGTTGCCAGACCTGTTTACATCTCTAGCACTAGCAATACTTCTCTACCTCAGCATCAAATACTAGAAAGCACATTCATCTGAGAGTTCCATGTCGGTTCGCAAGACAACCAGATCGAAGGCCTCCGTACAGACCATTGACGACTGCAGAATCACCGAAACACCCGACACACAAACCGACCCTTCAAGCCTCATTCAACTTATCAATCTTGCTGTGGCAGCCCAATTCTGTCACAACCGTGTGCAGTTGGCCCGATTTGACAGCACCAGAACAGACGCGGCGCAGGTACTGATGCCGCTTTATCATTCCTCAAGTTCTCGCAGAAGCCCTGAACCGACAAGGGGAGAAAGGAGAGAACAGAGGAGAAAAATGGTCTTTTCAAGGCCTCTGCGAGCTCTTTCTGAAATGAGGAGGCCTCGAATCGTTCTCGACCTCCAACCCTCAAGGAACCCCAGATCACCGATTAAACTGTTTTTCAGAATTATACCCAATTCCATCCCTAATCAAACACATGCGCTCATCACACTTGTCCACACGCGGCAACCTGGAGCAAACACATTGCGACGGTACGACAACCCCCACAGAAAGCGCGTGCATGTGCGCTATTTGACCCTGGTTCAATCTTCTCGCCTTTTCAGTCTCTCAAAATAGTCTATCTTGATCATTTCCCATACCAAATCGTCGTGTTTCTAGCGCACGCTAAGAGCAATACTGACCCCGCGGAAGTCTTTTGACGACCAGACTATGACAAAGTGTGATATCGAGCAGTTCTGCAGAATGTTGAAAGAACCATTAAGTGTAACAAGTTGAAATGCGCGCTATACGACGGCAAACTGTATGTCGGCACGGCAAACAGGATCTACACTTTCAACGGAACCTTCTGGGACGTGTCATTCTATTCAGCAGAAGGAGCATACCACGCCGTCTCAATTATAAACTATGACGGCAAGATCTATGCGGGTATGGGCAACGGCTACATATTCGCAGACCCAGCACCACTCAAAGCAAACCCCGAGACCATCGTAGTTCCCGAGTTCCCATCAACAGCGATCCTAGTCGCCTCCATGGCCATAACCGTGTTGGCAACAGTCCTGACTAGAAAGAAGGGAACCAGAAGATTCAGCTAGGCTTCTTTTTCCCCTTTCTCTTTCCAGAACAGATACGCTTTTGTCTGCATCAAGAACCCGCAGATCCTTATTAGGTTCGCAAGCTTGTTCAGGTCCGCTGCGGTTATCTCTTTAACGTAGGCGTCTTTTGTGCCGAACGGCAGATGGTAGGAGAAGCTTTTCATGAACCTCGTGTGCCTCTGTTTAGTGAAGGCCTCTCTTATTTTCAAGATGTCTCCGTCATCAAGGGCCTGAAGCTTGCCTAAAACGTATCTTTCGCTGCCGAGCAGTTGAAGATTGAATCCCTGCTGTTGAAGAATATTCGTGATGTTAAGTGCTTCTTTCGGGGGCTGCTGTTCAACGATTTTCTTCATTCCAGCCTTTTCCGCGAACGGGTTATACTTGGCCATGACCGCCGACATTTCCACATATTCTGTGGTCGCCAACTCTAACGTGTCTCTTACAAGTTTCTCGCCTAAGCCGATTGTACGGTATTTTGGGTGAACCACCACGCGGGATATGACACTCAGCTTTTCATTCAACTCTTTCATGCTCATCTTTGGCAGAACAAGTCTTCTTCCGAAGCTCGTAACAGGCGGGTAGCAGTAGACGATTACTCCGCAAAGCTCTTCTCCACGTTTTAAACAGAAAATCTTGCGCGGAGCAGCTATCTTGTGGCTGCGATAATGAAATGCGGCAAGCTCTCGCCAATCCTTCGTTGTCCCTGCTTCTACCCGCATCTCCCTGAGCAAGCTGCAATCCTTTGCTGGCATGTTTGGATAGTACTTGACGGTGATTTCTTTGCCGTATCGTTTGTGAATGTGCACTGAAGGGTTCAAGTCTTCCAGCAGGTCTGTGTGGGTGGTTGCTGCAATCACGCATTTACCTTCCAAGCGAGCGATTTTCTGCAAATTGAAACTAACGATCTTGGCCGTGTCACGATCCAGAGTCGCCGCAAACTCGTCGAGAATCCACCAGTCCCTGCTGCTTTCCAACAGTTTCGCAATCCTGTACCGGTATCTCTGCCCGTCGCTGAGCTGTCTATAACTGCGCAAGAACAGGAACGCATCATTCAATCCCACACGACTGAGCAGCTCGATTGCTTCTTCCACGCTGGAGCCCACCGTCTCGACAAGCGGCCTATCATCGTCGATTTGGACGTCTGCAACATCCACAGCTTGTTTGCCCAAATCCGTCTTGACAGCATGAAGAAGAACACTTTTCCCGCTTCCACTATCGCCAGTAATATACACAACGTCACATGGCGAGACCTTCAACTCTACATTATCGTAGACAACAAACTTTTCCCACTTGTCCAAGCCGAGTCCGAAGCCTTCAGCCACTGCGACAACTCTGTCGCTGGGCTTGGGAGCTGCAGTTTCATAGGCGATGTTGACGAGAAACTTGTTTTCGGCCCTGTCATACGTACGACGAAACTGGCTAATACGGAAATATTCCCCTCGTCTTCTCACCATACGGACTCACCCAAACCGGAGACTCTCCAAATCAACCGCCTTCATTTCGACGGTGCCATAAACTGCGAGGGCAATGCTCCAGAATACATCATCATGCGTGCCCGTGGGGTGGCTTAGTGCGATTGTGCCGTCCTTTCTAAGTTCATAACGTTCAACGTTGAGTTCGCTGCAGATGTCGCCCCTGTACGGTTTCTCCCATGTAATCAGGGGAAAGAAAAACCTCTGATCAGTCATCCTCTGCCGAAGTAAGTTAGCCATCTCACTCTTGCGGGGAACACTGAAGTTAACGCCCTCTGCGTTTCTAATCGTGGCGTTCTCCATGTCGCTGATTATGCTGGGCCCCTCTCGCGTAAAGTCAACACGAATCTTCGCAAACCCTCCCCAACGATCCTGCAACGTCTTGATATAGCCAAGAACATGCGCGTACTTCGTCGGCTGCTGAAAAATCTTGAGATGACGCAGGAAAAGCCGGTCATTTAGGCGTTGAACAACGCTGAAAACACAGTAATCGCGCGTCTGTGCAAAGTCCACACCGCCAAAGAACTCGCCATCATACGATTTCTCAGGATCAAACGATTGCAGGTCCTCACCACAACTCTTCACGGTGCCGACACAGGACACGATGAGGCTTTGCGGCAGCCAAACATCTTCGTCTTCAGCCCATTCCGCCTCCATCTCCCGACGCCAACGCGAGGGATCTTCGCCGAACTGTTTCCGAATCTTCTCCAAAATGCCCTTCTTTAGGGGCCCGTTTGGTTCGAGGGCCTGCTGCCACGTCACGTGAAGCCTCGCAAAATCTGAATAGTCCTTGTGGTTGCACATTTTCCAAAACAGGCTATCAGTATTCCAGGGAGTACTCGTACAAGCAAGCTTGCCATCCGTCGTCCCCAGGGTAAATAGAATCGCATCGTACAGATCTCCGTCGTTCGGCGTGAAGTTTCCTTCGTCCCACCACACGCAATGTAAGGTAGGCCCCCTGATCGTGTCAGGATTGTTCGGAAAAGCCTCAATCACTGAGCCGTTTGGAAAGGCAAGACGGGTCTTCTGAGGCTTAAGATACATGGTCTGCGGTAGTCGGCGGAGGAAGTAGCTTATTCGTCGTATGTTGAGTTTGGTCTGGCGCCAGCTGGGGCCCACCAATGCAATGTAAGAGTCTGGGCGCGTGAGGGCGTACCATAATAGCAGCGCGGCCATTATCCAGCTTTTTCCGCTCTGGCGACACCAGCGGCCTGCCGTAAACTGGTTCTCCACAAACAGCTTGATAAAGTCCTTCTGGTAGCCTGTGGGTTCGAATCCTACGACCTGCCGAAAAAACTGGACAGGATCACTGCTTAGGCTAAGAGCCTTTTCTTCGAGGATTTTCATCGCAAGAGTCTTTTGGGCGTTGACTGTGGAGCGTTCACGCAAGATCTCAGTTTGCCTGAGGGTTCTGGATTTTTTTGACAATGTCCTCATATTTCATTCTCAACTCCACAAGCTCCGCTTCGATCCCGCGGTAGTCAACATAATCGCTGAAGATGTCCTTGTAAGCTCTGGCAAGCGTCGCAACCGTCTGAAGCCTCTGAACGTCAACCTTTTCAAGCCCCGGCAGCATAGCAGCTTGTAACGCGCCAGCCAACATCTTCAAGGTCTCCTCCACAGTCGGCAATTCCTCAGGAATCTTGAGAGAAGTAGTTGTCCTAGAGTTCCCCTTATGGTCAACTACTTCTAAGCCAAGCCTCTCCATCTTTTTGCGAATGGCCTCTGGGCTCTTGTCCAACTTGCAGGCGATAACGTCAAGAGACTCCTTGGCTTCGACGAGTCGATGCAGGTCCTTTTCTTGTTTAGGTGTCCACGGCTTGCCTTTGGTCACGATATTCACTCTTCAACAGAAAATAGTTTTTGCGTCCAGAACGCCCCTTCAAAACGTTGTTCCGACGGAACAATTGGTTAAGATGCATGCTCTCGTTTGCCCGAGTACGACCAGTGACTTTGGAAATAGTTTCAGCCGTTGCAGGAACTCTAAACGTTCGTAGAACATCAAGCGTCTTCCGTTCACTTACACTCAGAAACACGACGGACGGCGCTTGACCACGAGCTCCAAGCATGAAACGGTCGACTCCTTGCATTTCCTTCTCGAGTTTTCTCACTTGACGCTGGACGTTCTGCAAATCGTCCACGAGCTTCTGATACTTCATTTTGTTTGCCTTCCAACGAAAATGCCGGTGACCGTTCCGATCAAACCGGCGATTGCAGCAAAGACTTCGCTGTTCCACGTGTGCATGAAAGCCATGTAGGCGATCTCGAGGCCCGTGAGGCAAACGGTCATCCCGATTGAGAACTTCACAAGGTAAACGAGTTTCTCGTCTGGTTCGACAATGATGACATGAGCGCGACTGCCTCCCTTTTTCCTCGCTAGGGCCCGCTTGAAGAAATCAGGCATGATTCTTCACCCTCCCCTGAAAAGTACGATGACTGAAGGCTCTTCGGCCACCCATCAGAAAACTGTTCACCAACTGGTTAGCCGTCTGCTTCGGAATAAGGTCCCGAGCGAGAACCGTTATGCTTGCAGTCCACGTAAGCGGTACCGCAGTGTAATCAATGTCGTAAAGGCCATCAGCATACCTGAAACTGTTCTGCGCGATAACGACGTGTTTGTTTCTTTGGCCAAGAACGCCAATGAAGAGTCCCCAACTTTTGACGGGAACGTCGACGGCCACGCCGCTGCCAAGGCTCTTGCCGACGCTTGCGTCGGACCATTCGACACAGACAAGACTTCCAGGAGATAAATCTTCCAGTTCCTTCAAAACCTGTTTCTTCAAGCTCCAAACCCCTTCTTTTCTGCTCTCTTCAACCTGCGGTTCCTGCTCAACGTGCCGCTGATCTGCAGATTCCCGTCGCCGTCTAGAAGCATCAAGACAGTGCCCTTCGAATTGAGAAACGCCAGTCCCTTTGGCAATCCGAGCTTCTCGGCTTCAGTGATTCTGAAACTGTTCTCAAACACCAGGTCAGCCGCCACGAAGTTGCTGCAGTTCACGCTGTTTGTGGCTATGCCACCGTTGAAAGTCACCTTGTTCGAGTACACGTTCGGACAGCGAGCCTCATCCAAAACGCCGCTTGATATGTTGCCTGCAGCATGGTTATGTCCAGCCGGCGAGTACCGCCCGTTCGGATCAACATACA
>Ga0315284_10009162_pt1 | contig 14121 bp, 11 predicted proteins | sample YL17G09_16_MG_FD_203696 | JGI IMG/M metagenome (GOLD analysis project Ga0315284, IMG submission 203696) | Sediment microbial communities from Yellowstone Lake, YNP, Wyoming, USA - YL17G09_16 | ecosystem: Environmental > Aquatic > Freshwater > Lake > Sediment | place: USA: Wyoming | collected... | reverse complement strand
TCAGCTTTCGCCGCTGGGCAAACAACCTCAGGACAATGGTATTTCCCCGCCTGCACAGCGTCAATGCGAACCCGCCCCCTACCGCACGATCCCCCGGCGCCTCCCGCCCGGCCACGCAGCGATACAGCCCGAAAAATGCCCCGTCCACCGCAACCAGGCAGACATAACCTCAATAGGCCATTCCTCCCCAAGATGCCGATCGTTCGCCCCACAAAACCGCCGCACGCTCACCCCCTGTCGCGGCCAATAAACAGCCCGACTCCCCAAGATCTCCCATACAGCGGCCTCCGCCACCGCGATCCCCCGTCGCCGACGTCAGCAGCCGACCCGCCGCAGCAGTCCGCCGAACCCCTCGCGCCAGGAACGTAACCCACGCGGCCCACAGCTTTCGCTTCTTTCGCCCCCCGTGCCCGCCTAGTACAATCCAGCGCAATGCCCCGATATCACCCCGACCTTCAGGAATTCCTCGCTGCCGCCAGCAGCGCCGATCTGATCCCCGTCTACCGCCAGCTCCTCGCCGACCATCTGACGCCCGTCACCGCCTTCGAACTGCTCGGACAGGCCGAGCACGCCCTCCTCCTCGAAAGCGTCGTCGGCAACGAAAAAATCGGGCGATACAGCTTCATCGCGGCCGGCCCCACCCTCGTCTACCAAGTCAAGGATGGCTGGGCGTCCATCGAGCGGCAATCGCCGCACACGCAGCAAGGCGAGAAGGCCATCCATGAGTTCAACACCCGCGATCCCCTGGCCGATCTGAACAAGCTGACCGCCGGGCGGCGCTACCACCGCGACAAGAACCTGCCTGCGTTCACCGGCGGCCTGGTCGGGTACGCGGGGTACGACACCGTCCGCTATTACGAGCGGGAAAAACTCCACAACGCCCCCGCCGACGACCGTGGCCTGCCCGACCTGCTCATGGGACTCTACGAGTCTCTCGTCATCTTCGACCACATCGACAAGACCATCAAAGTGGTCGTCAACGCCGATCTCAAAGCCAACAGCCCCGAACAGGCCTATCGCCTCGCCGCCCAACGCATCGACCAGCTCGTCGCCAAACTCCAGGAAAGACCTCGCCTGGAACTCGGCGAGATCGACACCCATGGCCCCCTGACCCTTCCCTTCACCAGCAACCTCCCCAAGGACGAATTCGAGGCCGCCGTCAGGAAGGGACTCGAGTACATCCGCGCCGGCGACATCTTCCAGTTCGTGCCCAGCCAGCGGCTCCGCGTCCGAAGCACCGCCCCCCCCTTCGACGTGTACCGGGCGCTGCGCATCATCAATCCCTCCCCCTTCATGTTCTACCTCAAAAGCCCCAAGTGCATCTTGATCGGCGCCAGCCCGGAGATTCTCTGCCGCGTCATGGACGGTAAGGTGACCAGCCGGCCTCTGGCGGGGACGCGGCCGCGAGGAACCACGGACGAAGAGGACAAGAAGTTCGAGCAGGAGCTCCTCGCCGACCCCAAGGAACGGGCCGAGCACATCATGCTCGTGGACCTTCACCGCAACGACATCGGGCGCGTGGCTAAGATCGGATCGGTCCTCGTCAGCGATTCCATGACCGTCGAGCGATACAGCCACGTGATGCACATCACCACCAACGTCACCGGCGAGTTGCAGGCCGGCATGACCGCGCTCGATGCCCTGCGCGTCAGCTTGCCCGTCGGAACCGTCAGCGGCGCTCCGAAAATCCGTGCCATGCAGATCATCGACGAGGTCGAGCCGACCCGGCGCGGACCGTACGGCGGGGCCGTCGGCTATCTCGACCTGGCCGGCAACATGGACATGTGCATCGCCCTTCGCACGATCGTGTGGATCAACGGCGTCTATGACGTGCAGGTCGGGGCGGGGGTGGTCGCCGATTCAGTCCCCGCCAATGAATACGCCGAGACCATGAGCAAGGCCAGAGCACTTCTCAAAGCCGTCGAAATCGCCGAGGGAGGTTTCTGAAAGGGTCTGCCCACGACACTCACGTGTACGGCCGAGGTCGTTGCAGAGCCAGGTCCGCACCGTCATGAGCAGACCCTTCGTCGCACGCGGCAAAACGTCATCAAGGTGCAACTATCCGCAGTTGCAGGATTTGTGACCAATACAACACCTCCCCACGCCGTCAGCAGCCGGGGTCAGCCACTAAACGGTTGCCGTCAGCCGTCCCCCCGGCGGCTGACGGCATACGCACAGTTGCAGTCTGGTATATCTGGCGGCTATACTTCACCTTATGAGTTCAGTCTGCAATTAGCCTAAACAGGCGAACAACGGCAGACCGCCCATCAGCACGTCGGCAGCCGTGGCTTCGTGGGAAATGGGATAGCACGCAATGACGATGAGCATAACCTCCGATGCCAAGTTGGGGGATTTCCCCGCGATGGTCCGGCTGACGCGGACGCTTCAGGGTTCGCCCCCCGATTCCGCAATGCAGAAACGCCGCATGATTGCGGAGTTCTGTAAGATGCTCGGCGCTCAGGTCGGCAACGTCACCCCCTCCGCATGCCACGATCCCCACCTCTCCCCACGACTGCGCCAGACCCTCCAGCACCTCCTCGCCGGCGACAGCGAAAAACAGGTCGCCGGAAAGCTCGGCCTCAGCCGGCACACCGTCCACATCTACGTTAAGTCACTCTACAGACACTTCGAGGTGAACAGCCGCGGGGAATTGCTGGCTAAGTGCCTGAGAAGATCCTAGAGTGGACGCTGACCTGCTGCGCGTCAACACCTCCGGTGCTCCCAGAACCCCTCGGTTGACAAACGATGCGGCCGATGAACAGATCGCCTCCGGAACTACACCCGCGTTGACTGTCCGCAGCCCCCCCGCTAATGTCAAAATGGGAAAGGCGAGCAGACTTGAGCCCAACCGACGAATTGACCGGGCCTTCCCGGCCGGAACCTGCCCTTGAGGCGGCAGCAACAGAAAACCCCCTGCTGCGCCTCGTCGTGCGCTGGCGATGGTGGATCTTCCTCACGCTGGCGATCATGCAGATCGCCGCGTTCAATGGCCGCTGGCGCATCGGCCGCGATGGCTCGCTCTACCGCGCGGTCGCGCACAACCTGGCCACAGGTCATGGTTACACCTTCCGCGGCCAACGCGAAAAACACGTCTATCCCGGGCTGCCCCGACTGCTGGCAGCCGTGGAAGAGACCGTCGGCCCCGAAGATCCTCTCCGGCCCGTTGCGTCCCTCACCATCATCGCTCTCATGGGCGCCTTGACTCTCGTCGTGGTCTATCACCTCGTCCAGATGTACTACCCGCTCTGGATCGCCGTCTGCGTGACGACCGGCGTGGGCGTCAACCGCCTCTTCATCGAACAGTCCCATGACCTCATGACCGATGTCCCCTTCATGCTCGGAGCATGCCTTACGCTCCTGGGCATCGGCAAGCTCTGGCGGGAAACGCTCCCCTCCCGGCGCCTCCTCGCCGGCCTGTTCATCGTCGCCGGCGCCGTCCTCACGGTCAGCATGCGGCCCACCTTCTGGGCGCTGGCCCTGCCCTGCGCCGCCGTCTCCATCGCCGGCATGATCCACTCGCACAGACGCCTCTGGTACGCCGCCGGCGCGGCCGCCATTCTCGCCCTCGTGCTCGCCTGGTGGGCGATCGACCCCCGAACCACCGGCTTTGACCCCCTCTCAGGTCGCTACGAAACCATGGCCTTGTCTCGCCTCCGCGACCTCGGTTCCACCCGCTGGGCCGAGAAGCTCGATCAGACCTGCGAGAAACACTTCCCCATTGGGGTGCTCGGCATCCAATTGGGTCTTCACCTGGGAACGCTCTTCACCGCCATCATCGCCGTCTGGTCCATCCGCATGATCCGCCATGCCCCGATCTGGGGACTCTTCGTCATCACCACCATCGCCATGACCCTCGTCCTCGGCAGCAAGCCCCGCTATTATCTCATGATCCTCCCCCTGGCGCTTGTCGCGTGGGCATTGGCAGTCCACTGGCTGTCGTTGCGAGCACGGCGATGGCGACATGGCCCCCTGCTGGTCATGCTGATCGGCCTGGGACTGGCCACCGCGCCCAACGTCGTCCGCAGCGCCGACTTCATCATGGAGCAGCACGGCATCGCCAGAAACCTGTCGCGAAAAAGCTTCCTCGAGGTCTACCGTGGCGGCAAGATGCTCCCCGTCTATCAGATGAGCCAGATGATCCAGACCCGTGTGCCGCCCGGTCACAAGGTGCTTGGCCCCGAGCCACGCATCACCACCTTCCTGAGCGGCCGGCCGGTCTACCATCCGTCGGAGATCTTTGGACACGCCAAGCCACCCCTGTGGCTCGGCCCCCTCAGACGACTGGGACCCACCTACTTCGCCTCAGGGAAGGCCTTCGCTGATGACAAGCTGTTGGGCCAACTGATCTGGCGGAAAGTGATCGAGATCGACCTCGCCGACGCGCTGCACCGGCACGGCATGTACGTCGCCCCCATACGCCTGCCTGAGGACATGCCGCCAAGGATGAAACGGCGAATCGAGCGCCCGACGACGACAACTGCCACATCACGCCCCCCGCCACGTCGCCGCAGACGCCCCGCGGTATCCACCATGCCGACAACCCTGTCAGTAACCTCCACGCAACCCGCCACCTTGCCCGCTGCCCGCCCGCCCAGGCGACCCCCAGCCAGAGCTCGCCCCTCCACCCGGCCCTGAGCCGGCGGCACCTCCCATCCGCGACGCGCACCACCTCGCTCGCATTGCCGCCACCGCTTCATTCGCTATACTCCCCCCCTTGTTTTCAGCATGATCACTGGTCCGGCCAACTGCCGGGGCTTCTTCCACCAACGCGGAGCCGCCCGCGAATGACGCATCCAACATCACCCTCAATCTCACAGCAACCGCCGACCGAACTGCAGCCCCCTTCGCGCGCCAGCTCCCTTGCCACAGGCTTCACCCCCACGCCGCGAGAATGGCCCTACTGCCTGGCGGCTGTGCTGATCCTCAGCCTGGCCTATCTGCTGATGACCAACGGCCGCTGGCACCCCGGCACCGACACCGCCTACTACATCTCCATCTCACGCAGCCTCGCTCAGGGCAAGGGATTCCTGTTTAACGGCGGCCCCGTCGGCAAGGTCCCTCCCCTCTGGCCTCTCCTGCTCGCCGGAGCCATGAAGATCTCCAGCTCCTTCTGGTTCCTGAACATCATCCCCGCCGCGTGCCTGGTCATCTCCGCAGCCTGCTGGTACTGGATCCTCCGACGGCTCGTGTCCCCGGGCAGAGCACTGGCCACCGTCCTGCTCAGCGGCATGTTGTTCTTCTCCTTTGTCTCCGCGGTCCAACTGCGCACCGAGGCGCTCTTCTGCCTCCTCTTCAGCGCTGCCCTGCTTCTGGGCACGCAGGTCGGCGAAGGACGAGTCCACGCGTGGCGCATCGCCGCCGCCGCCCTCCTCTGCGGCCTCATGGTCGGCGTCCGCTGGACCGGACTCACCTGCTGCCTCGTGGTCGCCGCCGCCATCGTCTCCGGACAGTTCCGCTTCGATCAACGCCGCCGCTCCGTCGCCCTGACGCTTGTGATCCTCACCAGCATCGCTTCGTTCGCCGGCTTCCGTTACATGCTCGCTCATCTGCCCAAGGCGATACGACCACCCGCCGTACGCACCGCCGGCAACGGCGAAGCCACCCCACGCAACAACGGCGGGGCGCTGCCCGAAGACATGGACGCCCCACCTCTCCCCATCATGCAGGCCATCATCACCCGCGCCGGCGCCCGCGAACTCTTCGATCGCGTCGCCTCCTCCGGCAAGTGGCCTTCCAGCCTCCTCTGGATGCCTACGTATCTCGGCGTCACATCCAGGACGGCCGCCACCGTCACCAACCCCCTCGGCTGGTTCCTCATCATCATGTTCATGCTATGCCTCTGGAATGATGCGGCAAACCGCCGGTGGATCTGGATCGGCACGCTCCTCTACTGCCTCTCCCTCGTCGTCCGATGGAAAATCCCCAACCCCCGATACCTCGTCCCCGTCGCGCCCCTGATCATCCTCGGCGCATGGCTGGGCATGGAACACTTGGCCGCCTGGTGCCGACGCCCTCTCTTTCGCAAGTCCTGGACCGTCGCTGCCACCCTCTTCGTGGTCAGCATCGGCCTCTGCAACACCGCCCTCTGGGGCGTCGAAGTCTACATCGCGCGATCTCACGATTTCTACGGCCGATACATGGCCGGCGAGAACGATCAGCTCATCGCCGCCGCCAAGTACCTCACCGATCGCTCCGTCCAGAGCGGCCAGACCGCCGTCAGCTTCAGCTACATCAACCTCGGCCGCACCAGGAAGAACGGCCAGGGCTGGCGCTCCATGCACCTCCTCACCGACCGCGGTATCCGCATCGTCTCCAAGAAAATCTGCACCGATGAGCCCAACCAGGATCTCCTCGACTGGGCCGCCGGCAAAGGCGTCAAGTACTACCTCTATCGCCCGCCCGTCTCCCCCTGGCGCGCTCATCACTTCCGCATCGCCTGGTGGCAACGCCTGGCCACAGGCCAGAAGGACATCGCCGAAAACCCGAGCTGGGTCCTCTACGAACTGAGTGCTGACAAAGCCACCCGCATCGACCTGCCCGATGTCCGTGACTGGCCCACCCGCGTGCCGGGAATCTGACCCCCCCTACCGCCGTGGCTTCCGCGCCAGCACCACAACCCGGTAAACCCCCAGTTGCGGCAAGATCGGCTGCACGCTCCACAGCTTCTCAAGCCACTGAACCACCGGGATCATCGACGGCGGCTGGATGCGCCTCACGATCTCGAATCCGCATCGCCTCAACGCCTCGATGATCGTCTCCGCCGAACGCAGGCCCGTGTGCTCCGGCTTGGCCGGCAACAACCGCAACCTCCGCGCCCGTTCAATCCAGTGATAGGGATTCGGCGTGTAGACCATGTGCAGCCCCCCCGGTCTGATGAGCCGGTAAGCCTCGCCGAAAATCCCCACCATCACCTCATACCCGCAATGTTCCGTCACATCGATTGAACACGCCTTGTCGAACGATTCGTCAGCCAGGTCCGCGCACGACCTCGCGTCGCCCTGCTGAAAAGTGTTCGCTGGGTAGTCCTTGTTGGCCATCCGCGCAACCTGGATCGCCACCTCCGACAGATCCACGCCGTGCACGATCGCGCCCCGGCTTGCGAGGTACTTGGCCACCAGCCCCGCCCCGCACCCCAGATCGACAATGCGCTCGCCCGCCTGCGGCCGCAGGCACTCCTCCACCCACCTCAGCCTCCACCGGTGGCTCAGGTATTTCTCGTTGCTCAGGACCGACTGGTAATACGCCTCGTCATACAGGTCGTACGTGTAATCCCTGTCCAAAGCATGCCCGGATTGCTGGGGAGTTGGCTCGGCCATGTGCAAGCCGAGGAATTATAGGTCCAGGCCCGCCCGCGGCAAGCCGGTTGCAGCAGCCACCCCCAAGACTATACTCTTGCCACAGCACCTCTGAGCATGGTGCTGCATGCAGGAACAGCCTATCCAGGAGTCCCCCAGCGTGGCCATCTTCGCAGGCAAGTTCGAGCGCGTCGTGTTCATCATCTCCTCCGGCCGCACCGGCACCAAGGCGCTGGCGCACCATCTGAGCGTATGCTACGACAACGTCTACGCCGTCCACGAGCCACGCCCCTCGTGGCGGCTGCGCCGCGCCTCGGCCCGGTGGCTCAGCGGACGCATCTCGCGCCACCAGCTCGTCCGCCTGCTCGCCGACAGCCGCTCGCAACTCCTCGCCCGCGTCCGCCAGCCCGTCTACATCGAGTCCAACCCCTTCCTCGGCGGCTTCCTCGAAGCCATCGCCGAGGTCTTCGAGAAACCCCGCATCGTCCACGTCGTCCGCGACCCCCGCACCTACATCCGCTCCAGCATTAACTGGGGCTGCTTCCGCGGAATCAGACACCTGGCCAGCACCTATCTGCCCTATTGGCTGCCCAAGCCCGAACAGATCGATCCCAACTGCCCTAAGCCATGGAACGAAATGCCCCATGCCGAGCGCCTCGCCTGGTACTGGAAAACCCTCAACGCCGAACTCAACCGCGGCCAGAACATCTTCGGCAACAACTACCTCCGCGTCCGTTTCGAAGATCTCTTCGCTCGCGACGGCAGCGGCCTCCAAAGCCTCGTGCAGTGGATCGGCTTGCCATGGAAACCGCAACTGCCGACCGCCGCCAACAGCGAAAACGTCAACGCCAGCAAGGCCCGAATCTGCCCCCCCTGGAGAGACTGGACCGAGCCGCAGCAACAGCAGGTCCTCCATCACTGCCGCGATCTGATGAACCTCTACGAATATGACCCGGCCATGGATCTGGCCGCTCCCGCCGCCATTCCCAGCCTCTCATCCAGATGAGCCAACCCACCGCCCAGGTTCTTCCCGACGGGGATGCTCTCGCACCCGAACGCCACCGCCGGCGATGGATGCGCCTGGCCATCGGCCTGCCCATCCTCACTCTCGTCTGGTGCTTCGTCCTCCACAGCCTCATCGTCAGCTTCCGGGAAATCGACTTCCATCAGCTCCACCTCGACCTCTGGCCCATCGCCGCCGCCGTCGTCGCTCTCCTCGCCGCTCGCCTCATGAACGGCATGAACTGCTCCATGCTCCTGACCGCCCTCGGCCAGCCAGCCCCCATGCGCCACGTCGTCGCAGCCATCTGGGTCGCATCCCTCGGACGCTATGTCCCCGGAAAAATGGCCGTCGTCGCGGGACTGGCCTTCCTCCTCGTCCGCCTCGGCGTACGCCTCTCCGCCGCCCTGGCCGCCCTCTCCCTGTCCGGCATCCTCATGATCCTCATTGGCCTGATCACCTGCACCCCCCTCCTCTTCACCCCCCTCATGCGACAACGCGTCCCCTTCGGCTGGCTCATCTCCCTCCTCATCCTCCTCGCTGGCCTGGTCGGTCTCCACCCCCGCGTGTTCTCGGCCATCTGCAACACCATGCTCCGCCGGATGAAACGCCAACCCCTGCCACATCAACTCCAACGTGCGTCGCTCCTCCGGGCCGTCGGCTTCACCGCCCTCCGGAATCTCTTCCTCGGCCTCGGCCTGTGGCTCGCCATGCGATCGCTCAGCCATGTCCGCCTCAGCGACTACGCACTGGCGCTCGGGTCCGCCGGCCTCGCGTCCGTCACTGGCTTCCTCGCCGTCTTCGCACCCGCCGGCCTCGGCGTCCACGAGGGCGTCTACATCCTCACCCTCACGCCCCTCCTCGGCCCGCAGGCCGCTCTCCTCGCCGTCCTCTTCCGCTGCCTCCACCTCCTCGCCGACGCCATCGCCGGCGCCGCGGGAATCCTCATGATGAAACGCCCTCCCGCGCCTGATATCCTGCCCACGTCAACCAACGCCTCGGAGCAACCGTGAAACGCCCCAATCTCTTCATCGTCGGCGCACCCAAGTGCGGCACCAGCTCGCTGCACAATTACCTCGACCAGCACCCCCAGATCTTCATGACCCAGCAGACCAAGGAACCCGCCTATTTCTGCACCGACCTGCGCGTCAACGAATCCCGCCGCACCCGCGACACCCACTCCTACCTGGCCCTCTTCGCCGAAGCCCGCCAGGAAAAATGCCTCGGCGAATCCACCGTCTGGAACCTCTGCTCCCGAGCCGCCGCACGCGACATACAGGCCTGGGACCCCGCCGCCAAGATCATCATCATGCTCCGGAATCCCGTCGATGCCATGTACTCGCTCCATGGCCAGTTCCTCTGGAGCTGCAACGAGGACATCGTCGACTTCGAGCAGGCCCTGGCCGCCGAGGATGACCGCCACCATGGCCGACGCATCCCCCCCGAAGCGCATTCCCCCGACGGCCTCCTCTACACCCGCGTCTTCAGCTTCGCCGAGCAGGTTGCGCGCTACTATGGTGTTTTCCCCCCCGACCAGATCAAAGTGATCATCTTCGACGATTTCGTGAAGGACACCGCCCGCGTCTATCGCGAAACCCTCGAATTCCTCGGCGTGGACCCCGCCTTCCAGGCGACACTCGAAGTCGTCAACCCCGCTAAGCCCGCGCCGCTCGCGTTCAACCGCTTCTTCGCCAGACGCCCCGCCCTGCGCAGCGCCGTGCACCGCTTCATGCCAGCCGCCCTCAAACGCAAGCTCATGGAACTCGTGCCCCGCCTCACGCCCACCGTCGATCGCCCGACCAGGATCGACCCGGAGCTGCGCGGCCGCCTCCTGCCGCGATTTGCCGCCGACGTGGAGCAGTTGAGCAAGCTGCTCAACCAAGACCTCACGCACTGGTGCGGACCCTCTTGAGAGCGCAGCGCCCGAGGATTCATCCCTCGCTTCTGCTCAACCCAGACACGAATGGCACTTCCTGAAGGCGCAAATGACGAACCACAAGGAGTTTATCGTAAGAGAATGCGGCATGGCGGCAAATCTTGCCCAACCAGGCGGCACCAGCTCTCCGGTGATTTGCCGGGGTTTCGTCGCAATGCGCTTCCGGGCGAGCAAGACGCCATTCGCTATAAGCTATTTTGCAAGAATGATTTACAGATTCAGGAAGTGCCATTCATCCCTCACACCTTTTCCACATCTTTCGTGGATATTGTTTCTTTGTTACTCATCCACGTCGAATCCTGCTTCGCGCATGGTAATCGGTTCTTTCGCCGCCGCCCAGACGCGGCTCAGGTGCAGACGCTGAAATTCGCGGTCGTTGGCGGCAAGACAAAGTCCGTTGTATCTAGCAAACCATGGGATTTTCAATGCTGTGCGGCGAATTTCGGCGAGCGGCTTTTCGAACACATTGCCCAACCGCACGTGGACGAACGCGCACGGGATGACGTCGCCATAGGGAGTGATATAGAGTTTTTCCTTCGCCGCTCCGCATCCCCAGCGATAATAGTTCGATTCGAAATCGGTTCGAACGTGAAGATGCTCCTTGTGAATCTCTTCGAGGTACTCCAAGTCTTCGGCGGTCAAAAGAATGTCCTCCTTTCCGTTCCAGTTGCCCACAGGCACGGCCCAGCCGACAAGAAGGAGAATGTTTTTGCGCCGTGTGTATTCGACAAGCTTGAGGAAACTATTCGAGCGGACGTTTTGATGCGAAACCACGGTGAAAATCATGGCGGCGAGACCCGCTTCGATCGCGGCGTCGATCGTTTCGAGCGCACGCGCGTGAAGACCGGGCGCGCCGCGCCAACGGTCGTGTTCAGCGGGATCGCCGTCGTCGATACTGACGCACAGGTTGTCGAGACCGGCGCGTTTGAGCCTTTCAATTCGTTCGCGCGTCATATGGCTGGCGTTGGTGCCCATCGACATGAAGAACCTCGACGGTTTGAGCACGCGGATAATCTCTTCGATCTGCGGATGCAAAGAAGGCTCGCCACCCGTAAGCTGCACGACCAGAACGCCGCTGTCTGCAAGCTGCTCGCCCAAAGCTGCATAGTCTTCGACGGTCATCGTTCGGCGCGCGGGCTCGGCCATGCGCGAAGCCGAACAATGAATGCAGTTGAGGTTGCAATTGTAGGTCACCGCAAGGTCGACGTAACGCAAAGGCGGCCGACCGGTGAGCAGGAGACGCAGGTAGTCTTTGAGTGTCCGCCACAGAAGCAGCGGCTTGTTCTTGCGAGCGGCGTATTTTAAAGACAACGCATAGCGCGCCCAAAGGCGTCCTATGGTAAGGCGGGTCTTGGACTTTCCGCTCATGCGCCGCTTCCTTTCGAACCGCGCGGTTTTCGAAGCACGATTCTCATGTTGGAGGACTCGCCCCGCACGGCGGCGTTGAGGACTTCCACGAACGTGCTCGCCGCCAGAAGCGGGAGAGTCTGGTAGTGAATTTTATCGGCCAACGATGTCGGAGCGCCTAGATCGATCATGGCGTTGTGAACGCTCAAAACCCAAAACACGGGCGAAATCAGACGAATGCGGCGTTCGACGCGGAAACCTTGTTTCTCGGCCAGAATCGCGAATGTTGTCGGCGTGAACAACGTCGCATGGCGAGGAAAATGGTATCCTCCCCATGCGGTTCGGGGAAAGAGTTTTCTATCGACGCCATCGTAATTCGGCGTGTCGAACACCGCGTATCCGCCGGGCGCGAGATCGGCGAAGGCTTTCGCGAGGATTCGCGCGGGCGAGATGGCGTGTTCGACGACTTGCTGCGCCACTATCAGATCGAACGGCGCTTCGGCGAAATGCGTTTCTTCGTACATGCCGCGATAAATCGCCATGCCGTCGCGCGCTGCCGCCGCGCGATCTTCCTCGGAAATCCCGAACTCCACGCCGCAGAGGCGCCATTGGGCGTTGCCGTAAGACCTGAGAATCCGCAAAAGTCGTCCCGTGCCGCAACCCAAGTCCAAAACTCTTTTGTCGCCTTCGCCAAGAAGACGACGGAACATTTCGATGCGTCGTCGTTCGAGAACATCCCAAGCCCGCTGCACCAGTGCGTTGCGCCGTTTAGCGGTGTCTTCCTTTTGAAACGAATAATAATCGCGGGGGTAAATGACGCCGAAATCTTCGGTCTTGGGGCATGGATTCAGGAAGACGGTTTTGCATTCGCCGCATTCGACAAACGTGAATGTGTTGGAGCACGAGCGATACTCGAAATCGATTCCTTGCGCCACGACGCGATTTTTCGTCGATTCGCAAACGGGGCAGCACCGTTCGACAAGAGCGAGATACGGCGCACCTTCGAGCAAAGCGGCTGTTCGGGCGGATTGGGAGGTCTTAGGAAACATGCAGTTTGCCTTTGGGGGATAATAACCGTCTTTGGGGAGTTCCGCAAAAGGTATTCATCTTGTGCCCCGAAAAGCGGCTGTGTTAAAAGTCAAGCGTTTTGAAGAACAGGCGCACGCCAAGGTTCGTTGTTTCTGACCATCACATTCAGGATCGTCACGAGCTTGCGCATGCAGGCGATCATGGCGACCTTGAAGGCTTTGCCTCCGGCAATGAGCCGTTCCCCAAAGGGTCGGATGACCGCGTTGAAACGCATCGCCGCGAGCGTGGCCATGTACAGGCCGGCTCGCACGCTGGCCCGGCCGCCGAAGATGCTGCGATGCCCACGCATGGTGCCGGAGTCGCGATTCAGGGGCGCCACGCCGACCAGTGCGGCAATCTGCTGACGGTTAAGCTTCCCCAACTCCGGCAGGTCGGCGACAAGCTGGCTGGCGGTGGTGTTGCCAATGCCGGGGACGCTGGCCAGGAGATCGCGGCGGTTCTTCCAGTCGTCATCGGATTCGATGAGCTTGGCGATCTCACGATCCAGGTCTTCGCGCTGCTGCTCCAACAGACGGATGACCTTGTTCACGGAGGCCAGCGGGATCTTGTGGGTCAGACCCTCGCGACGGGTCTTCTCGGCGGCCAGCATCTGGGTGACTTGGCGGCGACGGGTTACCAAGTCATTAAGGATGGCCTGGTTTTCCGGCGTTTTTTCGCTGAGCCGGGAGTGTCCGAGCTTGGCGAACTCGGCCAGGGTGCGGGCGTCGATGGTGTCGGTCTTGGCCAGCTTGCCTATGGCGCGGGCGAAGTCGCGGGCCTGGCGCGGGTTGACCACGGCGACGGGGAAGCCGGCTTCCATCAGGTCGGCGGCACAGCGTCGCTCGTAGCGTCCGGTGGCTTCCAGGAGGCAGCGGGCGACTCGCGGCTGCTTCTGGAGCAGAGCGACCAACTGCCGGATGCCGGCGGCATTGTTGTCAAAGACCAAGGCCTGTCCCGATGGCAAGAGGCAGATATCGAGCTTGGCCTTGGAGACATCGATGCCGACATAAACGGGTTCAACGGGTACAGACATGGAGATATCCCTTCCTCGCGAATGCGAGCTGGCGGACGAGGTCTTCGTCGCGCCGCTCTGGCGGCTGTTCGGGCTTGTTCCACGAGGCCGACGCCGATCACGCTTTTCTGCGGCATCCGAAGTGGTGCCCGGTGTCAGTCGATCTGACGTCGGCCGCGACATCGAAGGCTTCTCGCTACGCTTCGAAGCCTTCGATGTCGCATCTGTCATTGAACCAGAATTCGTCACTGTTTTAAACATACGAGGTGTCAGGTTGCTTTTATTTGCACGGAAACGCGGCTTCCGGTAGCATTCCGGCATGCCTCGCCCCCCTCGCAGGACAGTGCAAGCGATGGCGTATCACGTGCTCAATCGCCGCGTGATGCGCCTGCCGATCTTCAACAACCCAGCCGACTATGAGGCCTTTGAGCGAATTCTCGCCGATGGACTGAAACGACCCGAC
>Ga0315284_10009161_pt1 | contig 14122 bp, 12 predicted proteins | sample YL17G09_16_MG_FD_203696 | JGI IMG/M metagenome (GOLD analysis project Ga0315284, IMG submission 203696) | Sediment microbial communities from Yellowstone Lake, YNP, Wyoming, USA - YL17G09_16 | ecosystem: Environmental > Aquatic > Freshwater > Lake > Sediment | place: USA: Wyoming | collected... | reverse complement strand
GCCGTTTTTGCTGAGCTGCGTGAGCAAATGCAGATCAAGTTTTTTGAGATCTCCAAAGCCTTTCGCCTGTGGCAGGAGAGACAACTCCCACTTAATGATGTAAGTCTGGGAGCATGGCTAGGGTTTCTTGCTGATCCAAGTAGCCAGGCTGTCGAGGAGGCATGTATGTCGATACCAGAGCTTAAAGATGCAAAGAACGCACTCGAAGAATTGTCGGCACAAGATGAGGCTCGCGAGATCGCTCGGGTACGCGAGAAGTCACGGATTCATTTTGATTCGTTGATGGCAGAAGCTACGGCTAAGGGCGAGGCTAAGGGCGAGGCTAAGGGCAAGGCTGAGGGTAAGGCTGAGGGTAAGGCTGAGGGTAAGGCTGAGGGTCTCAATGACAAAGCGCAATCCGTACTTAAAGCGCTGTTAAACGCGCCTGAAACCAAATCGCTTACGGATGCGCGCCTTGCAGAGCTAACCGGGCTACCGGTAGACGTAATAGCCAAGGTTCGAGCAGAATGCCGTGATACGGGGCCGGAGTGATACGGGGCCGAAGTGATACGGTTAGTTACAAAGTTAGTTTAGACCCACTCAGCAACATCAAATTAAATCTGTTTATTATGGCCCCGACTCGCCATCGTCCGTTCCACCATTAAGGCAAACACCGCCTCCAGCGATACTCGGACAGCGTCGCCCTCGAGCACCCCTAGCGCCCGCGCTATCGCTTCAATAGTCGCTAGGCCCTGAGCTTTGGTCTCGCGGCGCACATGGTAAGCAGATGGGTCACCGGCTGGCAACGTCACGGTTTGTATATGCGTCAGCAGCGGCTCGCGGCGGCACATTTTACTGGTCTGGCGCCAGTTACCATCGGGAACCACCAAGGTATAAGGGCCACCGTCGCGCATTGCGGGGGTTAATTCGATCGAATCTTCGGCTGGATAGAGCAGCAGCACGCGGCCATCGGTAGGCAAGTGCGGCGCCAAGTCGCAGGGCTCATCACGGTCACCGCGGGTCAGCATGACACTATTGGTCAGCGCCTGCGCGGCGAGGCGCCCGGTGTTGGTGGGCACCTGCAGTTCGCGCCGAGCGGCGATGAGGACCAGCTTAGTGGCCAAAGTCAGGCTAGGTATGTCCGCACACAGACACAACTCACGCCGCATTTTGCAGCGCTCACAGCGGAGCCAGTATTTCTTACGTTTACTCATCGTGGCTTCTGTACCTCATTAATTAGTCGCTGAGCGACACGAAACACTCTTTTTACGGTTGCTCTTGATTGCCATACAAATGTATGGTTTAATAATCCCCATGGAACGATTGACCAACAATTCAGACCTCTTAAGCCGCCTCCATGAGCTGGGCAGCACGGCTTGCCGCCCAGCCTCCCTCTCCGCTCCAGGCCGTTTGGCCTCGCTCCACCCTGAGCTCGATCGTTTCCTGGTGGGTGGCCTCCCGTTCGGTACGATCGTCGAGATAGGCTCGCCGCTCGGCCGGGGGGGCCGCCGTCCCCTCATTGATTTTATCGCCGCCGCCACCCAGGGGCGTTCCACCCCACTCCCCTGCTGGGTCCTGTGGGCCTATAGCAGCGGCCAGGTCTATCCGCCGGCATGGCGTGCCCACGGCGTCAACTTGAGCCGCGTCTGCTTCGCTCGCAGCGGCAAGCCCTTGGCGCAGCTAAGACCAGCCCTCTTATCACCACTGTTCAAAGTCATCGTATTAGATGCTCCGACGCAGTTGTCCGGCGACGACTTAACATTTTTAGCGCACCACGCACGCCTGCAGGGCAAGCTGTTCATTATCATTCGCAATTACATGCTACAGCGCGATGGTCACAGTATTTGGCCCAAGCTCCGCCTCAACTCGTGGCGGCAACCCGACCAGCCTGGCTCTTACCGCTTGGACGTAGTCCGTGGCCTATCACCACGCACCGCAGTCATTCGCATGGATGATATATGACGTTAGCCGACTTCATCGCGGTAGAGGGCGACCTCCTACCAAGTCTGAGCCCCACGGTGCTGACGCCGCGGGTCATGCACTGGCATGAGCAGACATGGTTACTAGACCTAAGCTCCTGCCACAGCTACTGGCAGAGTCAGGCTATCCGTCAACAGACGGCAGTCCACACCTTGGTCGAAGACATCCTGCGGCGCAGTCTCGGGACGAATATGCGTGCAGTGATGGCAGACCATCCCTGGCAGGCTTTGTTAGCTCTAGCGCAAATGCGCGCCCGGACTCTTAACGGGATGCTCGACCTACGCCACAAGTTTGGCCGCGCCTTTTATCAACAGGTGGATTGGGACGCCTGGTTTAGCTGCGCCGAAGAACTGAGCACACATGCCACCACACTGGCGTGGCCACGTTTCCATGCGGCGGTCTTTCGCCGACATCTACGCCAGATGCAGGCCGTCATCAGCCAGATACAGCCGGCCAATCCGCCGCCCCAGCATGCTTCGCACCATAACGCGCTTAGTACCCACACTCCCCATGCTCCACACACTCCCCATGCTCCCCATGCTCCCCAGACTCCTTGGCATTGGCGCGGTACTGAGCCCTCCTCCATGCGTCGCCGCTTTGGCATGACGGTCGCCTTACTCTGGGAATGGTCCTTCCCGCGCCCCGGCACGGACCGTCAAGAGTCTAAAACTCACCCCCTTGGTTTCCCTTGGTTGCCCTGGTCTGAGCCCGAAAAACCACACGTCTCCCGCCATTTAGAGACCCCACTTGCACACTGGGACGAACTCGCTCCCTTGCTGGTCGAAGATTTAGACCGGCTCTGCACACTCCCGACTTGGGACGAGCGAGAACGCGTGACTGCGCTGAGCTGGCGCCTAACCCTCGATGATCTGAGCGAGGCCACAGTGCCGCTACTGTTTCGCCATCCTCATAGCTTAGCGCGGGAACGCGGCCATCATCAGACCGCAGTGTTTCAGGCTAACTACAGCTTTAGCGCGCATAAAAAAGCCGCCGCGAGCGAGCAGGATCAACGCGGGATTGTCGGTTGGGAGTTAGTGATCGACGAGCGTTTGGTGTTACCACCATTCGTGAAGGATTTATTCGGTGAGCAAAGCGACAGCGATACCCGTCATTTGTTGATGCTAGAAAATCAATTATCAATCCCTCTGGATCGCTATGAGTTACGCGAAGATTGGGTACCAGAAACAGCTTTTGTGACCCGCTCCACGCACGCCGACGAAAAGCCGTCGGCGCCTGAGCGTGAGCCACACTCAACCGGAGCAAACGGAGCAAGCGAGTCTGACGAGTCATCGTGGCTACCAGTGGCGAGAAGTCGACCCTTTTATATCGATGTACCGCGCCCTTTAGATACTGAGGGCCATTCGACAGCGCGCATCTTTCTCGAGCGAGTCACTGGCAAATGGTGGCTGAACACGGCCGGTGCCAGCCAACGCGATTACTACGCCGTAATCGACAGGGAGCACCGCTGGATTTGGGCGTACCGCGATCAAGGCGGAACATGGTGGGCACATGGTCGCTTTGATTGAACACTACGGCTGGGTCGAATGGCTCTGCCATAGTAATTTCAGCTTTCTGATGGGTGCTTCACATCCACATGAATTGGTCGCGCGTGCTGATGCTTTAGGCTACCGAGGCATGGCTTTGACAGATTACGACGGCGTGTATGGGGCCGCGCGTACTCATAACGCCCTGATGCGCCAACGCCTTGACCCAGGCTACGCAGGTAAGCTCCAGCTCATTCATGGTGCCGAAATCCACCTAGCTGAAGATCACGCCTTACCTTTGCTGCTACAAGACACGCTGGCACTCATCGCCACGACTCACCGCGGTTATCACAACCTGTGCACTCTCCTGACCTATGCGCACCGCGGCGGTAAAAATGGCGCCCACATACCACCAGCTTACTTGCTGACAGCGGACGTGCAGGATCTTATCGCTATCATACCTATGCGCGGACTACTGCGCCGTGGCGGCGAGGCTGCCTTGCGCGCACGCTGTATGCAACTACGTGAACATTTTAATGGACGAGTTTACTGCGCCATCAGTCGCCATCTAAATCCAGCGGAAGATCACTGGATGATGCCGATGATGACATTAGCCAAGGACTTAAGTCTGCCCTGCCTGTTAACCAATGATGTTTATATGCATGAGCGCAGCGCTAAAGACATGAGCGATCTACTGCATGCTATCCGTAACAATCAAACAGTCGGCAATGTCAGCAGTCATTTATTTCCTAATGGCGAGCGGTCTATGCACGATCTTAAAACGATTGCCGCGCGCTACCGAGACTTACCGATATACGCCCAGGCGCTTGCCACCGGCAGATCACTAGCTGAAACCTGTACTTTTGACTGCCGCGAGCTACGCTACCGCTACCCTAAGGAAATGCTACCCGACGGCGTCAGCGCGCAGGAATACCTGGAGCAAATCACCTGGCAGGGCGCTCAAAAGCACTACGGCCTCATCCCAACCAAGCTTGAGACGCTGCTGCGGCACGAGCTAGCTTTGATCGAACAACTTAGCTTTGCCGATTACTTCCTCACCGTCTGGGACATCGTAAGGTGGGCGCGCGAACAGGGGATTCTTTGTCAAGGGCGAGGCTCAGCCGCTAATTCTGCCGTGTGTTTTGTGCTCGGCGTCACCGCGGTTGATCCCAACTTATTCGATCTATTATTTGAACGTTTTATCTCGGTCGAACGCGGCGACCCACCAGATATCGATGTCGACTTCGAACACGAACGCCGCGAAGAAGTGATTCAGTATATTTATCAGCGTTACGGCCGTGGTCGCGCTGCGATGATTGCGAATGTGATTACGTTTCGCACTCGCGGCGCGATCCGCGCTGTCGGCAAGGCTCTTGGCTACTCAAATGAACGCCTGGAACAAGCCGGCAAATTACTCAGCAGTCGCGATTATCGCCGTAGTGATTGTGGACGCACTATTACAGAGCTGCCAGCAGAAGATACGCCGACCTCGCAGCAGCAAGAACAGGATGCACACTGGGCCCGCTTAGCCGAGCGCCTACGCGGCTTTCCGCGCCACCTCGGTATTCACTCCGGTGGCTTTATGCTCACCGACCGCACCCTCAACTGGCTGGTGCCGCAAGAGCCCGCGACCATGCCAGGACGGACGGTGATTCAGTGGTGTAAAGAGGACATCGAGGCTCTTGGCTTTTTTAAGATCGATATCTTGGCCCTCGGCATTTTGACAGCTATCCGCAAGACCTTTGCTCTAGTGAAGGAGCATCAAGGCCAAGACCTCTCGCTAGCGACCATACCTGCTAACGACCGTCCGACTTACGACATGATCTGCAAAGCGGACACCGTTGGTACGTTCCAAATCGAGAGCCGCGCCCAAATGTCGATGCTGCCACGTTTGCAGCCGCGTAAGTTCTACGATCTCGTGATCGAGGTGGCGATCATCCGCCCTGGCCCGATTCAGGGCGGCATGGTGCACCCCTTTCTCAGGCGGCGGCATGGCGAGGAGGCTGTGACCTTCCCCGATGCGCGATTAGCGCCGATCCTGCAGCGTACTTTGGGCGTCCCCATCTTTCAGGAGCAAGTCATGCGCATTGCCATGACGGTTGGTAATTTCACCCCTGGTGAAGCCGATCAGCTGCGGAAGAATATGGGGGCTTTTGCCATCAAAGGCGACCTCTCGCGTTGGGGCGAGAAATTACAAGAAGGCATGCGCAAAAATGGCATTGCTGAAGAGTTCGTGCAGCAAATTCTCGGCCAGATTCGCGGTTTTGCCGACTACGGCTTTCCTGAATCACATGCTGCATCGTTTGCGCTGCTAGCTTATGCATCGTCTTATCTCAAACGCCATGCGCCTGCGGCTTATTTTACGGCGCTACTAAATTCTCAACCAATGGGTTTTTATCCACCACACGTGCTAATTCACAGTGCTCGTCAAGATGGCGTCAAGATTTTACCAATCAGTGTGGCTCACTCCCATTGGGACCACACCATCGAACGTGGCGCTAATGGCGACTTAGCGATACGTCTCGGCATGCGCCTCGTCCGTTCCTTACGCAAGCAAGCAGCCCAGCAACTATGCGAGCGCCGGGGCGCACTCGGTGGCTGGAGAGACATCCTACACATGCTGCGCTCGTGTTCATTGAATAGAGTAGATTTAACAGCCTTAGCAGCGGCTGATACCCTGCATGTCTTCGGCATAGGTCGTAGATCTGCGCTTTGGCTGGCAGCTGCCGCGCCGTTCTGTGAATTCCTCGAGGACGTGGAGTCGCCGCCCGACTTTCAAGCAGAAACCACGATGGAGCGTTGTCAGTCGGATTTTTATGCCACCACCACCTCGCTCGGCCCGCACCCCGCAGCTATCATCCGCGAGCATTGGTGTTACCGAGTGCCGGCAGCTCAGTTGCGAGCTATACAGGTCTTAGCCACCCTACCACCACAGCGTGGCGTCGTCGTCTTCGGCATGGTGTTAGTGCGACAATCACCACCCTCGGCTAAAGGAATGGTGTTTATGACTTTAGAAGATGAAACTGGCATGCTGAACGTAGCAGCGACACCACAACTTTACGCACGTTATCGCTCGCTCATTGATGGCCAGGCATTTTTATGCGTAAGGGGCATATTACAACGTCAACACGACGCTATCTCTGTGCTCATCACTGAGGTGCTAGCACCGGAAATGCAGGAAGCCAAAGTCGTCCAGCTGGAACACAGCACAGTTATTGAATCACCTTCCAGCTCGGCGCTTACCGCACACGAGCTGATCGATACTCGTAATTACCTGTAAAGAACAGAAGCCCGCAACGCCGGCTAGGCATCACCAGGCATCAACAGATTACTGCGGTGCGTGCAGTAGATCGTACCAAGAACGCACGCCACCACTAATATACAGTCTTTGTCGGATATCCTGCCGATTGTAGACAGTTTCCATATCGTACTTGTAACTCTCAAAGACCCCCTGATTAGGGCCTAAATGTTTTTTTATCCCGGTATGCAGCGTCCGGCCACCGCCCCAACGGTCGCAACTTGTGCCTCCGTCGGCTTTGCAGCGCAGATTACGGAAACCTGTCAAAGCATTGCATTTATAGCCATTAGATGACTGTTCCGACGGACTGCAGTCGAGTCCAACGGCCCTCGCATCCATCCAACGCGACTGCGTCAGGCCGCACGCGGGATCATTCCAGTCCCCCCAAGCCTCGCATGATTTATTCACATCCCAAGATGATTCCCGCACCGCCGCGCCTGCAATAATCAGCCGGCATTCGTCGTAAGAAACACCAGCCTCAGCCGCGCCGCGGGGATCACCGCAGGCAGCATTAATCGCCTCGAGAGTTACCCCCGGTAGACGATCAGCTCCGTACCAACCATCTGCCTTAGGCCGACTCACCTGTCCTTCCATAGGCCCACAAGCAGGGAGCAACGCGCTCAACGCGCTCAACCCACCAAACACAGCTAACCATACAAACTTAGCCAATCGGGCTGTCCATTTCATCGGGGAATCCTTTCCTCATGAAATAGATCCGACGCGGTATACACGATATCCACGCAACGAATCTAAAAAATCAAACTAAAAACGAACACAAAATAAAAAAGCATTTTTTGAAAGGTAGCATCGCGATGCCACAATGTCAAAAAACGCTAAATTATTTTAGTTTAGTCTGATTAGTACCTGATTTTCAACGATAAATCGGGTAATCACCGTGTGCCATGGGATCTTCCAGCGTCAGTTCACCCTGTTTCCCCACGGTAAAGCTCATCGGATTCAGTACCCCGCCAACATTAAATGCAATTGCGCTTATGAGTACATGTTCAAAGGCACTGTTGGTAGATTCGCGATCATAAACAGGCTTAAATCCAAGATCATAATCCCCCTTGACCTCGGCTCCACCAACAAAAGACTGAGCTTTAAATGTGCCATCTTGGCTCAGAGTGATGGACCGAAAACTGAGCGGGCCTTCATCAGATATTTTTTCTTTGCGCTTAGTCACCAAAGTGCGACCAAAAATCTTGCTCAAATCTTCCGTGCGTCTGATCAAGATAGTTTCGGAAGAACCATTAGAATCCTGCGTTAATTTGACATGCTTAGCATCGACCTTAAGCCACTGACCATTGACGGAATCAAATTTCCTTTCGAGCGAATCAGGCTTTAAAGAAAGCGCCGCATAGAGGTCGTCTTCACCAAAGCTAATAAATTGATAACTCTCTGTGAACAGATGATCGCTCGTACTACGCAACGTCGAAGCTTGATCGTCACTCCGAACTTTAGCGCAGGACCCAGCATTAAATGCTGAAATTACCAAAACCCATGCGGCATAACGCAAGCTTACTTTCATAGATCTTCCTCAGGATTTGTCCTCAGATTTAAATGCTTACCAATAAAGTAAGCGGACAAAAAGACCTAAGCAAGTATCACTTTGCCCTAAAGCTGATCGTATCAGGCTTAGCCACAGTTCCCTTGCTGACACTAACCGCACGTACGGCCAACGAATAAACTGAGCCACTCTTCAGATCACTAAACGTGTATTTGTATGGCTCGGGACAAGGGCTGAAATTTGACTGATTCTCCCGCTTACATTGGAAGCGAAAATCGTTGATCGTGGCGGACACGGCGCCACCGGTTACCGCAAACGGTAATTCCAGAGTCTTTTGGTCATACGGAGATATCACTGTGCCTTTGGACGGCAGCAGGGTCGTCAGCGGATAAGACTGAGCGCCAGTCTGCGCTTGTGCAGCTATAGTAGCGCCACCAGCACCATTGGTTTTAATGCTGCTTGGAACTTTAGCCTTGGTGGCGTCCACGCTGCTAGGCGAAGCCGGTGCGGGGTCAGCCTTTTTTCTATTAAAGCCATCGTACTCATCGAACTGCGAGCAGGCACCTGAGCACAACGCCGCGAAGGTCAGGAGTAGAGCGGACACAAGGGACCCGGAGGCAAAAAGGGATTTGGACTTCATTAAATCCTCGATTTCATAGGGCAAGTCATAATTCTTAATAAGATTATAGAATCATATTATAAAAATCAACTAATTATAAACAAGATCCTGATATCTATAGATTATTTTTTAATCTCTGAAGGCCCATGCTAGGATGAAAACGCACAATGCATCATCCACCACTATAGAGCTAAATCGATGCGCAAATCCCTAGGCCGAATCATCACAGTCATTCTGATCGGCGCCGTCATTGCGAGCCTCTATACCTTCGACCTATTGCACTACCTTAGCCTGGACTACATCAAGGCCCAGCAGCAGGCGTTCGCTGACTATTACGCTCTACACAAATTAGAGACCCTAGCCGTTTATGCTGCCGTGTACATAGTAGCAACAGCCCTGTCTTTACCGGGCGCCACGGTGCTGACGCTGCTTGGCGGTGCATTATTTGGCCTGGGCACCGGAGCCGTGGTGATATCGTTCGCCTCAAGCATCGGAGCGACTCTTGCCTTTCTCACGGCCAGGTCTCTACTGCGTGACATCGTCACCACTAAATTTGGTGACCGCCTTAGCGCCATCAATGAAGGTATCCGCCGCGACGGCAGCTTTTACCTCTTCACCCTGCGCTTAGTACCCCTATTTCCATTCTTCATGATCAATCTGGTGATGGGATTAACACCGATCCGTACTCTGACTTTTTACTGGGTGAGTCAGTTAGGCATGCTTCCAGGAACTCTAGTCTACGTCAACGCCGGCACTCAACTAGCGAAGATCGACCGCGTTAACGGTATCCTGTCTCCAACTATGCTGATCTCTTTTGCTCTGCTCGGACTATTCCCTCTACTCGCCAAAAGAGTGATCGCAAGCGTGAAAAAGAGGCACATACTGCGAAAGTGGCCTAAGCCGCGACGCTTCGATTTCAACATCATTGTGATCGGTGCTGGATCCGGTGGCCTAGTGTCGGCCTACATTGCTGCTGCCGTCAAAGCAAAGGTGGCACTCATCGAAAAGCGTGCTATGGGCGGCGACTGCCTCAACACTGGTTGCGTCCCCAGCAAAGCCCTCATCCGCACGGCAAAAGCAGCAGCCCTGTCTAGCCAGGCAAAAGACCTCGGATTCAAGTCTGTAAGCATTGATTTCGACTTTGCTGACGTCATGGACCGCGTCCAGAATGTGATTAAAAAAATCGCACCCCATGACTCTATAGAGCGTTATCAATCACTCGGAGTCGACTGTATCCAAGGCACGGCACGCGTCATTAGCCCTTATGAGGTCGAAGTAGGCGGCCGCCGCATCACAGCCCGCAACTTGATTATAGCGACCGGTGGCTCGCCACTGGTGCCAAACATACCTGGACTCCAAGATCACCCCTACTACACGTCCGATACGATATGGAACCTTCGTAAGCTGCCCAGGCGCCTTCTGATCATCGGAGGCGGCCCCATAGGCTGTGAATTGGCGCAGGCCTTCCAACGCCTCGGCTCCGCGGTCACCATAGTCGAGATGGCTCCGTCGCTACTCGCGCGCGAGGATGCGGACGTCTCCGCCCTCATTTCAGGGACCCTTCGCCGTGAAGGCGTGACCGTGCTAGCTGGACATAAAGCCAAAAACTTCACGCTGAATCAGGGCGTCCGCTCTCTGGTTGTCGAAAGCTCACACGGCGAACGTAGCGTGGAATTTTTGGATTTGGAATTTGACGAAGTGCTTTTGGCACTGGGACGCCGCGCGCACACCGAGGGATTTGGACTGGAAGACTTAGGCGTGCGCCTAGAGCAAAGTGGCACCATTGAGCACGACGAGTTCATGCGCACGAACTTCCCCAACATATACTGCGTGGGCGATGTTGCGGGCCCCTATCAATTTACTCACGTGGCCGCACATCAAGCATGGTATGCCGCAGTCAATGCACTCTTCTCGCCGTTTAAATCCTTCAAGGCTGATTACAGAGTCATACCGCGGGTCACTTTCACCGATCCAGAAATCGCCACGGTCGGGCTGACGGAAAAAGACGCTGCCGCAAAAAACATTCCCTACGAGTTGACGACCTACGGCATCGATGACCTTGACCGCGCCATAGCCGACGGCGACGCCCATGGACTCGTCAAAGTACTTACAGTACCGGGTAAAGATAAAATTCTCGGTGCCACGGTGGTCGGTGCTCACGCAGGCGAATATTTCGTCGAATTTGTCACCGCGATGAAGCACGGCATAGGACTAAACAAAATCCTCGGCACCATTCACGCCTATCCGACCTTTGCCGAGGCCAATAAATACGCTGCCGGAGTGTGGAAAAAAGCTCACGCACCGCAGCAGCTCCTGCGCGTGGTAGCGCTCTTTCATAGCTGGAGGCGCGGCGCATGATCGATGGACCTTTCCGCCGTATCTTACCCCAGGCCACGGGATGGCTCATCACGATCTATAAGAGACTCGGACTCACCCCTAATCAGCTCACCGCTACCGGCAGCATGTTCGGCTTTGCAGCGGCCTACGCTGTCGCTACGGACTATTTTTTAGCCGCACTTTGCCTATGGTGGACCGGCAGGCTGCTTGACGGCACCGACGGGATCTACGCTCGTGCCACCATGCAGGTGTCAGCTTTTGGTGGTTATCTAGACATACTTTTAGACATGACGGCTTATAGCGTCATGATTTTAGGCTTTGCCTACCGCTTTCCCGAGCTTGCTGCCGCATGGTCAGTGATCCTCTGCTTTTACGTACTCGGCATCACCAGCGCGCTGGCTCTGGGGGAAATAGAACGCCAAAAAGGCATCGGACCGACCGACAACCGCAGCCTGCGGCTTGCAGCAGGTCTAGCTGAAGGCGGCGAAACCGGCCTCGCTTATACCGTGTTTCTGCTCTTTCCCGCAGCTTTGCCGACGCTCACCTGGATATGGATCACCGTGCTAGCACTCACCATCGTCATGCGCACGATTCTGGCTTGGCGAGTCCTGCGCCCCCTAGCGACGAGTTCGAGCGCGAGCGAGAGCGCTGGCTCAAAATCCCCGCAAATCACTCGCTCTGCGAGTTAAGCTGCCAATTGTAGTCGAGGTAGCCAATGGTGCTGGCCCGGGACAATGCCGCTTTGGCTTGCGGCGGTCCGTAGCGCGTCAAAACCTCGCGCACACCACCACCCCACGCAACAAAATCCTGCACATACCAATCAAAAATCTTCGATACCTTGACGGCACCACTCGCAGCTGCAAATTGATTGCGGCTGGCATCGGCGAGCCAGAGGCGCATCTGAGCCTCTAATTGCTCATTCAAGCGCGCGCCGCTGTAGGCCTCACCACGCAACTGAGGACACGAAATTGAGGCGCAGTTGACCGCGGCGTGAATGCGGATATCTTTATATACCGGCCGTAAAAGTTGATGCTCAATGGTATCGAGAGTTTTTGCCTTGCCGTCAAGAAGATTAAAAAATTCGATAGACCACGGCTTCTTCAAAAAACCGCCAATGTCGCGGATGCTAGCAACTGGATAGTTGTCCACGATGAGTTGGACGGTGAAGGCATTATAGGCGTTGATTAGGAAAGCCTTCTGCTGGTCTGACGACCACGCTGCGAACTCTTCTGCACGCACCGTCTGCAGGCCGTCTAAATACTGACGGAGGGCACCACCCCCGGCGGTCGCTTTATCAGCCTTTAATTTCGCGTAAGCAACCCGTCCATCGACGGACACATGTTGCTTGAGGAGTGCTGTCCAGGCTGCATGGTCATGATCAAATGCAAAAGCGTGACTCGACAACCCCAGCAGCGAAATAAAAAGTAAAGCAAAGCGTCTCATTTTAAGCCTTTCTAGTAAACGAAGCCGGCTGCATAGTGGCAGCATTTTTTACGATAGCATCTACCTTAGCTCGGACTAGCCTAGACTGCTCGCGCACCACAGCTTCGACCAGTTCTTCGATAGGAATGCCGTAGAGCTGAGCGATCACCGGTATCTTTTCAAATGGTAAGGCCACCCGGTCGTTTTCAATACGCGAGAGAAAATAGCGCTCGTTATAGCCCAAAGCCACAGCGGCAGCGTCTTGGCTCAAACCTACTGCCAGTCTCTTCGCGCGCAGATAATCGCCAAACCGCTCAGAGTTTTTTTTACGTTCCGCCATAACGACGCTCCATGAAAACTAAAACACCAGAGTCGAACGGTAGACCAATGCTCAATTCCCGCCAAACGTTGACGAACTCATCGATTCTAGATTATCATAAACATAGCTTCACTAGCATAAGATGCATACACCTAGGATCTATGTCGGTGCAACTAAAAAATCCCCACAACAGAAGCCCCCTGCAGTGCCTTATCACTTAATTTATCTTAAAACATCATGGATCCTACGCTTTGTGTAAAGATATCGAAATCGAGAACAAAAAAACTTCTCTATGGGCAGAAATGTTGGCATAGTCTTCATGAGAGACGATTACCTGGAAGTTTGCCACTGTACATACTGTACATGAGGACATGATGTTAGCTCCGTTTCAAGCGACCATCATTATCGATGACGATCTTGAGCACGTGTTAGCCAGCAGTCCTTTCCTTAAGACTGCAGGACATCGGGTACTTTGCTTCCATGAGATCCGAGATGCGTTGCCGGATCTTGCCTCGCAAGTGTCGCCCATAGTCCTAGTCGCCGACTTTAGCAGGGCGCAGACTACCGGCTGGCGTTTCGTTCAAGAAGCCGAATTCGACCACCGCCTGTTTGCCGTCGGTGTGATTGCGGTTACCGATCAAACGGACGATTCGACTTTTATGACAGACAGGACAGACATGACCGATGTGGCCGCTACCCTCAGCGACCCATGCTCCCAAGCTTCGCTGATGACCGCGATTCAAGAGGCCTCAGTATTTGCCACAGTCCGCCACAGCACCCGGCTCAAGGCTTTAAAGGCGACCGCAACGGTACGGGACAAGGCCAATGCGATCCGTGTGACCCAAGGCCTAGCACCCATCTCGGCAGCAGTTTGGGACCGCGCGTGCAACACCCTGTGCCGCGCCGAATTTGACTACGGCGACGACTGGCAAACGGTGGCACTGGCGCAAATTATCGATATCTTGTCAGAAGAGATCTGAGACTAAAGAGATGTGAGAATAATTAGTGCGAGCTACTACTGCGCCTCTTTTTTAACGAATTGGCGCAGGAGCTCGATACCTAGCTCGGCAGCAGACTTTTTCGCATCGTCGAGATATTTCTCGTCGCATACGAGTTCAGCAATATCGATATTTAAGCACGCCGCGATCTTTGCCAGCGACTCGATACTCAAGTTGCG
>Ga0315284_10009160_pt1 | contig 14122 bp, 13 predicted proteins | sample YL17G09_16_MG_FD_203696 | JGI IMG/M metagenome (GOLD analysis project Ga0315284, IMG submission 203696) | Sediment microbial communities from Yellowstone Lake, YNP, Wyoming, USA - YL17G09_16 | ecosystem: Environmental > Aquatic > Freshwater > Lake > Sediment | place: USA: Wyoming | collected... | reverse complement strand
AGTTGCTTGGCCTGCTCGAGATGGGCCGCGAGTTTCTGCTTCTTCTCGCCCTCCGCCCGCCACTTGGCGGCGTCTTCCTCGATGACCGCCTGCATCCTGAGGATGCTGACGTTGATGGTCGCCAGCAGTTCGCGATCCTCCTTCGCGAGGTTTCGGAGGATGGCCAGGGCGTCGGCATAGCGATGGTCGGCGGCCAACTGTTCGGCTAGTTTGAGCCGGTTCCGCAATTCCGCCAGACGCTGGCGCCGATCTTCCTGCTCCTGCTTCGCGCGCAGGTCCTGGATTCGCGCGTTCCAGGTCCGGTCGCCGGTCTTCCGGACCAGATCCTCGTAGATGGCGATGGCGCGGCCGAAGTCGCCCGCCGCCGACGCCCGGTCCGCTTCCTCCAACTGCTCGTTCACCCAGGGGTCGGCCGGCGCGGGCTGCCCGTTCGGCCCCGTTGCGTTGCCGCCCGAGCCTGTCGGAGTGCCCGATGACCGCACCCGGTTGAACAGGCTGTCCTTCCAGCCGGTGGGCACCGCGAAAACCCAGATCAGGACGAGGGGAACGAGAGTGGCCCACGTCAGCGCGAACACGACCCACATCTTGGGCTTGCGGGCGACCGCCCGGACCAGGACGGGCCCAGTCCGCTCGGGCGTGGGGGTGGGCCTTTCGGCGAAGGCGGCCACGGCCGCCGCAGCCGTCGAGGCCGGCGCCGCCTCCGACGGGCCGCCGGACGCTTTTTCCGCCGCGCTCGGCACGGAGCGCGCCAACTCCTTCTCGATCTCGTAGGCCGACGGATGGTACGGCGGCTTGGCGAGGTCCGCCGGCACGCCCGGCCGGCTGTCGGCCGGACGCTCGTTCATGTTCAACTGGCAACTCGTGCAGTACGTGTCCTCGGGTTTGGCGGAGGCGAAGCAGTGCGGGCACAGGCCGAGGTACTTGGCGAGCCGCGGCGTCTCGGCCGCGTACATCCAGTCCTGATGCGTCGTCGGGCCTCGCACGATCGAGTCCGCCTGGAGCCGGCCCTTCTCGGCCATCTTGATGAGCATCTCGAACGTCACGCCCCGCCCGCTCGGATTGCGCGGGTCCAGATAGAACCACGGCCCGACGATCTCGCGCGACGCACGCCGCACCGCCAGGGAAAAGGAGGTCCGGCAGTGGGGGCAGCGGTCGCTCCCGCGCGCAATCACCTGGCCGCAATACACGCACGGCGCCTGGTCGCTTCGCCAAGGCGTTTCGGCGCCGGAACGGTCATCCGAATGGCTCATCTGTCGGCCTGCCTTCATGCTGCCCGGAGACCCTCGGCCGGTGACCGCCGGCGTCGGCGGGTCAGGCATCCATTATAAATGCCCCCCTGGGGTCTTGTCAATCGGCCCCGTATCCCTTGTTTTTCGGCCATTTGGAAATTTTTCGTCCCTTTTTTTTGACTTTTGGCGGATTTGTTGTATAATGTGGCTGGAGAATAGGGGGTTGGGTCGGGGTGTGCTGCCGGGGGTCTTTTTGCCCACCTGTCGGACTCCAACCGAAACCGGGGTGTTCAGAGTGTCTCCTCACAAGGGGCCGCCTCTGGACAGGGTAAGGGGGTTGGGATATGCGATGCCTATCGAGAGTAATGCTGTTGGCTGCCGCGGCCGTTCTCTTGACCACCTCGGGGGCGATGGCCATCACCATTCATGACGTGATGCGCAACGGTTTCGACCCAAGCGCGAACGACGTTTTGCTCAGTTACGGCACCGGAGGCTATTACCTCACATACGCACCTGTTTCTGGCGGCAAGTTCGATCCTACCGGCACCCCCGGCGAAAGCGGCACCTTTCAGGGCAACCCCGCCTGGCTGGACTTCTCCCTCGACAGTGGCGGTGGCGGCGGTGGCGGTGGCGGTGGCGGTGCCGGTGGCGGCGGTGCGGCCTTCCCTAATACCCTGTCCTACACCCTGAAGACGACCCTTGGCGGGCCATCGTCCTTTGACTTCTCCGTCCTCTTCTACAACCCACTCTATAACGCTGCCGTGGACGCCGCGACGGACGTCGCCCAGGTGATCCTTACGGGAAGCGATGGAACGACCGCGGAGAGCGTCGGCGGCAACGAAGCCCTCGTGACCGCGGGCGAACTGCGAAACGGCATCATGCTCACCTGGAGCATCGAGGCCGCTGCCGGCGTGGACCTCAACATCTTGATCAATTCGCTCGGTACCGGCGCGTTTGCCGCCGGCTTCTTCCTCGACAACGTAACGCCCGAACCGGCGACGCTCGGACTTCTGGCGGTCGGCCTGGGCGGTTTGATCCTACGGCGACGACGAGACCGGTCGGACGCCTTTTGAGACAACGGATACAGTTTGGGGAAAGGTTGTGCGCACAAACGGGGGAAGGCCCAACGGGGCGTACCGTCTTTGCGGGGATCGCGCCGGATGGGTGGGACATCGTACAAAGGGAGAATGAGCCATGAAACGAGCATTCCGAACGACTTTGGCCGCGGTGTTGCCGGTTCTGCTGATGACTTCGGCGGCCTCGGCGATCACCGTCCACGACGTCCTGCGTCAGGACTTTGACCCCAGCGTGAACGACGTGCTGGCTACCTACGGCCAGAATGGGTACTACCTGACGTACGCCCCGGTGGATCCCACTTCGCATCTTTTCGACCCGACCGGGACTCCGCAGCGAAGCGGCACGTGGCAGAACAACCCCGCTTGGCTCGACTTCCACATCGACAGCAACGGCGGCGGCGGCGGAGGCAGCGGGCCTTTCGGACCCGGCTCCAACCAGGTCTCCTACACCCTTGCCTCGACGGGCAACGCGCCGTCTTCGTTCGACTTCTCCGTCCTCTTCTACGATCCCACGTACGACCCGGCCACGGGCGATGCGACGAACGTGGTCCAGGTCGTTCTGAGCGGCAGCGATGGAACCCTCGTTGACAGCGACAAGGGCAATGAGGCCTTCGTCGCCGCAGGAGAACTCCGAAAGGGCATCCTGCTGACCTGGAGCATCGAGGCCGGCGCCGGCATCGACGTCACCGTGACCATTAATGCCATCGACACCTATGCCGCCGGGTTCTTCCTGGACAAACTCGTGGGCGGCCACACGCCGGAGCCCGCGACGCTCTCACTTGTGGCGGTCGGTCTGGCCGGTGTCTGGCTCAAGCGCCGACGGTAAGAAGCCCCACGCAACCCATAGCCAAGCCCAGGGATTCCCATCCCTGGGCTTGGGTTTTGTCCGCGGCCGTCCTTCCGGTTTCCGGCTCGGTTACCTATAATGGACCGGCTTCGTCACAGGCACGGCCGGGCGAGACCGGCCGTGCCACACAGACTGTTTCGGGTGAACGTATGGCCCGCAGGGAAAACCGTCCATCGGCTGCCGGCCCGACCGTCCGCCGACGATTGCGCGTCCGGGGCATCGTCCAGGGCGTCGGTTTCCGGCCGACCGTCTATCGCCTGGCCGTCGAACGCGGCCTTGGCGGATGGGTCCTCAACGATGCCGAGGGCGTCCTCATCGAGTTGGAAGGGGCCGAGGCCGGCGTCGATGCGTTCCTGGAGGCCCTCGAGCGCGATCCGCCGCCGCTCGCGCGAATCACCGCCATCGAGTCCGAATCGCTTGCGCCGCTCGGCGAACGCGAGTTCCGCATCGCACCCTCCGCCGCCGGAAGGCGCGTGGCCCTCGTCTCGCCCGACATGGCCACCTGCGACGATTGCCGCCGGGAACTCGCGGACCCCGCCGACCGGCGATACCGCTACCCCTTCATCAACTGCACGAACTGCGGCCCGCGCTACTCCATCATGCTGGACATTCCCTACGACCGGCCGGCCACGACGATGGGCCGGTTCACCATGTGCGCGGACTGCCAGGCCGAGTACGACGATCCGGCGGACCGGCGTTTTCACGCGCAGCCGAACGCCTGCCCCGTGTGCGGGCCTCGCCTCGCGCTTCACGGGGCCGACGGCCGGCCCGTCGCGTGCGCCGACGCGGTCGCCGCGGTGCGCGAGGCGCTCCTCGCCGGCCGCATCGTCGCCGTCAAGGGCCTGACCGGGTTTCACCTGGCGGCCGACGCGCGCAGCGACGCCGCCGTCCGCGAACTTCGCCGCCGAAAGCAGCGCGATGAGAAACCGTTCGCCATGATGGCGGCCTCCACCGAGGCCGTCGCTCGCCGGGCGCGCGTCGGCGAGGCGGAGCGCTCGCTCCTCGAGTCGCGCGAGCGGCCGATCGTGTTGGTCACGAAGCGGCCGGACAACGATCTCTCGCCCGCCGTCGCCCCGCGGAGCCCCTACTTCGGGTTCATGCTGCCTTACGCGCCCGTCCACTACCTCCTGTTCGAGGACTTGCCCGCCGAAGCCTCGGCGAAGGCGGGCGATTTTCCGCCGATGATCCTGACCAGCGGAAACCTCGCGGAAGAGCCCATCTGCGGCGACAACACGGAGGCCGTCCGCCGCCTCGAGGGCATCGCCGACCTGTTCCTCGTCCACGACCGCCCGATCCAGACCGTGTGCGACGATTCCGTGATGATGGTCCAGCGAGGCCGGCCGCTCGTGCTCCGCCGCGGCCGAGGTTATGCGCCGCGGCCCATCGCGCTCGCCGTTGAGGCGCCGGAGCCGATCCTCGCCGTCGGCCCGGAACTCAAAAACGCCGTCTGCCTCGTCCGCGCGTCCGAAGCCTTCGTCAGCCAGCACATCGGCGACCTGAAGCACCCCCTTGCCGCCGACTATTTCGAGAAAACCGTCGAGAAAATGGAACGCCTCCTGGAGATTCGGCCGAAGGTCCTCGCCCACGACCTTCACCCCGCATACTATTCGACGCGCTACGCCCGGCGCCGGGCTGAGGAGGAAGGCCTTCGCCTCGTCGGCGTCCAGCACCACCACGCCCACATTGCCTCCGTGATGGCCGAGCACGGCCTCGAGGGCGAAATAATCGGCCTGGCGATGGACGGCACGGGCTTCGGCACCGACGGGACCGTCTGGGGCGGAGAAATCCTGCGGGCGTCGCCCGGCGATTTCCAGCGACTCGGCCACCTGGCCTGCGTTTCTCTTCCGGGCGGCGATGCGGCCGTCGAGCACCCCGTCCGCACGGCCTGGTCGTTCCTCCTGGAGGCCTACGGGCCGGAGGAAGCGGAGCGCCGCCTGGTCGGCTGGCTGGCCGCGACGCGACCGAAGGATCGGTGGATCTGGGCCGACATGGTTGCCAAGGGCGTCCGCGCCCCGCGCGCGTGCGGCCTGGGGCGATTGTTCGACGCCGCGAGCGTTCTGGCGGGCGTTTGCGCCGAGAACACCTATGAGGGCCAGGCGGCCATCGAGTTGGAGGCTGCCGCCGGCGACCGGCCCGACGAGGCCGACCCCTACGCCTTCGCGTTGGCCGACGCGCCGGCCGGCGGGGGAGGGTGGGTCATCGACACCGTGCCGATCATCCGCGGGGTGGTGGCCGACGTCGAGGCCGGACTCGATGCCGCCCTCATCAGCGCCCGTTTTCACGCGACCGTCGCCGCGATGCTTCGCGCGGCCGCACGGCGCGCCCGCGAGGAAACGAAACTCGAGCGCATCGCGCTCTCCGGCGGATGCTTCGCGAACGCCCGGCTGGTGCGCCTGCTCGCCGCGGCGCTTGAAGCGGACGGCTTCGAGGTGTATCTTCATCGGGACGTGCCGCCCGGCGACGGCGGCGTGGCGCTGGGCCAGGCCTATGTCGCCGCCGCACGAATGTGCACGCCGAACGGCAAACGGCGCGCGCCCAGTAAACTGGGCGGCTAAATGCGCGCGGCGGGCGCGCCGTGAATATTTAGCCGCCCACCTTGGTGGGCGCGCGCCGTGAAAGGGGCGAAACCATGTGCCTGGCCGTGCCCGGACGAATCGTCGAATTGGCCGACGGCATCGGCCTCGTGGACGTCCGCGGCAACCGGATCCGGGCGGGCCTCGCCCTCGTGCCGGAGGCCGAGGTCGGCGATTGGGTTCTCCTGCACGCCGGCTTTGCGATCGCGCAGATCTCGCCCCAGGACGCCGCCGAAACCAACGCCCTCCTGGATGAAATGGAGCGCCTGAGCGGGACATAGTTAGCCGCCCACCTTGGTGGGCGCTCGCCGTTGAACCGGGCGGCTAACTGGCGGCGGGTCGGGAACAGTTAGCCGCCCACCTTGGTGGGCGTTCGCCGTTGTCGGGTGCAACGATGAACCCCAATCGCATCGAACGCCTGAAGGCCGAAATCGCCGACGCGGCCAAGGCCGTCCCCGGCAACTCGCCCGTCGTCCTGATGGAGGTCTGCGGGACGCACACCGTTGCTATCCGCCGCTCCGGCCTCCGGAGCCTCCTGCCGGAGCGCGTCCGCCTGGTGAGCGGGCCGGGGTGCCCCGTGTGCGTCACGTCCGAGGGCGTCGTGGACACGCTCGTGCTCCTCGCGGGGCGCGAGGGCGTCGTCCTGGCGACGTTCGGCGACATGGTCCGCGTTCCCGGGTCGCGCTCGAGCCTCGAAAAGGAGAAGGCGGGCGGGGCGCGCGTCGCCGTCGTTTACTCGGTGCTCGAAGCGCTGGACCTGGCGCGCCGCCGGCCGGACGAGACCGTCGTCTTCGCCGCCGTCGGGTTCGAGACGACGGCGCCCGGGACGGCCGTCGCCCTCCGGATGGCCCGCGAGGAAGGCTTGCGGAACTTTGTCGCGCTCTCGGCCCACAAGTGGATCGTCCCGGCGATGGCGGCGCTCCTGGCGGGCGGCGAGGTGCGGATCGACGGCTTTCTCTGCCCCGGCCACGTGAGCGTCGTCATCGGCAGCCGCGCCTACGAGCCCCTGGCCGCCCGGCACAAACGCCCGTGCGTCGTCGCGGGGTTCACGGCCGAGCAGGTGCTGGCGGGCGTGTCGGCGATCCTCGGGCAACTCGCCGCCGGCCAGGCACGCGTGGAAAACGTTTACCCGGACGCCGTCCGCCCGGAGGGCAACCCGGAGGCGCTGCGGCGGATCGAGGAAGTCTTCGAGCGCGACGACACGGTCTGGCGCGGCCTGGGGCGGATTGCCGCGAGCGGCATGGCCCTCAGGCCCGCGTACGCCGACTTCGACGCCGTCCGGCGCCTGGACCTCGCCTGGCCGCCCGCGGAGACGGACGCCGACGGGCACGGATGCCGCTGCGGCGATGTCATCCGCGGCGCGCTCGAGCCCCACGACTGCCCGCTCTTCGGTTCGCGATGCACGCCGGCCCACCCGGTCGGGCCCTGCATGGTCAGCCGCGAAGGCTCGTGCCAGGCGGAGTACCGGTACGGCGGCGCGGACGAGCCGCGGGTGCCGGAGCGGTGAACGTTTAGCCGCCGCGCCCGCCACGGCGGGTAAACTTGCGGGGCGCGCGCCGTTCGAATGCGCGGCGAAGGAGTAATGCAATGGCGACTGGTCGAGTGAGACGCTGCGGGTGGCTCGCGGCGGCGCTGGCGTTGGCGGCGGGGTGCGCGCCGCGCGAACCGGTCGAGGTGATTGAAACCCGCGAGGCGATGAACACGCTCGTGACGGTCCGCGCCGTGGCCGTCTCCGACTCCGCCGCCCGGCGCGCCCTCGACGCGGCCTGGAAAGAAATGGACGAGGGCATCAAGCACCTGGACCGCCACCTGCCGGACTCCGACATCTCTCGCGTCAACCGCGACGCCGGCCGATTCACCATCGAGGTGGACCCCCTGGTGACGAGTTGCCTCTCGGCCGCCCGCGAGGTCTATGACATGACAGGCGGGGTGTTCGACCCGACGGTCGGGCCGATCCTGGAGTTGTGGCGCAAGGCGCAGGAACGAAACCAACTTCCGACCGAAGAGGAACTGGCCGCCGCGAGGGCGCTCGTCGGCATGGACGCCGTCCCAATCCTCGCCTTCATGGCCGAGAAACCGCTCTCGGACCTTGAGCCCCTCCCGCCGCGCGGCGGGCCGACGCCGAAACCCGAGGACCTCGTCAAACCGATGTACCTCGTCGGCCTCGATAAGGAAGGCATGGCGCTCGACCTGGGCGGCATCGCCAAGGGCTACATCGTCGGACGGATGGCCCAGCGCATGGTCCAGTCGGGGGTGCTCGCGGCCCTCATCGATGCCGGCGGCGACGTCTACGCCGAGGGCCAGCGCCCGCTCAATCTCGTCGCGCCCGGCGGCGACCGGCGATGGGGCGTCGGCGTCCAGGACCCCCGATACCCCGATGACCGGACGCGCCTTTTCACCGCCGTCCACGTCCGCGACCAGGCCGTCGTCACGAGCGGGCACTATGCGCGCGGCTACACGGTCGAGGGCCGACGCTTCAGCCACATCGTCGACCCGCGGACGGGAAGGCCGGTGGACACGCGTCTGGCGAGCGTGACGGTGGTGGCGCCGGACGCGGCGATGGCCGACGGCTTGGCGACCGGCATTGCCGTCCTCGGCGTCGAGAAGGGGATGGAACTGGTGGAGAAGACGGACGGCGTGGAGTGCCTGCTGCTGGAACTGGCCGAGACGCCGGACGATGGCGCGGAGCCGCCCGCCCTCATCGCCCACCGCTCGAGCGGTTTCGCCGCCATGGAGTTCGATCCCTCGGCGACCGGCGGGCCGCTTCGCGCTCAGGCCCACAGGCCGAAGATGAAGCGCAGCGAGAAGTAGATCCCCACCAGGACGAAGAGGATCCCCGTCACGCACCGGGCCCTGTGAAGGCGGCACGTGTTGAACGTGGGCGAAGCGCGGCGGCCGGCGATCGCCGGTCGGGGCCCTGGGGTCAGCCCGTGGTCCCCACCAGGCGTGCGGCCACTTCGGCGACACGCCGCCCGAGGTTCCTGGCCGTCGCGAGTCCGAGCTCGTCCTTCGAGATGTCGTCGTTCTGGTTCCAGAGCGTGGCGCCGCGGTGGGCGGTCGGACGGCCGTCGCCGACCAGGATCATCTCCTGGGCCAGCAGCGCCGCCTGCACCGTCTGGATCGTGAGTTCCTGGCCGCCGTTGCGCATGCCGCCGACGGCAACCACGCCGGCCACCTTGTTGGCCAGGGCGAAGTTGTCTTTGCGCAGCGCGATGCAGCGGTCGAGAAACGCCTTGCAGAGCGACGACATGCTGCCGAAGTAAACCGGCGTGCCGACGATGATGCCCGCCACCTTGGGGTCGGTGAGTTTGGCCGCCACTTGGTCGAAGTCACCGGAGCCCGGCGCCGCCGGGTCGAAGACGGGGATGTTGAGGCCGGCCAGTTCCACCAGTTCCGTCTCGACGTTCGGGCCGGCGGTCTTGGCGGCATCGAGGCAGACCTTGAGGGCCGCCGCTGTCGTCTTGCCCGGCCGGGGGCTGCACGAGAGGCCGATGATCTTGATCGGCCCGCCCTTCGGCGCCTCCTTGCCTTCGGTCGCCGCGGCGACCTCACTTGTCACGCCGGCGACGACGGCCGCGCCGGCTACCCCCAGGAATCCACGCCGCGTCAGGTCCTCTCGCATTGCCGTTCTCCCTTCATCAAAGTGGGTGCAGGAAAGACTTCAACCGGCCACGTAGATTAGGTACACCCCCCCGAGGAGGACCAGCCCGCCGCAGACCTTCTTCAGGATCGCGGCGCCCTTGGACTCCTCATTCCAGTTCAGGTAGTGCTGGACGAGTTCGGTGGATGTGCCGGCCGCCACGATCACCGAGCAATGGCCGACGCCGTAGACCGCCAGCAGGAGGATGCCATAGCCGATGTTCGTCTTGGCCAGTTTGAACGTTACGCCGAGCATCGGGGCCATGTAAGCGAACGTGCACGGCCCGAGGGCGATACCGAACACGAGACCCAAAAGGAAGGCGGCCAGCATTCCCTTGCGTTTCATGCCGACCTTCCCCGGTCCCGACCACGGCATGGGAATCACGTCCAGGAGGTGCAGCCCGACGATGAAGAAGACAGCCGCCACGAAGTAGTTGCCCCAGCGGCCCACGTCGCCCATCATGCGGCCTGCGGCGGCGGTGATGGCTCCGATGGCGCCGATGGTGATGAGGATTCCGACGGCAAAGAGCGTGGAGATGGCGAAGGCCCGCCGGGTCGAGATGCGGCCCTGCTCGTCGATGAAGCCGACGATGAGCGGGATGCTCGCCAGGTGGCACGGGCTCAGCAGGATGCTCAGGATGCCCCAGACCAGCGCCGCCCCAAGGGCAAGGGCGGGCGTGCCTTCGACGGCACGGGTCAGGGTGGTGAGAAGTTCCTGCAAGGGCGCCTCCCCGGCGTGTTCCCGGCTGTGCCCCGGCTACTTGGGGGCGCACTCGCCGATCTTGCACGCCTTCTGAATCTGCTGGGGCGACAGTTTCATCTTGTCGGCCAGGGCTTGGGCGATGGTGATCGCCTTGCCGCTCTCGGTCGGGTTCTGTTCGACCCACTTCTTAAGGTTCTCTTCGTTTACGAAGAAGCCCTGGTGGAAACACCCGGCCGAGGCCCACGTCCCGTCGGCCTTTTGGCGCAGGCCGAACCACGCGACGGCCGTCTTCGGTTCCAGCGACGCCACGCTGCCGCTCGCGGTCTTGACGACGATCATCTCGCCCGTCAGACGGTCGCGCTCGTGGACCTCGATGTCCTTGCCTGTCCGGGCCGCCACGCCCATCGCGCAGTGAGAGCAGCAGCCCCAGGTATGGACGCCATCGGCGGTGACGACCCGCGCCGCATCCTGCGGATAGACGGCGCGGTCACAGAAGCCGCACCGCGTGGCCAGTTCCTTCTCCTGGAGAACGTTCCACGCCAGGATGTTGCCGCCGGACGCCTGTCGCTCCTTCTCGGCGGCCTCGCGGCCCGCGAAGGCTTTGATCGTGGGCCGGCCCGCCTTTTCCTCGGCGCCATAGAGGTAAACGGCCTCGGTCGCCTGGACCATCTTGCCGTCGGCCCAGTCGGTCACGGACACCTTCTTCTCGAAGTCCGTCTTGTCCTCCGTCAGGCACGAGTACAGGATGAAGTAGCAGTGCGGGCCGCAGAGGCGGACGTCGCCCTTGGCGCTCTTGACGACCACCAGGGTTTTGGGGTTGATGTCGCCGTCGCACATGTGGCAGATGGCATCCCTGGGCCGGTCGTCGGCCTTGGCGGGTTCCAGGCGGCTGAACGTCGGCCCGGCCGCTGCCGGTGCGCCCGCCGAGAGGTCAACGCCCAACTCCTTCCACTTGGCCAGGATGTCTTCCTTCGAGAAGAAACCCTCGTGCCGGAAGCGCTCCTTGCCGGAGGCGTCGAAGAAAATCTGGGTCGGTATCAACTTGATGCCGTGCTCCCGAGCCGGCTCGGGATTCACATTCACGTCAACAAACTCCACCTGGAGCCGGCCCTCGTATTCCTTCTTCAACTCCTCCAAGATGGGCGCCATCATCTTACAAGGGATGCAGGACACCGACCCAAGGTCCAGGAGGCGCGGCAGGCCGGCCGCAGGCTGCGAGACTTGCGCGGCGCCCTTGGCCGAGTCCGTCCCCGGCGACGGACCCATTTGCTTGTTGACGATGACAACGGCGACGACCGCGGCCAGCGCCACTACGATGGCGATCTTCCATACCTTGCTCATGCGAGATACACCGTCCTTTCTTGCGATCCCATAGACCAACCACACGGCGCACGCTACAAGGCCAAACAGGACGAGGGCCCCGGCCCCTGCATCCCCGCCGCTGCACGGACATTGCGCGAGCATCAACGCCTCAAGCACGCCGCGGGCCCTTGCTGGTCGGCGGCCCCGGAGGCGGCGGCCCAATCACCGACTGCCCCTCCGCCAGTTCAAACGCCGGGCGGCAGTGCGAGGGCGCCAGCGCCTTCTCGACCTGCGGCTTGATCACCTTCTCCAGAAGGTCCAGCGCCTCGCCGCCGTCGCGGTCCAGAACGGCCCGGAGGACGCGCTGAACGTCGGGCGCCGTCAGGGTGATCGGCACGTTCCGCTCGGCCATCTTGTGTCCTCCGGCTGAAGGCGCGCCCGCCGCAGACCCAGGCTATCGTGCGAATCGCCCCGTAAACCCTACTTCAGCATCGCCTGGATGGCCTCGACGTCGGGCACCTTGCCCACGACCTTGACAATGCCGTCCACCACGAGCGCCGGCGTCAGCATCACGCCGAAGGCCGTGATCTTGTTGATCTCCGTGATTTTCTCCAGGTGATAATCCACGCCCAGCGCCTTGGCCGCCGCCTCGGCGTTCTCGGCCAGCTTCCTGCACTTCGGGCACCCCGTTCCCAGGATCTGAATTCGCTTCATTGCTGCACTCCTATTTTTGTAGTGCTATCTCACCGCAGAGGGCGCAGAGAACGCAGAGATAAGATTTTTTCACAACAATTTACACGGCGTGCCCATGCCTTAGCCTGGCGATGTTCCACAATCGCAAGCCGTAGCGCGGGGGTTTATCCCCCGCGCCTTGCTGCGCGGGGCACAAGGCCCCGCGCTACAATTTTTCCTTTTGACTCCTTTGACAGCCGTTCTCTGCGTTCTCTGCGCTCTCTGCGTTGAAGAACGCCGCGTGGTGCACTATCCTTGCGCCGCCAGCGATTCCTTCGCCTTCGCCACCGCGCGAACCACTTCGCTGTCCGCCGCGCGGACGCCTTTCTTTTTCTCAATGCCGAGGTCCGTCACTTTCACCTGGACGTAGTTCGTGAGGCCGGCACGGTCGAAGATTTTTTTCGCGCAGTCCATGGGGCATCCTTCCAGGACGACGTTGAGATCCGCATCGCGGGCGGTCTGGACCATGGAATCGATGCCGGCCCCGAGGCCGGCGAGGCAGAACATCGTGCCGCGCCCCTCGGCCGCGAGTTGCCTCGCCGTGCGGTCGGCGACCTCCGCGACGTTCGCCCCGCCCGAGCAGGCGTAGAGAAGGACCGTCTTTCCACCCTTCTTGCTGCCGCAGCACTTACTCATAGGTTTTTCCTTTCCGGTTCAAACCAGTTTCGGGTCCGCAGGCAAATCTTCACGAGCATCAGCATCGCCGGCACCTCGATGAGGACGCTGACGGCGATCGCGATCGCCGCGCCAGCACCGTGATGCTCGCCGCCGCGCCGAACTCGTCCTCATCCCCTCCGGCCATGGCCGCATGCTGATCGTCTCGCTCCACGAGCCGCAAACTGGCGAAATATAGTCCCATCTGCCACGGGGCTTGTGGAATTGCCTCGAAAGTTTGAGTCGGGTACGCGCGAAAACTGAGAACATGCACGCGCACCTGTGGGCAAATCCCTTGGCCCGTTCGCGGCACCACTTAACTCGCGTGATTTACAACCGTTGGAGAATAGTGGTCTGCACCACGCCACGTGGTGCGGGAGGTCACTTGCCTCAGCCAAACCCCGTACCTTGGACGGTGAACTTCAGGGACCCGGCGGGGAGTTTCAGGCTCTTCTCGGCAGCGGCGCCGACGTCAGCCCAGACGGCATTGCCGCGGTAGGCGACCGCGCCGGCCGAGTCTATCAAGATGGGCGTGGGTGTCGACGTGACAGCCCACGCCGTCAGAGCGGCTTTACCCGTGTCGTAGATGACCGGTATGCCCACCTGCCGCTGCGCGTAAAATCGCACGACGGTCGCCTGGGGTTCGCCGACGTTCAGGAGGACGCTCGGGACCTCATGCTTTGCGAGGACGGAGGCGACGCTCGACATCTCTCTGATGGCGGTGGCGCTGAACGGACAGTGCGTATCGACGAAGACTACCAGAAGCCCCTTCGGCCCCATGCGGTCGCGGAGAGACCGTACGGCGCCCTCGAGGTCCGGGAGGCGCGTTTCGTCGAGGAGTTTCGACACGTCGAGCGCCGCCGCGCCGAGCGTTGCCGCGTCCGGCCCCGGGGCTGCGGTCGGGGAGGCCGGTTGAGGCGCCGGCGCCGGGGGAGAGTTCTCGGCGGACTGGCACCCCACGGCAAGGATCGCCACAAGGGTGGCGGCTGTCAACGAAGCGACCTGCGAGAACTGGCATGGCTTCCAGCGTGATGTCATAGCGAACACCTCCGGGCCTTTCGGCCGCTCGTTCACCCCAGGACTCCCTTGATTGCACCAGAGCCTGCCTGGCAAAGCAAGCGCCTATTGCAGCCCAGACCGTAGCGGCCACCCGGCGCGGAACCTGTTAGGCAGCCGTAGGCGAACTTAAGAGCCCTTCTGGGCTAGCACGGTAATGCTGGCGGCAACACCGTCAAGCGTAGCACCGACTTCGGCCGTGATGGGGTCGCCGCCGACCTGCTTGGTCGTGTAGGTGTGGTCGCTCAGGAGTTCCACGCGCGCGAAGCCCGCACGGCGGACGGCATCGAGATACTCTTCGCGAAGCAGGG
>Ga0315284_10009159_pt1 | contig 14123 bp, 17 predicted proteins | sample YL17G09_16_MG_FD_203696 | JGI IMG/M metagenome (GOLD analysis project Ga0315284, IMG submission 203696) | Sediment microbial communities from Yellowstone Lake, YNP, Wyoming, USA - YL17G09_16 | ecosystem: Environmental > Aquatic > Freshwater > Lake > Sediment | place: USA: Wyoming | collected... | reverse complement strand
CAGTGGCGGTGACCGCTACATGGCAGACGACGCCGTTGGCGTTCGTTACACTGAGAACATTGCCGAATCTGTGCGGCCGCCCAACTGCATTCCACGCGGGCAAGCCGTGTTCATGGTGGAAAGACCTGATTTGGTAGATGCCGCTGGCGGTTACGATGACCATGTCTATGAAGTGGAGCCGGTGGGTGTAGTCGAACGCAGCGATTTGGCGTGGTATAGCGAGATGGACGCGCAGGACACCGACGAAGGCAAGGCAGAGTGCGCTCGCAAGTATTGGGCGGGGGAGCCGTTTCCGTCTTATAGTTTATTTGAGTGGCGGGCGCGGTCGGCGAAAGTCATCCGTGAAATTCCGTGAAATTAAGCAGTTCGTCCGGCCGCAACATCGGTTGCGATTTCCTGTAGCAACCGATGCTTCATTTCTGAGGAAGGTATGAAAGATCCATAGGGAACATAGATCACGCGAGCTTTCCACTTTTCCCAACCGGCGCAATCAAAGCCTAATTGCTTTGGATAATCCCGATACATCCAATCGCTTCCGATAATGATCCATTCCGGATTTAACTTATTGATTACTGTCTTGCCTTCATCTTCATTGACCAGGATGCCGCTGACACAGGGCAACTTTTCCACCATGCTGGCGCGTTCCGACAGCGTCATGACTGGCTTTTTGCCTTTGTATTTGGCCACGAATTCGTCCGTGTTTAACGCGACAAACAGGGGGCCAAATTTGGAGGCTCGATGAAACAGCGAAATATGGCCCTCATGAGGCACATCAAAAGTTCCCAATGTTAAGGCAATATTCATTTGGCAAGTCGGACGGCTTCTTCAAGCATCACTTCAATACTATCAATTTTTTTCAAACCATGGATCCAAGTCGCCTGGTGCAGGCTCGGGCATTGGCGAAACGCCGTCCGCACAGCCGCGCTGCTCGCCGAGGTTCCAAGCCGCAAGTGTGTAAATACATCAATAGCATTGTTGTGAACGACCGGAAGATTCAACTGGTTCGCCATTACATGGAACCAGTAGTCAATAGCTCCGGTGTATTTCACCGGCCCTCGTAATTGCGGAGCCATTGCGAACTTGAGTGCTGTGGATCGACGCATCCGCCACGGCGTGGTGAGACGGCAGATGCGGCGGCGACTGGTAGCGATACCGCTGATGCCCTGCGGGCCGGGGTCGGTTGGCAGAATAGGTTTCAGGGGGAAGGCGTCATATTCACAGATGGACCAGTCGTCATGGTCGGAATTGGTGGCGGCCCACTTCATAACTTGTTGATAACGCACAATGGTTTCCAGTCCTTGGTGGGCATTGGCGCCTAGGTTTATGACTGGCTGGATGCCGTCGATGTGGTGCCCGATTGGCAAGTTTAAGTAAACGGGAACGCCAATGGCTTGGTAAAGCGGCCATATTCGATGGATGTAGGCGGCGGCAGATTGGTGCGCCATAATGATAATCGCCGATGACATGACAATGGTCAGCAAACTTCAGCAAACTTCAGCAAACTTCAGCAAACTTCAGCAAACTTCAGCAAACTTCAGCAAACTTCAGCAAATTTTCAAGTAGTCTTCCCAGACCGCTAGGGCATTGTTATTGGTGCGTCGTAACCCTTGAAGGTTGAGCCAAGACCCCACCTTGCCGAACCAATAAGCCAGATAAAGATGGAAGATGATATTTTCGACGCTCGTCGGGTTGGCGCGAAACAGGAAGGGAATGTAATCAATCTCGTCAGAGACCACCACTGGCACATTCATTTTTATGCAGTCAGCGGTGACGATGTTGAAACTCTCAGTGAAACTGACTTGCATTCCGATATCGACAACTCGGAGGGACGATAGAAACTCCTCGTGGCTATACCACGGATGTTCCACCAGCATGTGCTTGGAATCTTTGAACAGGAAGCGCATATTCTTCAGAACCGTTTCGCCACGTTGTTCAACCCGGTCAACATTGATATGGAAGCGCAGCCGCTTTCCGATGCGGTCGGCGAACATGAAGGCTGCCAAAGCTTGTTCAAGTTGATTTTTCATCGGGCGCAAGGCTCCGAAGCAGGCAATGTTAAGGTCGCTATTGTCTGGCGGCGGCGGCCCAAAAGTAATCGGGTCGGGGCAGTAAATGTTCGGCAGATAAATGGGGTGCATGCCCGGCATAACCGCATCCAATTCGCAATTGAACTCCTCGTTGTTGCAAGAAATGGCGATATTGGGAAACGAGGGCATCAAATTCAAGTAGCCGCGCAACCATTCAAAGGCGATGCCTTCGTTGGCGATGAATGGGGCTTTGCTGTGCAGGCGGATAACCCACCGCTGTTGCGGATGTAAAGTCAGCAATTCGGCAAGTTTGATGGGCGTCACCCACAAAGCGTGGATAATCACATGGGTCGGGTTGTATTGGTGGATTTCGCGGTCAATGCCGTTGGCGTCTTCAACAATGACCGCTTTGGATTCGACGCCAATGGCTCGCAGGGCATTGGCAATGAATTTGGCGGAATTGAGCAGCCCATACGCGGCGTAACCGCCGGTGTAGTGAATGTTCAGCCGTTTGCAGATAAACAGCACTCGATGCTTGGGCGGACTGTCGACGGATTTGACGATGGATTTGGCGGATTCGGCGATAGTATTTAGATTTTGATGCTTATGATTCACAGAAGCTCCCCTCACCTCTTCTGCCGGACAGCCTGTAAATCCTTGTTTTGATTTATGATTTTGATGTGAGACTTGTATAATGTTGACCGTATGAACAGATCTTCAGACCCAGTTCGTGTGTCAGACGCACTTGCTGACCGGGTTCGCCAAAAATTGATAAGCCGGGACAAACCGGAACAAACATCAATAGTGGCCGCTTGTGGTTGTGCCAAGGTCGTGCAGTGCGCCACTCATTTTTCGAACCTCAGTCCTGAAATCCGCCGCGCCGCCCTCCGGCTCATGTGGCAAAATGGAGCGATTCAATGAATCAAAGGATAAAACCAGTGACAATTTTTGAGCGAACCGACGAGATCCCGCACTGCCATGCATCTACCATTGAGGCTGATAGCAACGGAAATTTGGTCGCGGCTTGGTTCGCTGGCAGTTGGGAGGCCCACCCTGACACCGCCATTATGACTGCCACGGCGACCACTGAGAATGGGGTCTGGATTTGGGGCAAGCCCGAACGGCTTATCAAAGCTCATGAAAAAGTCGCCCATTGGAATCCAGTGCTATTCCGGGCGCCCGATGGCTTCCTGCACCTTTACTTCCGTGTCGGACTTAGCCCGATGGATTGGCAAACTTTACAGATGATCTACCTCAAGGGAAAATGGGTTGGCCCCAAGCAGTTTGGCGGCTATGGCGGGCGCGGGCCTGTGCGTAGCAAACCGATTGTGTTATCTAACGGGCACTGGCTGGCGCCGGGGTCGTTGGAAATTCCATGGCGAACTGAGCGTTTTGCCGCTCCGAAAGTGGAATGGGTGGCGTTTGTGGATTGCTCTGAAAACAATGGGGATACTTGGGAAGCCACAGACAACCTCAAATGGGACGAGGAGAAGCCTAAAGGCGGCGTTATTCAGCCGACTTTATGGGAGTCCACTCCCGGCAACGTCCATATGCTGTTGCGCAGCACCCTTGGTTGCATCTGTCGCAGCGATTCGACTGATTATGGCAAGACTTGGTCGCCGATCGTTGCTACGGATTTACCTAACCCCAACAGTGCCATTGATGTGATGCGGGTAGGGGAGCGCCTGGTGCTGGCCTACAACAATTGTTCTGGCAATTGGGCGGCTCGCACTCCGCTGACCGTGGCTTTTTCGGATTTGGAAGGAAAAAACTGGACTGGGCAGTGCAATATCGAGAGTGGTTCACAAACTTATTCCTATCCGACGTTGGTTGCGCACGAAGAGCGGGTTTACATGACCTACACTTATCGTCGCAACGAAATTCGCTTTTGCGAGATTGATTTGCCGGCTTGACATCTGGCCGGCATTTGGCACAATGAAGAAGTTGACGCACAACAGAACTTTGAGAACAAAATAATGGCCAAAACTAAAACTAAAACTAAGACTAAGACGGCTTCGACGATTGCGACGGCTTCGACGATTGCGACAGCTGCGACCCAAACTTGCAAGCCCAGTCCGGTGGGAACCGGAACAACATTGGCGGTTATGGACGAACAAAAGCGGGTGTTTATCCAACCGTCAGCTCGGGCAGATGTCTCTCGGGCCGTCATTGGATTTATGGATGCTTTGGCGACGGGAACTGGACAGTCGACCTATTACAACACCAAGGGCGAACAAAGCGAAGTCCTATTGAAGTTGCACGAAGCGGTGTTCTTGGTCAATCGCGGGTTGTATGCCGCGTTGTTGGCGTTGCCTGGCGCCCGGGATGTCAGTGTGCAATACGGCATCATGCGGCTGTTGGATGACCATTCCAATTTAGCGGATTCGATGCTGGACAGTGTGTTGGAGACCCGGCTGCTGTCCCAATTGTCTGAACGCATCCCGCCGCAACGGATGTTTAAGATGTTCGGCATGATTCGCGAGAAGCGCATCAACAACCGCCGCACGCGGCGGCTGATCTTGACCTCCATTTTAAGTGGCCGCTCATTGGAACTGTGGTCGGTCAAATACCGTCGCAAGATGCTGGCGGCACTCCAGTGCGCTTGGGGGCGGCGCTTGGTGAATCATTTGGCGCGGATCTTAACTCTGCCAGAGTCGGAGCGAACTGTTCTTAATCGCGCCACTATGCGCCGCAATATCTATCGCTATTGTCGCAGCACGGACGCTGGACATCTGCGGGACGTCGAGGAATGCCTGCGGTTCGTGCTGACCAATGCCAACGATGGGGCGGCGATTGGGCGCGTTTACACCTTGGATCTGTTGCGCAAGTTTGTGGCGGCCAAGAAAAACCTAGAAGAGGGAGCGGGATTGCCGCGCGAGGTGCTGGAAGGCATTCGTGGCCGTTTCCACAAAGGATTGCCGGTTATCAAGGTGTTGGAATTGTCGCGGGCCACAATGACCGAGCGCCAGAAGATGCAGCATGTTGCCGCGGCGGAGCGGCGCGGGGTGGCGTTGGAATTCAATCCCATGGCGCTGACGTTGGTCGACCTCTACATTTATGCGCTGGAGAAAGGCATTACCCCCGCCATTCGTCGAGCTATGCTCCACAAGGCCGCACAGGCGGCGGACCGCTTGCCATTTCGCTATCGCCGCCCGGGTGTGCTGGTGGACACCTCGGTGTCGATGTTCGGGGATGTCACTGCCAAACGCCGTCCGCTGGCTATTGCGCTGGCCATGCGGGATGTGCTGGCTTCCTCGGCATCGGATTCCGATACGGCAGTGGTGCGGGCTTCCAACGGTCGGTTTGATGAGCACGGGATGATTCAACCGTGTGGCTCAACTTCACTGGCGGAGGGCGTCGTGTCCTTGCTGGAAGAGGGGGTGGACGTGGTTTACATCATTTCCGATGGGTATGAGAATGCGCCGGCGGGCCGGGTGCATGAAGTTCTTGAGCAAGTGCGGGCGTTGGGGGTGACCACGCCCGTCTATCAGATTTCGCCTGTGATCGGCGCGGAAGCCGCAGGGGTGCGCTCGCTGTCTCCAGTGGCGGTGGTAATGCCCGTCGCCAACCCCGAGACTTTGGGTCTGGCAGCTGTCCGTGCGTCGCTGGCGGCCGACCCGGAGGCGGCGATCACTTTGTTGATTGGGCAAGCGCGACAGATGTTGACCTCTGGCCGTGCCACTGGTGATGTTGATGGCTATGTGAAGGAGATCTAATGGCAACGACGACGAAAACCAAGACAGATAAGATGCTGCGGCTTGGCGATATGTTGCGCGGTTGTGAGCCGCAACGCATTCAGACGGTGGGCTATATGCAGGTCATCCCGCTGACTAGCGAGGTAGAGGACGACCGGTTTAGCAGCCCGGACGCGGCCACCATCGCGACTCGTGGCTATGGCAGCCTGATGTTCCACAACACGACTTCAAAGACCGTTATCGTGCCGGCACAAGCCGCTTATGTGGTCAAAGATGCGGCTCAGGACCATGCCATGACGGGTGTCGGGGTGGTGCCCAAAGAGAAGCGCAATGTGGAGTTCAACACGGCAGTCTGCATTCAACGCAATCAAGGTGGGCTGATTACCGCTGGGCATCATGCGATGATTGTGCTGCCCTATATTCTGCGTGAGAAGGCGCATCAGACGCGGCTACAGACCGAATACAGCCGGCTGTGGCCCTCTATTGAGCAAATGAATGTGCGGGCAGGATTGCATACTGGCGCGCAGGTGGTGGATTTTCTGCATCACTTCGAGAAGGAGTTGAATGTATTTGTGGCCGAATTCGAGCCGGTGCCGCACCAAGTCGGAGCCATCATTCTGGTGGATGGCGTGGTTGTGGGCGTCGAGCGGGCGCCCAATAGTGATTTTTGGAAGTCGGTTTGGCGGGCGTTAATTCGAGAATGCTATGGTAGTTTTGCGCTACTCAAGGCAAAAGAAAAGGGTGACGCCCAGCCACCGCCGACGCGAGTGCCGTTGCGCCGCGCGACCAGCTTGCGCGACTTGAAGTCCGCCTTGCGGGATGCCGACGAGGAAGAGCGTCGTCGGGTCAAGCATGTGGTGGATGATGTGTGCGACACGGTATTGGATCACGAAGGCAATCAGAAGCAAGACGCTTTGGACATTGACGCTTGGAAACACGAGCGGTTTATTGGGCAGACGGTCAAAGATGGTCCGCAGGTTGTTTACGGATCGGTCATTGGCACGGAAGCTTGGCACAAGTATGCTGCGTGGAATCAAGCGCGCCCATTCACTATGCAGGTGTCGCGAGCATGAAGAAATTCCTAATTGTATTGGCCGTTGTTTGGCTGGCAGGTTGCCAGTCGCCACAACAGCCACAGATACAGCAGCCACAGCCAACCGCAACCGAATCTCAATTGGAATATTTGCGGTTGGACCGCGAGATCCAAGGGTTGCGAGCGGAAAACGAGTTGTTGGGGATTCAGTTGCGTTCATTGGCGGCGCCAGCGCTCAAGACGGCGCCGGCGCCGCCGTCCCCGCCTACCCCACCCGCCCCATTGCCAGAGAAACCTTTGGCAGTTCCGATTCCAGGTGGACAAGCCGGAACAAAAGCCATGGTTCCTAGTGACCCAGTGCCCGAAGCGGCGTCGCCAGAACCGGCGGCAGCCCCGGCGGTTTCCCCAGCGGCACCAACAGCGGCACCGCCGCCCGTGGAGGCGGCTGTCGTTAAACCCCGCCCTCCTAAGCCGACCGGATTCTGGCTGACGGAATCGACAGGTAAGCGGCACAATGCCAAGTGCCGTTATTTTGAGAAAACCGCTGGGCGTCCATGCAGTCCGACTGACGGGACGCCGTGTAAGCTTTGCGGAGGATAATCAATCAAATCGTGGTGGATAATCAGTCAGTCAACCTAAAACCAAAACAGGAGAAGCAGATGAAATACCTACTCGTTGCAGCCATGCTCGCCTTGGGCGTTGCGTGCGAAACTGGACAGCCGAGCGACAAAACTTCGGCGCCGCCGACCTTGGCGTATCCGGCCGACACTCAGCATTTGAAGCCGGGGCAGACTTGTCCGAAGTCGGGGCAGTATCGCAACAGCTCTACAGATAAGCAGGCGACCTGCGTGAAGGGCGAAACTATGCCGCCCGGACCTGCTGGTAGCACTTGGTCGTTGACCGACGCGACCCGCCACGCGGAATAAACTATGTCCGTGGACGATAAGTCTCCATCCGTCAGTGCGACGTTGGTGGGATTGTTCCTTGCCGCTTGCGGGGCCGTGGTTGGGCTGCCACTCTTGTTACTCGCCGGGGTGGTGGCGATCACGGCCCCAGCGGCCTATGTATTTTGGAAAACTTGGCATTGGTGCCTGCTGTTGATCTTCCCTTCCCTGCCGCATTTAGGATTCGTGCAAGTTTTTGTGCTGACGTTGTGTTGGAGGTCGATGTCGCCAACAGCGTGGTATTATCGCAAGGGCGAGTCTCCGTTCAAAGGGCGACTCTTTCAAGAATGGATTGTTACCCTGTTGGTCTTGCCAGCGGGCTGGCTGGGGCTGATGTGGGTGGCGCATTTGGCGTTGCGATAATGAATGAAGAAGCCAGCTGTGATTTGTTTAACTGGTTTTGTGTTTTGTGTGATTTTGGCGTTGTTGGTGGGGAACGCCATCGGTTTTGCATGTGGTTATCGCTGTTGCAAAAATGAAAGACGAAACGACTATGGAAAAAAATAAGGCAATTGTAACTGAAATTGTAACTAAAATTATTGTTGAGCATCTCGGCATTGACTCCAGTAAAGTAGTGAATTCGGCAAATGTTGTTAAAGATCTGGGGGCGGACTCTCTCGATACCGTAGAACTGGTGATGGTGTTTGAAGACAAGTTTCAAATCGAGATTCCCGACGCTGAGGTGGAAAAAATGTTGACGGTTGGTGACATTGTCAAATATCTGGAGGCTCATCCGCGATGAATCGACGACATTTTCTGACGAGTATGACATGGGCGGCGACGCTAGTTCTTGTGCCAAAGCGGCTTTTGTCTGCTGTGGGCAACCTAAGCCGCCATCTTACCGCAAGCCCCAGTCCAATCGCCCCATGGTGGCGGGAGGAGGACTTCGTTTTTGAGGGTGTGCCTGGCACCCGTTACTTTTGGCCACAAGATAGATATATTTGTTTCGATAAGGACATCCATCATACCGTGCGCGTTCGGACTCGTCGTGGTTGGGATGTGGTTGTTGAAGGCGAATCTGTTATGCCTCCAACTTTTGCTTTGAACGACCCACACCTCAATAGCACGATTGAGCAACAATTGCGGAATGCCAAAACTCGATGGGGTGGCTTCGACCTGCATGAAGATTGCCGGCGAGTGGATGCCAAAATGTATTTCACCGTTGTATTTGTCGACGGATTTGGGCAGCAAGTGGTGAGCATTTTGGTTGACAGCGAGAAACTGCATCCAACAATGTTGCCTGCGTTCGACCTGCGTTGTTCGTCAGCGTTTGTGGCGCAACCATCAGCGCAACCATCAGCGCAACCATCAGCGCAACCATCAGCGCAACCATCAGCGCAACCATCAGCGCAACCATCAGCGCAACCATCAGCGCAACCATCAGCGCAACCATGAGTGGACACTGCGATTTTTGTGGGGTCTGGCATAGCGCGGGATGCTGCCATCCTAAACGCGCCGAATATGACCGGCTGATAGAATTTCAACGGGAGGCGATTGCCGCTTGGACGGCTGGCTCCTTGGTGAAATTGGAGGCGGCAATCCGGTCGGCTAGCCCCTTGGCACTGCCTCCGCCACCCGATGGCAAATGAAAATACTGTTTGACATCCAGATGCATTCTGATAGAATGCCAATTGTTGCAGGATTTTGCCCGATGTTTGGTGTATAATGGCTGTCGTAATCGTTCTTTGATGCAAAAGACCAGTCCGGTGGAAAACCGGAACATGTGATTGAAAAGCGAATTGTCCTGGGAACTGTCGCGTAGCTTCAGGATAAGTCAATAGTTGACAAAACTATGATCGTGGGTTCAAGTCCCACCTCCCCCTCCTTTTGCGGTGCAGGTGGGAACAATGGGGGAGAAGACAAGAAAAACAGCAACCCGACCAATTCGCCCCGGGACAATTCGCTTTTCAACATGTGCGAAGTGGAACTCTCGCGTTAGTTCAGGATACAAACACCTGTCTGCGCCGCCAATGTGCGGCGTGGATACTGACCCGACCCTTGCCCACTTCGATCGCAATTTTGGTCCGGAACTGAGGCGTTATTTCAGAAACTAGCTCAATTGGTTGAGCACCTGCCATTAAGCAGGAGGTTATCGGTTCAATTCCGATGCTTCTAACAAAAATTAACCCCTCCCCAACCGGACCAGTTTCCAAAAGCCACGAAGATTTTGCTTCGTGGCTTTTTGCTTTGTAGATTTGTGGTTACCACCGGTAGATTTCCCTGCATACGCTGCCACAATCTGTCGTAGCGATGGTGTATAATGCAACTGTCTCGCCTCGATGCCGATGGTTCTGGTGCCTCCCAGGACCAACGCCGCAAGACGGCGGACGGACCGCCAACCCCGTCCGCCGTCGCATCGGCAAATAGGCAAGAGAAAATAACCATGGAGAATTGAAGATTATGAAGAAGACTTTGAAATGTTTGTTTGCCACCGCCATACTCGCCCCCATACTGCTTGTGGGCTGCGCGACCACCGGGCCTAATGTGGATCCAGGTCGCATCGTCGCTGACGGCTGCTTGATTGCCTCCAATACGGTTCCGCCCGTTATCAATCTAAGCTTGCAGTATGCGGTGGCGTCCACCAATCGCGCCGCATTAGAAGCCCAGATCTTTACCGTGGCGGTCAATGTGCATAACTTGGCGACGACTGGCGTTTACAGCCCTGTCGACCTGGCAGCCGCCTTTAAGGTTAGCGATGTTTACATCAACGCCTTGTTGTCAACAATTCCGACTTTTTACAATGTATTGTATCAGCGGTTCCCGAGTGCGGTGGCTTCCAATGCTCTCGCGATCGTAGATTGCATCGCCGCAGACGTAGCCGACGCGACCTCGCCTGAGATGGTTCGAAAAGCGGAAGAACAAGGATTGGCGCGCGGGCGCTGACGTCAGGTTGGATGATCATGGGCTGGATGACTGATTGGACATTCTGGTGCGCTTGTTGGCTGGCTATTGGGTTGTTCTTCGACATCTGTGGTGCGGTCTTCTGGTTTAGTTATATTCCAACAGTCAAAATGTGGTTCAGTGTAGTGTTGTGGCCATTGCAGGTATTGCTAACCATTTGGAATCGTTTTTGTCCAATGGGTTGGGGTGTGTATTTTTGACAAGTTGGAATCGCCGTCCGCCATTCCCAGATTGCGGACTGTCCGTTGTAGAGGTCAAGGCAAACACGTATGGGCTTGACTTTGGGGGAAGTGCAGTCAGCCGCAGAGATTGGGATTTTATCGCGGCGGTTATCGGCCAGTATGACGTCCAATCTTGTCTGGAGTTTGGCGCTGGACTTTCTACTTTGTTGCTTAACGATAGGTTGCCAAAGGTTGTCACCTATGAAGTGCATCAATTTTGGATCGACAAAATCAATGGGATAAAGCCGTGCGACATCCGGTTGTGGGATGGGAAAACTTATGAGAATACCACCGCCTTTGACTTCGCATTCGTCGATGGACCGTCGGGAGATAAACAGCGTCGCATGTCGACCAAAGCGGCGTCTGACCAAGCCCGGGTTGTTATTGTCCATGATGCGAATCGGGAGTGGGCGCGGGAGTATCAAAGAATGTATTTGGTGAGCCGGTTCCAAGTTTTGGGACGAGGTGGCGACCGTTGTTGTTTGTGGGTGCGGAAAGAAGAAAAGGAACATTTTTGAAATATGACTTCATCGAAATCGGCACTTGTGATTACGACGCTCTGATCCAATCGGCGACTGACCAGACGGTCGGGATCTCTGTTGAGCCAGTGCGGCTCTATCTGGACCGTTTGCCGTCGCCGCCCTTGGTGAAAAAGCTCAATGTGGCCATCGGCGACCACTCGGGTGCCGCTGAGGTCCACTACATCCCGCCAGAAGTTCTTGAGCGCTTACAGTGGGGCGGTGAGCGACGCGGCTGCAATTCGGTTGACCGCCCCCACGCAGGAGTGGTGCAATGGCTGAGGGAGCGCGGCTTGGATTACGACACAATCGTCCGTCGCGACACCGTGCGGATGATGACTGTGGCTGAATTGTTTGCAGAACACGATGTCACCGAAATCGGGGTGTTCAAAGTGGATGCGGAAGGGATGGACCCGGTGATTATGCAGGCATATGCCAACTGCTGCACCGGAGGGCGCCGATTGGCCAGCAAGGTGGTCTTTGAATGCAACCGCGTTCTGAGCACTCAAGCGGCGAACACCGCTGCGCGGGAGCGCCTGCAATCCATTGGATATCGCATTGCGCGCGAACACATCGTGCGCAAACAGCGCAGCAATATAACGATGGTGGCGGAAGGACTCTCGATCGGCTGTGCGATATCGCGCGGATAATCGGCGGCAACAAATTTGACAGAAGGAAATTTGATGGAAATTTGACAGAAGGAACTTGACAGTTGGCTGGGGTATGATAAGATGATGCGTATGCACGGACAGTATTGCTGCTATTTTAGCAACGAACCCGAGGGGGGTTCGGGCGGATAGCTCTGTCCCGAAATTTCACCACCCTGACGGGTTCACACTCGTCGGGGATTTTTGTTTTATGACCATGAACATACGGAAAATTGGCATCATTGGATTCGGACGGTTCGGCCGCTACTTAGCCAGCAAGATCGGATTGGAATATGCCGCCTATGATGTCGTGCAGAATGTCGGCACTCTGGCGAACGCGGCCAGCCAAGCGGTAGTCGTGATGGCGTTGCCAATGCGCCATCTACGGGAGGGGCTTTATGGATGTCCAGGAACATCTGCGGCCCGACGCGTTGGTGATTGATGTTTGTTCTTTGAAGATGTTGCCGTGCCAATGGATGTTGGAGTTGCTGCCTCAGACGGTCGGGATCGTCGGCACGCACCCCTTGTTTGGGCCGCAATCGGCTCCGGACGCGATTGCGGGACAGCGCATAGCCGTTTGCCCTGTCCGGGGCGATCACGCCAAAGTGGCGCGATTTTTGGCGCAATTAGGGTTGGAAGTCATTGAATGCAGCCCCGAAGAGCATGACCGGCAGATGGCGGTCAGTCAAGCGTTGACGCATTTTATTGGTCGAGCGATGTTGGCGGGCGATTTTGAGCCGGTGCAACTCTCGACATTGACTTATGACCGGCTGTGCGATATCGCGCGGATAATCGGCGGCAACAGCAACGAGTTGTTTGAAGATATGCAGCAGCTGAATCCGTTTGCCGCTGCCGCGCGTCGGAAATTTTTGGAAGTTGCGTCCAAGTTGGACGCTGTTCTTTGAAGTAAGCATATGAAGTATTTTATGTGGGCAGTTGGCTGAGTGGCCGAAGGCGCCTGCCTGTAGAGCAGGAAGATGCGAAAGCTAACACCGGTGGTTCAAATCCATCACTGCCCACCATTGCCTCGATAGCTTAGATGGTAAAAGCGCGACCCTGAAGAGGTTGAGACCCGGATCGAAACCCGGTCGAGGCACCAATTTTGTAGTGACATACGCCGGTAAAGGCGGGAGAAACGTCTCTTGGAGCAGAAACGTCTCTTGGAGCAACCCGCAAACACCGGCTGGAATTTGACGGTGATGCCGAAGTGGTCGAGGCGCTTGTCTGCAAAACAAGTCTTAGAGAATTCAAGTTTCTCCACCGTCTCCAACTCGATGGGCGGGTGGGCGAGGGGAAAGCCACCTGCGGTTGCCACAAGTCGCCGCAGGCATCACATGGTTGATTGCGCCTGGTTCGACTCCAGCGCCCCGCCCACCAGTTCTATAACATTGGCGGCGGCAACGGCTGCCGGCCGCCATTTTCCAATAGCCGACCCGCCACCAAACCGCGCAGATTTGCTGGCCAATAGCCGCGCTCGCCAGTGGACAGCACGCAGTAGCGGCGATTGACCGGATAGAGGTCGATTTTGCCGTTGATGCGATACTGGGTGGGGGTCAGCGGCACCACTTGGAATTGGTCAGACAGCGCTTTCACCATCCGGATCGCTTCAGACTCCTCTTGCCGCAACTGTTCCTTAATGGGCGAAAGCGGTTGCGCGACCGCCGGTTGAGCGACTGTTAAGTTCCAACTCGACTGGACCTCTTTGGGTTTGGTTTTGGGGAAGGAGAATTGCACAGGCGACAAATTGCTGTTTGGGTCGGCCAGCATTTTGCCGATCGAAGTCAATTTGCCGCGGTTCCAATCGTTGGACATCAGTGCCGACGCTGACAACTTACTGATGTTGGCCGCCCCCACGTCGGTTGGTTTCATGCCGAGGATCCGCGCCACATGCACCGCTTGTTTTTCCGACATCGGTTCTTTAGCCCACGAAACTCCTTTCACAAACGATGGCACCCGGTCGAAATCAAGGGTAAAGTTGCGGGCTTTGTCTAATTCGCCGCGCCCTTGGGAGCGGAATAGATAAGTCAAACCCGTGGCATCCGCGCGCACCAATAGCCAATTATCGCCCGTTGACTTTTCCTGCCATTGGATGAAGTGGAATGGCGCCGCGACAGTGTGCATCACCTTGAACCAAGCC
>Ga0315284_10009158_pt1 | contig 14123 bp, 11 predicted proteins | sample YL17G09_16_MG_FD_203696 | JGI IMG/M metagenome (GOLD analysis project Ga0315284, IMG submission 203696) | Sediment microbial communities from Yellowstone Lake, YNP, Wyoming, USA - YL17G09_16 | ecosystem: Environmental > Aquatic > Freshwater > Lake > Sediment | place: USA: Wyoming | collected... | reverse complement strand
GATAAATATCCCTCATATGAAGCAACTATCGGCATTGAAGTGCATGTGCAACTTACCACTAACACAAAAATCTTTTGCTCATGCCCAAACACGGTAGCAAAAGATCCTAATTCACACATCTGCCAAATCTGTGCTGGTTATCCTGGTGCAATGCCAATGCTAAATAAAAAAGTGGTTGATTTTGCGATATTAGCTGGACTTGCAACCAATTGTACCATTAATCAAAAATCTACCTTTGACCGCAAGCATTATTTTTATCCTGATTTACCAAAAAACTTCCAAATTACTCAACAGGCTGAGCCAATTTGTACTGATGGCTACGTACCAATACGACTAGAAGACGGTAGCATAAAAAACATCACGTTAATTCGCATTCATATAGAAGAAGATGCAGGCAAAAACATTCATTCAAGCTACAGCAATGAGAGCTTTGTTGATTTAAACCGTGCAGGCACTCCACTACTAGAAATTGTCAGTCATCCTGATATTTCCACCACCTACGAAGTGCGTTCATACCTTAAAACATTGCGCTCAATAGTCCAATATTTGGGTATTTGTACCGGCAACATGGACGAAGGTTCATTCCGCGCTGATACTAATATCTCTGTCCGTAAAAAAGGACAAAAAGAGCTTGGCACCAAATGCGAACTTAAAAACATTAACTCATTTAAGTTTATTACTGATGCAACAGAGCATGAATTAGAACGGCAAATTGAAATCCTTGAAGCTGGTGGCAGAGTGCGCTCTGAAACACGCCTCTGGGACTCAAAAAATAAAACCACGATCATGATGCGTTCAAAAGAAGAAACGGCTGATTATCGCTTTTTCCAAGAACCAGATCTACCAATCATTGCAATTGATGACGCTCGCCTTGAAAAAGCGAGATTAAGCATGCCGGAGCTGCCTTTAGCAAAGTTTGAACGTTTTACCAAAGAACTTGGCTTAAGCGAGTACGAAGCTGATATTTTGATAGAAGACATTGATCTTGCAAACTATTTTGATGAAGCAAAAAAACACACCGCAAGCAAAAGTCTTATTCATTGGATTTTGCGCGATCTTATGGGATATCTCAAAGAAGAAAAAGTATCCCTTGCTGAATGCAACATTACCCCCGCACGCTTGGGCAGCATTGTTGATTTGGTTGATCAAGGAGTTATCAATAGTCCTACCGCCAAAGAAGTGCTTGTTTTTGTTGCACAAACCAATCAAGACCCAATCTCTATTATTGAAGAAAAAGGCCTTAAACAAATTGGTTCCGTTGACGAGTTGGAAACATTAGTAAAAGAAATCATTGCAGCAAACCCTGGCCAAACAGCTGAATACCGCTCAGGCAAAGAAAAATTATTTGGTTTCTTTGTTGGGCAAATGATGCAAAAAACCAAAGGCAAAGGTAATCCTCAGCTGATTAATGATTTAATTAAAAAACATTTAAGCCAGTAACACAAAACCCCGATTAAGCTCGGGGTTTTTCTATGTACAACGTTTAAATTCAACTGCTCTAATTCAAACGCCAAATCATAAAGTTCAATACAATAGCAAATAAGTTCCAGGTAGCATACGGCAATAACAACAACGATGTTGCGCGAGAAAAATGTGCTATTAATGAAAATATGGCAAGCGTTGTAACTTCAAGAACAAATGCGCAGAGTAATGCTGCACCAATAAGATGTTTATAAAAAAAGAGATATGACCAATATCCGTTCAAAAATGCGTTGCCACAAAAGAGCGCCATGAGCAAATAAAACTTTACACCTCGCTCAAATCTATTAAACGCCAGCACCGCTGCCGTTGTTGTAAGGGCATAAATAACATTCCACACCATACTAAATACCCAACCTTCTGGTGTAATAGAAGGTAACACCAATGTTTTATACCAGGGCATTCCACACCAGGTATAATATCCACCAAGAAACATAGTTATTAATGTAATACCCGGAATAATAAGATAATTTGTTTTTATTTTTATCGTTATTCTCATTTGATCTCTTTTTTTGTTATATAATAGGAAAATGCTTTTTTTATACCGTACTCATTCTTGCAATGGCATTGCAATACATTACCTGTTACAAAGGAAAAAATGAAATCTTATAATACATCTCTTTTTATTTTTAGACGTGATCTGCGCTTAACCGATAATACGGGCCTCAATAATGCTCTTGCACAATCAAATGAGGTAATTCCTTGTTTTATTTTTGATCCCCGCCAAGTAGAAGACAAAAACGACTATAAAAGTGATAATGCAATACAATTTATGATTCAATCGCTAAAAAGTTTAGACGCTGAACTGCATAAAAAAGAGGCTAAGCTCTACGTTTTTTATGGCAAAGCGGAAGAAGTGATAAAAACTATTATTAATCAAGAGAATATTGATGCGGTGTTTATTAACCACGATTACACTCCTTTTAGCATTGCACGGGATGAAGCAATAAAAAAGATATGCACCAAACAAGGGATCGCTTTTGAACCAAGCAGCGATCTGCTGTTGCATGAACCTGATATGGTAACAAAAAAAGATGGCTCACATTATTCTATATTTTCAGCATTTTATAAAAAAGCACTTACCCTTGATGCTCCAAAACCTGTAGCGCAACACCATGGAACATGGTTTACAAAAAAAATTAAAAACAGTGAATCTACCACTATCTTTAAAACAATACTGCCCAAGGAAAATAAACATATTGCTACATCTGGTGGAGCAGGCAAAGGTAATGAGATATTAAAGCATCTTGAAACGTTTAAAAACTATAACCATGATCGCAACTACCCTATTGCCCCCACATCGCATCTTTCTGCTCATCTTAAATTTGGGACCGTGTCAATTCGGCAAGCGTATCAAGCCATTACAAAACATCTTGGTCGGGCACACCCATTGCTCAGGCAGCTTTATTGGAGAGATTTTTTTACACATATTGCTTATCATGTTCCAAGAGTTTTTGGAGATCCTTACAACGAAAAATATAACAATCTCAGCTGGAATAAAAGCACCACTGATTTTAAAGCATGGTGCACAGGACAAACGGGATTTCCCATTGTTGATGCTGGCATGAGAGAATTGAACAGTACAGGATTTATGCATAACCGGGTACGCATGATTGTTGCATCATTTTTAGTAAAAGATTTACATATCAACTGGTTATGGGGAGAAAAATATTTTGCGCAACAGCTTGTTGATTATGATCCAGCAGTAAATAACGGCAATTGGCAATGGTCGGCTTCAACAGGTTGTGACGCTCAACCATATTTTCGGATCTTTAATCCTTGGTTGCAACAAAAAAAATATGATCCTGAGTGTCTGTATATAAAAAAATGGATACCAGAATTGAGTACATCTGATGTTAAAACTATTCATGGATGGTTCAAAGAGGATAGCCTTATTATAAAAAACTATCCTCGACCAATTGTTGATCATAAAAGAGAAAGTGCTTTAGCAAAAAAATTATTTTCTACTGCCAAAAAGAAACTTTAACCATTTCAAAAATGTAGAACTTTGCTGTGCTTGGGCAATATCTTGATGAGCATTTGCCATCTGTTGTTGTACTATAGTTTGTTGTTCTTGCAAGAGACTTTCTTTATAAATACTCAACTGAGACAGATAATCTTTATGATCTCTAATGCGCTTGATTGCATCTGATATATTGCCAAACAATAGAGTGGCACGGGATAATGATGCATCACATTCTTCTTGCAATAAAACATCTTTGCCAACTTCTGCTGATGCCTTATTAATCAAGGAAAGAGCGTAATGCATTGTTGGTACTAAATCAATAAGATGGTTGTACGCGCTAATAAGCGGTAAATCGTCAGTAAGATAAACATCCTGAACTGCATCAAAAAATGCGCGATCATTATCAAAACATGTTCTTGCTAATGTATGACGGGAAATCTCATTAAGCAATATATTAGATCGCTTAATACGTCCGGCAGGAGTTGCTTTGTGCAACAGGTGATATGACACTGCTGTCATCACACAACTTGCTCCGCATAAAATTCCAGGATGAATGCTGCCCGGAATATCGTGCACTATTTTATAACTACCACCTGCACAAGCAGCAGCAATCAATGAGGTGCAGATATTTGCTGTTGAATTTTGAATAGCGTGTAAAGGAAAATGTACTGTTGAGAACATCAACACAAGAGATATAATTGTTTTTATATTTTTAATCATCAATAATGCCTTTAGTTAAATTATATTTATACAATTGAGTATATACCATTTATCGATTTTTTAATAAAGCCTTCCGCAACAAGCTTATCTATGATTTTTTCAACCCGCTCCACATCTTTATTAATAATCGTCACCATATCCTGATGCGCTAGGATTTCTTTTTCCATAATTAATTTTATTATTTTTGCTCGTATTTGCCTATCAGAACCTTCAAATTTGGATTGTTTGGCATAATGAGCACTTTTACGACTTGGATTTATGTGCTGAGACTTACACCAAACACCATAATCCATGAGAGCATAATACCATTCTCGTGGATTATCATGATCAACCGTTGCTGCAATCAGTTGTAATAATTCTTTATCTGCAACATCCACTTTATCCTGAAAAAAACAGTGTATAAACACCGTTCTAATATTAGTTTCAATAAACACGGCTGGCTTATTAAAAGCAAATGCACTCAGTGACCCTACCGTCCCTGCGCCAATTCCCGGTAAAGTCTGTAATATTTTTGAATCTTCTGGCAATACACCGCCATACTCATTAACCACAATCTGCGCCAGCTGATGTAAGTAACGTGCACGCCTATAATATCCAAGACCTTGCCATACACTCAAGACATCCCGCAATGAGCTTGCAGCCAATGATTCTAAAGAAGGAAACACTGCAATAAAGTCTTCGTACTTTGTTATTACGCGATGCGTCTGTGTCTGTTGCAACATCATTTCCGAAACAAGGATATGGTATGGATTATCTATATTCCGCCATGCAAAATCTCGCCGATTATGGTGATAAAAATCCCAAATAAATTCTCTAAATGCTGCGATTTTGTTCATTTATTGTCCAATAAAAATAGGGTATGATTTTTACTCATACCCTATTTTATCTTAATACTAACTCAACTGCATACTACAGTATTTTTATCTACCTGGCTCGAACTCAATTTGAATTCTTCTGCCTTTGAGCATTGTTTCTTTTAACGTTTTGACAATCGCTTGCGCTTTTTTATTGTCTTCTACGGTGAAGAAAGAACGTGTGTTCTGCATTGAAACGCGAGTTACACATGATCCATCAACTGCAGATGTTGTCGTGATAAATTTGATTAAGCTTTCTTTGTTCATGTAGTCAATTTTGCCTACGTTAATAAAGAGTCTTGCTTCATCTCTGTTTGAGTTACTGCTAAAGCGGCTTCCAGAAGAACTATCAGAATTGCTTCTTCTTCCTCTACCATCTCTGTCATCTCTATCACTTCTGCTATCTCTGCCATCTCTGCTGTCTCTGTCTCTATAAGAGTCAAAGCTGCTTGCTGTAGAGTTTAAGTTCGGTGATTTTTTATAATGAAGTAACATTTCAGTACAATGTAATGAAAATATACGTTCAATAATTTCTTCTTTGGTTAGTGCACTCAATGATGCTTGAACTGCTGCCAAATGAGGTTGAATAACATCATTAACCGGAGTATCAATCAACTTTTGTGAAAAATGATCTAACTGTTTTTGACACAACTGGTCACCAGTTGGCACTTGAATAGCCTTAACGGTAATTCCCAATTGTTGTTCTATCATCTTAATTTTGCGTAAAGATGTACCGATAATAATTGAAACACCAGATTTGCCCGCACGTGCTGTACGACCACTTCTATGGGTGTAATTTTCAATATCATCTGGTAAGTTACAATGTAATACGTGAGTAACGCCATCAACGTCAATACCGCGTGCAGCAACGTCAGTTGCTATCAACACTTGTATTTTCTTGTCTCTGAACTTCTTCATAACCGCATCACGTTGTGGCTGAGATAAATCTCCGTGCAATGCATCAGAGCTGTATCCAGCACTAATCAACTGTGAACTCATTTCTTGCGTATCGCGTTTGGTACGACAAAATACGATACCAAACATATCAGGGTAAAGATCTATAAAGCGTCTTACCGCTCCATAAATATCCACGCCTCTGACGATGCAATACTGATGTTCAATATTACTTGCACCACTGTTACGTGAACCTACCGTAATTTGTAACGGGTTGCTCATGTATGTATGTGCTATTTTTTCAATTTTAGGTTGCATAGTTGCAGAAAACAACCATACTTTTTTGTCTCTTGGTGTCGATTTTAAAATCTCATCAATGTCTTCTTGGAAACCCATATCTAACATTTGATCAGCTTCATCAAGAACAACGCGACCAATGTTTTCTAGAGTAATGGTTCTGCGTTTGATATGATCAATCAATCTACCTGGCGTTCCAACAATAATATGCGCACCGCGCTTAATTGCTGTTACCTGAGTTCTGATGTCCGCACCACCATACACAGCAACAACGTTAACACCTTTGACATATTTTGCGTAGGATGTTAACTCTTTTGTAATTTGCAAACAAAGCTCACGCGTTGGGCAGATCACGAGTCCCTGAGTTTTACCATCCATAACAGCCGAAATCAATGGCAATCCAAACGCAGCCGTTTTACCGGTACCAGTTTGTGCCAAACCTATAAGATCCCTGTCTCCTTTTAAAAGAAGAGGAATCGCTTTTTCCTGAATTGCTGTTGGTTGGGTAAAACCTAATTCAGAAACCGCTTTCACTAAACGTTCGTCAACACCCAATGCTTGTATACTCATACGTCTCACATATAAAAAATGTATAAACAGATAAAAAAACTCGACATGTAAAAAAATTCTCTGGTAACGTAAAAAACTCTCTCTATGTCGTATACTTCAAACTACCACTTTTTTTACAAACTGTCAAATCAACGATCCAGTCAGCGCTACTCCGCGCTCTCTAATAAAAAATTTTCAGCGGGCTCAGAACTTTGGTCCAAAGAGTCTTTCAGTTCTTGTAATTGAGCTAAAATCTCTTGATCCAAAGTCAATGCTTCAGTCAATGCTGATCGCTTCTTCCATGCATCATACACGTTTAAACCAACAAATAAGCTTCCAACAATAAACCCAATTCCCTGTACGCTATTCACGCACATATTATATGGCATGACAAAAGCTTCTCTATTTCGTGAATAATAATCTACAGAATCCCTAATCTTCCTTGCAGCTAAATAAAGTAGTTCCTTACCTGCCTGGCAAGCACCAAATAACGCCGCATTGTGCTTTAAAGTCTTTTTAAAATTAGCATTCGCTGCTGCTAGCTTTGCCTCAGTCATTTGAATGTTCATTGCAATAATACTATGAAACATATCAACATTTTGGACAACCATGGGCACATCAGCAAAATCTTGACCAAGGTCATGCAAGGTATAAAGAATTTCTCTTTGCTCGTGACCCATAGAAAATGCGCTATTTACGCCACAAAACATTAATCCCGCCAATACAAACATATTCATCTTATTCATAATCATCCTCTTAATAGTTATAATTATTTTTTATATTACCTTGAAAAACTTGCGTCATATGCTATCTGTTGCAATTGAGCAATTGCCACTTGGTTGTTATTGTATCGATCTTGCATCTCTTTAATAAATGCTGCATTTCTATTATTATAATTCAATAATTTACGATAAGAATATTTAGTAACAACTGCTAAAATTAGTGTTGCAACAAATGCGATTGGTACAATTGGAGCACCTGTTAGAACGGCTTTATTATAATCATTTTGCTGCATTAAATACTGAGCTTTAGAATCATAACTATTTAAAATCTTTTCCAAGCGATCAGAAAAATTATTACTTATAGCATCAATTGTCCTCAAAGCTGCGCCATGAATTCCATTAGCTATAGAAGAACTATTCCAAACATTATATACACAAACAGAACCAACACCGGTACCTATACCAGCTATTAAAGATCCAAGACCTGAGCCAACAGCTACTGATTTGCCAAAAATAGGAATTATGGAAGAATACAAATACCCTTCAGCCCAATTTTTACTCTTCATTACCTGCAGATTATCTTGTGCCAAGATTGCAATATCACGCTCAATAAGAGTCTTACTAAATAGACCATTTTCACAATATTGAGCAATCCCCAAAGCATTTGCTTGACTCAAATGACGAAGATACTGACATTTTAATTGTTCTTCTTGAGTAAGTTGCTGTATTGGCAACACTGATGTAGTGCTAAAAACCATCAAAATCGTCATAAAAAGCATATTTTTGTTATTCATAATCATCCTCTTAGAGTTATAATTATCACTATCCTTCATACTTATAATTCTATACTTTTGTTACAATTTGTCAATCGCCCCATCAAATCGTCTTACCCGTATGAGAATATACGCAAAACAACCCACCTGCGCATTTATGCAGATGGGTTGTTTTACATTCGTTATAAATCAAATATTAGGACTTTATCACGCAAGGTACCGTTAGCAGCTGCGTTAGGCTATTAAGAACATAAATACCACTATTAATCAGCTGCAAAGCTGGTGCAACAGCATTACCTACACCACTTTCTCTGGCTGCTTTTGCTTTTTCTAAGGCAATAAGAACATGTTTGTCCCGCTCTAGTCGCTCAACCAAACGTTCAGCGTGACGATATACTCGATCAAACTGACTTCCCGCAATTGCCGCTAACAACGTTGATACGGCACCAAGGATTACCGTTGCAATAATTACCTCCTCAGGTTTTTCAGCGCAATCCCTTTTGCTGTAAGAATCATATGTAATATATCCCCATAACAGTGAAATTGCGGAAATTACCGTGCCCCGCAACATTGCATTACTGCGCAAACCACTTTTTTTTGCTGTAATCTTATTCTCCAACACATGTATATGCTCAGTTACTGTTGCTAAAAAATAATCAATAGGGAAGTTAGCTACATTAAGACAGTGAGGATTATTTCTATACAACCAATAAAGCTGTCTTCTTAAATATCTTTCACTCGGTAAATAATGATTATGATACGAGTTATGTCCATAACATTCAACACCATGATCATTGTAACCAACATTAATCATAAATTGGTCACCATGCCCATGAGCAACAACAGGAACAACCAATGATAATAACAACAATAATCTTACACTATTACTCTTCATGACTCTCCTGACTATACTGTTTTTTTAATGCGCCTTAAGATATAGCAAGCCATGACAAATCAATCAATTTTTATCAACAACACATAGTCAGCTTCAAAATATATTGAACAACAGATAAGCAATGGATATAATCAGACCAATTGTTTTCGTATACCAAAAAAATAGGAACCATCATGAACAAATTATTCAAAGCAAATACACTCGTCATATGCCTCCTTGCAACAAGTGTTCAAATAATCCTTGGTGATACGCCCAACAACCCTCCTTCGTACTGGCAAATCTTTATAACTTTTTTTGCTGGGAATCAATCAGAACAAGAAAATAATCCTCATCAAGCTCCTGTTGGCATAACAGCGCAAGATTATATCAATCAACTCCGCTCTAATCTCAATGGATCAGCAAACCATAACAGACTTCCTATTATTCCATGGACCGAAGTTGATGAAATAGAACAAACATTAAAAGAAGAATTACGCTTTGTTGATTTGCGCAATAGCGATATGGTTAATAATAAAATTCGTTCTATTTTAGCTAATCATGTTAAAACAAAAACAGTAACTGATCTTAATGAACTCAACCAAGAAGGCTTTTATATTACAGCGCAAGATTATCAAACTATACCCAATTCTAATGAATGCAATATGTTTGCTCGACTGGAACGCATGCCACATTTAAATGGAGAAGCTATTGCACAATATTTTGGCGAACATCGCAAAAATTCAACGCGCCAATCGGTACTCAATCGCAAGAACAACCGTAATCCATTCGATCCATCAGGAAGAGTGTATTAGTAGTAAAAACACTCTCGCTGAATAGTTAATAAACAGCTTTAGCAATAAACTCCAAAAAGTGATATGGTATTTACTTATAAACAGTATTATTATTTTCATTTTTGGAGTAACCACATGTCACACACTCGTCATATTCTCTTTTCACTTCTTTGTATTTCTAACGCTTTATTATCAATTGATTCTACTACGCAGAATAACAACCAAAACAAACAATTTCCATTAGACTCGAAGCATATAGATACAATTCCTGGAGCTATAGACAATGAATTTAGCGAAGAAGATATTGAGGAAATGGAATTTATCTTTAAATCTTCTCCTATAGAAGCTCGTGAGATTGTTGATCACTTGCAAGACCCTACATATTTTATCGGCAACAAAGATTATAGATCGTCATTTTTTGTTGGTGAACCTGGAACAGGTAAAACTATGATGGCCAAAGCCATTGCATATAAAATGGCTAAAGAAAAAGGCTGGGAATATAAATTTGTATCCAGCACGTCTTTTTTAGGAGAATACCGTAACCAAACCGCAATACATCTGCAAAAAGAACTGGAAACTATTGAGAAGTCAAAAAAACCAACTATTATAATTATTGATGAACTACATCGACTTCTTGAAAATACTAACAGCAAACATCATGACACTGATTCAAACGTAACAGCCCTGTGGACATTTCTTGATAAACAAAAAGATAACGAAAACTTCTTTCTTATTGGCACGATGAACCGCATCGACAAACTACCTAAAGCTTTAAAAAGTAGAATAGTATCTGATTTTATACTGTTCCCAGCATTAACTGATCCTACAATTAAAAATAATATACTTCGAAGAAACCTAATAACCCTACAATCGGATCTTGATAAAGATATAACTGATGATTTTTTAAATAAAGAATTAAAAAAAATAGATCCTTGTTTTGGACGTGATTTAAAAAAAATATCAAATGAAATACATAGAATAAACCGCAGAAACAACCCAATGCAATCTTCCATGACTATAGTCAAAAAAACCTCTATAGAGCAAGCAATAAATGCTCACATAATGCGAAAAGCAATACTTAAATATGAAACTGAAGATGAAACTGATGAAGAACGACAAAATCGTTATCATCAAGAAAATTTAAATATGCACGAACAGCACTTTGCTCAACAACAACTCATGCAAATTGCTATTAACGATCATCAAAACAATGCTAGCAAAAACATCTACGCCAATCACTATGAATTAGATAGCAGAAAAAAAATTGATTCTCTTATTCCCGATGAACAGAAAAAACTCTATCTAGACATGATGACAAACACCGAAGCAAGGAAAGCTCGGGAAGCTGCCGAAAAAATCGCTGCAGAAGAAGCATCCAAAAAAGCAGCCGAAGAAGCTGCTTCAGAAAAAGCTAAACGAGACGCAGAAAATTCACTCTATAATCAATTAGCAAGATGGGTTAAAAATAATGATCAATAAATTTACATTAATAATCCTACTAATTTTAGCACATATTTTTTCATTGTCTGGACAAGATAACACACAAAATCCAACAAAAAAAACTAGCCAAATTAAAATTACCCCATTGCATATTTCTGAATTGGATGATTTTAAACAGATTCCAACAACTCCAGAAGCCGTACAACAAACAAGCAGCTCTCAAGCGGCTCCTGCCCAAAAACCAAAACCAAAACCAAAACCTTTAATTCTACCTACTCAATGGATTTTAGAATCATCAATGAATAATGCCCCAGAATTGTTAAAGGGCATTTTTCTTTATTTACAGTCATGCTCACGCTACGCAGATGAATCACAACACACTATGACCATACCCTCTTTTCATCGATTTATTTTAGTAGGACCCCCAGGATCGGGTAAAACTACTTTAGCCCATGCAATTGGACACATGCTTGGCTATCATATAGTATTTGCTCCAGCAACAGGATTCTTGGGACACTTTAGAAATGAAACTGCTGTTAATATACAAAAATTTCTAATAAAACACTCTTCAGATGGTTTAAAAAAAGTAATTATTATTGACGAACTACACAAACTATTTGAGCATCATAATAATAGCCATACAGACCATTCTCAGACCGCAGCAGCTTTTTGGCTTGCTCTTGATGACCTAGAAAAACGCAGTCCTAATATTATCTTTATTGGCACAGCAAATAATGTGGCTAAGCTACCTCCAGAAATTAAAAGTCGTTTTTCTGGAAAAGTTATTACTATGCCTATACCGAATAAAAATCAAAAAATTCAAGCTTTTAAAGATAGCATTACTCATGACAGCGCAGTAACTTTAGATAGCTCAGTTAATGATGCATTTATTGCAAAAATGATACAACAGATACAAAGTAGCTCCCTGCGTGATGTGCAATTGATTATTGATACGGCAAAAATGTTTTACTATGCCGAAAATACTAGTCGTCAAAATATGCTTCCTATTCTTTTAACAAGAAGTCATTTTCAACAGGCTCTCAATCAACTACAAGTGGAATCACAAGTATTGCAAGAAAATTTTTCAGATAAATTTTGTAAAAAGCTACAACCATGGGGGGTAGTTTTTGCTATTGCCGCTAACATATGTACTTTAACAAGAGCACCATTTGATTTATATAAAATTATTCCTGATGCTGTTAAAAAAAATATATCTACTACAATGAACAATCTATTCAACAACGATGCTATTTCAGGAATGCTATAATGCTTCATTTAAACAAATACTCATCAAGTTTAGTTATTACATTACTTCTTTGTTTTAATATATGCCCAATGAATCCTAAAGATATTGACCTTCTCAATGATGACTTAAAATATGACTCCTGTGACTTTGATAATAGTTCTGACTCTACAGAAACTGAAACCACAAAAACTGATTCATCGGACACGAATACTAATAATATAGACACCATTGATACTGTAAACACGATCAATCTAGATGACCTTAATTTCACTAACGAAACAGATGAAGAAATTTTTATATCTACTACTACTATGCATGAAGATCATATTATAGTGACACAAACTTGTCATGATCTTAAAACAGGAGATTTGAGCACCGCAGAGTTCAAATTTAACCTTGATCATTTCAATGCCAATGAAAAAACCTGTCATTTTGGACTGGATTTACACTCTAATCCTCAGCAAACTTCAAATACTTTTGATAATTTTAACGAATCAAACAAACGTGATGATTTTCATAACCATCTTAGTTCTTCCGCTGAAGAGACCCACAAACAAGAAATAGAAAATAATCATGCAATGCGGACAAAGAATATAAGAATAAATACCAGCAATAGCACCTCACAAGGTCGGTTACACATAACACTTACCACTGATGGTTTTAACAATGCGCTATTATCACCAAAATTTAAAGAACAATTCATAACAATTAACAATTCAGAACAATACAGATGCCAAGAAAAAATGCAGTCGTTTACCAGAAAAACAACTCAATTAGAAATGCAATCTGAGCAAAATTTTCGTGATGCAGTACTAGAACTCAAAGTAACTCAATTAACCAAGCTGATGAAACATCCTAATTTTTCTATAGCTACAGAAGCTCTTGCTGAATTAAAAAAAATGTGGATTTGTCCGCGTAAAAATATGTTTTTAGGTCCTGAATCAACATACAGCAATAGAGAACGAAATTTTATTGTAAAGTCGCTCCTTGGTATAAATATAATAAGAAATGCTGAAAGAGAATTTATAACACGCCCAGATTATATTGCCGCATATGCTGATCCTCAATCTCTCAAAAAAATTCAGAAACATCAAAAACTATGTCTTCTTTTACAGCAAAAAGGAGATCGTAGCAGTCTATGTAATGAAGCAAGCCGGTTGGCTCGCTGTATCGATAAAAATGGTAAAAAGGATGATTTTGCAACTAACATATGTTATGCAATAACATTAGAAACCTTACTTAATCCAATAACCGATATCTTATCTACCGTTTCACATGTACCATCGATGGAAACAGCACGCAACACATTACAACATTTTAAAAATCAATTAGTAGAACAAGCAGAGCAAAACAATATTGTGCTTAAAGCTGAGTTCAAAGAATGGATTATTAAACAATACGGATTTGACGCACTCGCTGCCGCACATGATTGTTATATATCTCGTCCTGATTATATTAATGAACCAACAAAACAAGCTGTTTTTTCCAGCCCTATACTTTCTATTTTTAACATCATAG
>Ga0315284_10009157_pt1 | contig 14123 bp, 7 predicted proteins | sample YL17G09_16_MG_FD_203696 | JGI IMG/M metagenome (GOLD analysis project Ga0315284, IMG submission 203696) | Sediment microbial communities from Yellowstone Lake, YNP, Wyoming, USA - YL17G09_16 | ecosystem: Environmental > Aquatic > Freshwater > Lake > Sediment | place: USA: Wyoming | collected... | reverse complement strand
TTTCCACAACAGGTCGCAGCCTTTATATCTGTAGCTGCTAAAGAACTACGAAAATAGACGTGAAACCGAAATCCACCGGAATATTAGCGCGATGGGAAAAAACCTTGCCACGAATAGCACGAATAGAACGAAAGGAGAAAGGAGCCACCAAGGGAGTGCGATTTTGCCTCCTCCCCAGGGCGCAACGCTTGGCGCTGCAACATTCTGGCGCCAATCTCCCGGGAAAGCGCATCCGGGGTGGGAGATAGATGGGCAGCTCGAAAGCGCTTTCCCGGGAGATTGACGCCAGAACGTTGGCCGGAGGCCGCCCTGGGGAGGAGACAAAATCGCAGGTTATCGGCGAGCTCTGCGATAAGGTCTTTTCGTTGCGGCTATGGCTATTCGTGCCATTCGTGGCTGCCTTTGGCTTGTACTGTCTGAATCGCAGCAATGTCTCCACTTCCGCTTTCACCTGGCTCTCCCGATCTGATAGGATTGTTATGATGAAAGCAAAGAAAGAACACATGCCGAGACTACTTATGACACTTCGCGTTCGCAATCTCCACACTGCTGTCATTTTTGTCCTTCTGGGACTTGCCTGCTCGCAGGCATGGGGTCAATCTCAGGCGTCCTCGCCCAATGATCGGGCTCGGTTCCTGGCGGCGTTGCCCGTAGCGGACAACTCTCCGCTGAAAAAGCTCGAGCAGCTCCCGGCCTATCGCGAGCATGCCGAATATCTGTCCGCAAAATGGCAGGAGGCGCAAAAGGAAAGATGGGATGCCATGACGGCATGGGCACAGACTGAGGTCCGGCCCCATATCAATGTCAATGCATCGCTTTTTTACATGTTTGGCGGTCCGGATTTTCTCAACGCCCACGTCCTTTACCCGGACGCGCCGCGTTACATTCTCTGCGGGCTTGAGCCGGTCGGCAGGGTCACAGCTTTGGAAACCTGGCGCGAGGAAAAGACAACGGAAGCGTTAAGCAACATCGGTGTGGCTTTGAAATCGATGCTGGAGCAGGGCTTTTTCTTTACCAAAGACATGCAGAGCGATCTGGCAAGGAGCGAGGCGTCCGGAGTGCTCCCGTTGCTTTATGTCACCGTCGTGCGCGCCGGGAATCAGATCACGGACATGCAGTACGTCAGGCTCAGCGAATCAGGGGAGATCCAGCCCGCACCAGGAGAGGATCCGGTCAAGTCGGGCGCCCGCGGCGTCAAGATCACCTTCATACGAAAAAGCGGCGCACCGGCTCAAGAATTGTATTACTTCCGCGTGGATGCGTCCGATGCAGCGCAGAAGGCCGACAACCGCTTCCTTCGCTTCATGGCTTCCCAGGGCCAGGGTAATTGTTACTTGAAGGCTGCTTCCTATCTGATGCACACAAAGGAATTTTCGCTGATTCGCAACCTGCTGCTCTCACACAGCTCCTCGATTTTGCAGGACGACTCCGGAATCGCCTATCGCGATCTCGACCCGGCGAAATGGAAGATCGCGCTTTACGGCAACTACGAGGGCCCCGTCAGTTCCATCGCCTGGGCGGTGCAACCTGAGCTTAAGAAAGCGTATGCCGTGCCCGGTGCCGCAAAGCCTATTTCATTCAAGACCAGCTACCGCCGCAAGGAGTTTGCAAATCTGCTCTTTGCCGTCGCTAAAGAGACCCAGCCACCGCAGAAATAGATCAGGAAATCCGTTCAACCGCCGCCTCAACCTGCGGGCCAAAACCTCCTCGCCCTATTATTCATGAACGAGAAGATGGGATTTCCTGAACTCCGGATCGGCACGAAGTTCAAAGGAAACTGGCACGATCCTCGAACGTACGGGTTGTGGAAACTCACGATGCACAACGCCATTTTCGAGTGCAAAGCATGAAACGCTGAGGTCGCAGAGAAAAGGCAGAGCACGCAGAGCAGGATATTGTTTCTCAGCGATCTCTGCCTTTTCTCTGTGACCTCTGCGTTGGGCTTTTGCTTTTCCGTGTCGTTTGCGGCGGCTTTATAAAGACCCATGATCTTCAGACGTTTGAGAGGCTCCATAAAAACTGCCGGAGTGGGCTATACTAAATTGAGAAACTGGGGGGGCAGATGTCACAGAATCAGAACCGATCCGATGGCGACAAGATGGATCCCATCATCGCACAGGCCAGGCGCGAGCGAGAACTCCGGATGCAGGGCTATCGCGAGCGCGCTCTCAAGCTTTTTCCCTGGATTTGCGCGCGCTGCGGACGCGAGTTCGAAGGCAAGAGGCTCCGGGAACTCACCGTCCATCATAAAGATCACGACCACGACAACAATCCGCCCGACGGCAGCAACTGGGAGCTGCTTTGCCTGTACTGCCACGACAATGAGCATGAGCGCTACTCGGTCGCCGATTGGTATGAAGGATCGAAACCCGACCGCCAGCAAAAGCCGGTTTCCACATACAAGCCTTTTGCGGGGCTGGATTCCTTATTGAAAGATAAAAAGTAGCTGAGGAGGCAGAATCGCACTCCCTTGGTAGCCCCTCACTCCTTTTGCGCTATTCGTGCCATTCGTGGCTGGGGTCTTTCTCACTGTCTGAATCGCAGACTGAAATCGAAGAGTGATGGATTCTGGCCGGAGATAGTGCTAGAAATGTGTTTTGTCAGCCTGTCTGGAATACAATTCAAGTCCAAAGAGGGAAGCCATGTTTAGCGCAAAAACTTATAATCAAAGGCGAAGTGAACTGAAGAAGCAGCTTCAATCCGGAATCGTGCTGTTCCTGGGCAACGAGGAAAGCCCGATGAACTATCCGGCGAACACCTATCATTTCCGGCAGGACAGTTCGTTCCTGTATTTCTGCGGCCTTGACTCGCCCGGTTTGGCGGCAATCATCGACGTGGAGGAAAACAAAGACATCCTGTTCGGCGATGATGTGGGCATCGAAGACATCATCTGGATGGGATTCCAGCCCTCGATGAAGAGCCGGGCGAAGACTGTCGGAGTCGCCGAGACGGCCCCGATGGCGAAGCTCGAGGAGTACGTGAAGGATGCCCTGGTAAAGGACAGGAAAGTTCATTTCCTTCCTCCCTATCGCATGGATACGGCAGTGCGTATCGGCCAAATGCTGGGTCTTCCTCCTTCAGAAGTCAAAGCCGGGGCATCTGTGGACTTGATCAAAGCCGTGGTGGCGCTCCGGTCCGTGAAGAGCGCGGAAGAAGTAGCGGAGATGGAAGCCGCTCACGCCGTCACCTACAAGATGTACCTGGCCGCCATGAAAAAGGCGCGGCCCGGCCTGTATGAAAGCGACCTGTCGGGTCTGATGGAAGGCATCGCATATGCCGGCGGCGCATCGCCGGCCTTCCCAATCATCCTCACCATCAACGGCCAGATCCTTCACAACCACTATCATGGAAACAAGCTCGAGCGCGGCCGGCTGTGTGTTATTGATGCCGGAGCCGAGTCCTGCGGGCACTATGCGTGCGATATCACGCGTACAATCCCGGTCAACGGCAGGTTCACTACCCAGCAGAAGGAAATCTACGAGATCGTTCTCGACGCCCAGGAAACCGCGATCCGCATGATGAAACCCGGTGTGATGAACCGCGATATCCACCTGACTGCCGCCAAGGTCATCGCGTCGGGGCTCAAGGCGCTCGGATTGATGAAGGGCGATGTTGATGAGGCGGTGCAGGAAGGCGCCCATGCTCTCTTCTTCCCACATGGATTAGGGCACATGATCGGCCTGGATGTTCATGACATGGAGAATCTGGGTGAGAACTACGTCGGCTACGATGAAACGGTCGAACGCAGCAAGCAATTCGGGTTTGCCTATTTGCGAATGGCCAAAGCCCTGCAGCCAGGTCATGCCATGACGGTAGAGCCCGGTCTCTATTTCATCCCGGCATTGATCGATCTATGGAGAAAAGAAAAGAAGTTCACCCATTTCATCAACTATGCCAAGGTTGCCGAGTACAAGGATTTCGGCGGCGCACGCGTTGAAGATGACGTCGTGGTGACCAAGACCGGTAATAAGGTTGTCGGCCGGACGATTCCTAAGACCGTCAAGGCCATCGAAGCCGTGGTGGGCACCGAAAAATAATTTCGACAACTTCTTCCGGTATCCGCCGCCGCAATAGTTCATGACGGCTCGGGCGGCTTGAGACTGATCCTGGCGATTTAGAGTTTCCGGGTCAGCGCGCTGGCCGAGGTTTGCGGTCGCTTAACACAACTCAGCATCAGACTTTGGTTGGGGGGCGGGCTGCAGCCCGCCCCTTTTCCAAGCCGATGTATTCGGAACAGCCTCTCATGCGCTTGGGGCGCACCCAGTGACGCATGAAAATGAATGACTGGGGTATGCCGGTATGCGGGCTAAAGCCCGCGGCCACTGGATGTAAAATCATGCTGCGGTCTTTGGCAACCCATAATTCCTTATCCAGTGGCGGCGGGCTTCAGCCCGCCTTTCCAGATTCTATTTTCGAAGCAGATATCGGCCATCCAGCCGGCGAGTGTGGTAAATCCGGCCTGAGATGCCAGAGGATGCCCGCTAGGAGCTGCAGATACGAGAATTCATATCATGAGAGGGAAAAGACCATGATCTGTAAGCGATTCATAATGGCATTGGCACTCATGACTGCAGGCCTTGCATTGGGTATTGGCGCGGCGGGACCCAGGCAGCCTGTCGGCGAAATTGTCAATCCATCCAGCGAAATGCTGGACGTTAAAAATCAGCCTGTGAACTGGACCATGGATCCCGCTCCGCGCGCAAACGCCGCACCCGCCGCCCAACTGGCATCGGATGTGGCCCATGCCGGTACGCGCAGCCTGCTGGTCTCGGCTCCCGGCGTTGCCTGGACTAATAAAACGCTCGTGAAGCCGTATGCGAGCTACAAGATGACCGGCTGGATCAAAACCCTCGAGATGCCGGCGGCGAGCGACCGGGGTGCCGTGTTTGAGCTGCGCGGCGTCAAGGTGACCTCGCCGGTGCAGAGAATCAACGGCACACAGGATTGGACCAAAGTGGAAATCGCCTTTGACACCGAGGGCCAGGACAGCTTGATCATCGCAGCCCTGATGAGTGTTCCACGAGGCGCCAGGGGCAACCGCGGCGGCGATCCGGCGACTGCAGCACCGGCGGGCAAAGCCTGGTTCGACGACCTGAGATTGGAGCTGGTGTCGGCCCGCGAGCTCAAGCCCGCGATGATGATCGATGCCGCGAAAACGCGCGAGCCGATGCCGGACCTGATATATGGCCAGTTCATTGAACATCTGGGACGCAGCATTTACGGCGGCATCTGGGCAGAGATGCTCGAGGACAGAAAATTCTATTCCGCAGTGGGTGAAACGCGTCGCGACAAGACGTTCGTTCCATCGCCATGGAAGGCGGTCGGCAGCCCGAGCGCAGTCACGATGTTGAAGGAAAATGCCTTTGTCGGCGAACAGACGCCGCGGGTAGACCTGGGCGATGACGGCGTGGCCAAGGGCATCGCACAGACTGATCTGGGCCTGGTCGCCGGCAAGGGGTATGCAAGCTACATCATCGTGGCAGGCGATGCTTCCGCCGCCCCCATCGAGGTAAGCCTCGGCTGGAGCAGCAAATCGAGTGAACGTCAAACGGTCAAGATTGCCAAAATCACCAAGGAATTCAAGAAATACCCGGTCAAATTCAAGGCCGGCGCTTCGACCGACAAGGGCACCTTCGAAATCGTCGGCAAAGGCAAGGGCAATTTCCTGATCGCCACCTCCTCCCTGATGCCAGATGACAACATCAAGGGCATGCGCAGGGATACGCTGGCGATGCTGAAACAGCTCGATGCGCCGATCTATCGCTGGCCGGGCGGAAACTTCGTCAGCGGCTACAACTGGAAGGACGGCATCGGCGATCGCGATAAGCGCCCACCGCGCAAGAACCCCGCCTGGACAGGAATCGAGCATAACGACTTCGGCATGCATGAGTACTTTGATTACATCAGGGAGTTGAACACGCAGCCGTTCATCGCCCTGAACGCGGGACTCGGCAGTGTCGAGTCGGCCATCCAGGAAGTGCAGTACGTAAATGGCGGCCCCGACACACCGATGGGCAAGCTGCGCGCGGCAAACGGTCACCCCGAACCATTCCATTGCACCTACTGGGCGGTCGGCAACGAAATGTCCGGCAACTGGCAGTTGGGCAACGTGCCCATCGAAGAGTATGTCAAACGGCACAATGCCTTCTCCCAGGCCCTCCTCGACATCGACAAGTCGATCAAACTGGTCGCTTCCGGCGAAGCGGTCCGGCCCAGCAGCGATTGGGACCGGCAGCTGCTTACAAACTGCGCCAGCTATATCAGCCTCAACAGCAAGCACTTCTACAAGCAGGATTGGCACGGCGGCGGCCTGATGACGCACGTGCGCCAGATCGGCGACTCCATCCGCGCCATCGCTGACGCCCATCGCGAATACATGAAGACCATCCCTCAGATGCAGGGCAAGAACATCCGGGTCTCGCTCGACGAGTGGAATTACTGGTATGGTCCGCACATCTTCGGCGAACTCGGCACGCGCTATTTCCTACGTGATGCCCTGGGCATCGCCGCGGGGCTCAATGAGTACAGCCGCAACACCGATGTAATCGCGCTGGCTTGCTACGCCCAGACGGTAAATGTCATCGGCGCCATCAAAACGAGCAAAACCGCCGCAGTGCTGGATTCCACCGGCGAGGCCCTGGTCATGTATCGTCGCCATTTCGGTGCGATCCCCGTGGAGATCACGGGCGCGATGGAACCGCTCGATGTTGCAGTGACCTGGACGAAGGACAAAAAGGCGCTCACTATTTCCATCATTAATCCTACTTTCGAGACCTATCAGCTGGGATTCAAGATCGCGGGCGCACAGCTGGCCGCACAGGGAAAAGCCTGGGTATTGACGGCTCCCGATGACATGGCGTACAACGACCCGGGCAAGGATCCCGTCGTCAAGTTCGTAGAGAAGGCAGTGAGCGGAGTCAAAGACACTCTGACCGTCAATCCTGCCAGCGCCACGATTTTCGAGTTTGCGGTGAAATAACCGCGGCATCCGGGACCGGGAAATGCTTTGGTTTTTTGGCATTTTGCGGTCCCAGCGAAGGCGGGACACTCACAAGCATGCCTAAAAAGCGGGATCACCGGGCGCAAAAAACATCTCGTCCGCAGCCTTTGTCGTCGCCTCCGGGCCGGCTTGCCGGGGCAAAAGGCGCTCTGGCGGGCACCGCGCTCATCTTTGTGCTGCATTCATTCAGCCTGGCACTACTGTTTAATCCTGTCTCAGGTTTGTTCGGTACCGATCCTGTAATCGAACAAGATTGGGGGCTGCATGCGTACCATCTCAATGCCATGGAAAGGTTCTGGCAGCAGGATGGCCGCCTGTGGGGCTACAATCCTTCCTTCATGGCCGGTTACCCGTCCAATACGATTCAGGACATAAGCATAAAACTCTATGAGCTGCTCGCACTTCTGGCATCTGCCTTCGGCCTCAACACAATCCTTGCCTTCAAACTGATAGTCTTTTTGTTTGCTGCAGCTATTCCATGGATGCTGTTTTGGGCCGCGCGGAATTTCTTTGGGGAAGCCTTCGATTCTCCGCTTATCGGCTTGCTCGCGGCACTTTTGGGCACGGCCTATTGGTGGAACTCGCTGCCGCGCGAGATGTTTTTTTACGGGATGATCGGCTTCCCGCCTGCCTCCTATGGTTTGATTCTGTCTCTATCTTTTTTGTACCGGGCTTTGCGTTCCAGGCGTTTTTTGACGTGGGCTCATTGCGCCTGGGCGGTTTCCCTGGCGGTTATGTTGCCCCTGCACCTGCAGGCAGCCATCCTGCTTGTCCTGCTGGCACTCCTCCTTCTCGTTGTCTGCCGGGATTCAGCATCCAGGGCCGGATTGTTTTGGATAGTGATCGGCGCCGTCCTGGCTGTAGCAGTCAACCTGTTTTGGCTCATTCCCCTCTTCAATCATCGCGGCGACGATATCTCAACCTCCCTTGTCACTCAGCTGCCGCTCTTCCTCAGCGCCGACCCGCTCACCTTCATCAAGGATTATCTGAGCCCGGCGGGGTATTGGAGTTTTCGAGTTTCCTATTGGGAGAAGGGATGGCGCTGGCTGCTGCTGATTCTCGGGCTGGCCGGCATGGCGCGCCTTGTTCGCAGCAAACGAAGGGACCTGGGAATCATCCTGATTTTTGCCGCTGCCGGCCTGTTCGCGCTGACCTATTTCGGCTCGTTGATCTCATTTGTCAAGGGCTGGCAGCCGCTTCGTTTCAAGATACTCTACGATCTATGCTGGGTTCTGCCGGCATCTTTCTTCCTCAGCGTCTGGCGGCCCGGCGCATTATCAAGAAGCCGGTCGATTCTCTTCAGCCTGCTGCTGGCCGGCGGGATCTCGACGTTTCTCATCAACGTCATTCAGACCGAAGCGAATCCTCGTCTCAGATTGAGAACTCGGATTTCCTCCCCGGTGAATGAAATCCTGGACTGGATCCGAAACAAAACGTCGATGGATGCGAGAGTGCTGTTTGAAGAATCCGGAGATGAGACCGGCTTTATATATGACGGGATGTATCTCTCTTCTTTCATCCCGCGCACGACGGGACGGCAGCTTATTGGCGGTCCGATCAATCTATACAACGACCGGCATCATTTTGCGGAACTGCATTCGGCACAGCTTTTCAAACGGGATATCGCGACATTTACGGATCAGGAGCTTGAATCCTATTTCCGGGCATACAATATCGGGGCCGCGGTCGTTTTTCATCCAAGAACCATACAGCGCCTGCTTGTCCTGCCGAAACTGGTATCTCTGGATCAGAAAGTCGGGTCCATCCATTTGATGAAAATCAACCAGCCGCCAAACTGGTTTTTAATGGGTGCAGGTGAAGCAAAGGCGGGATGGAACCGCATTGATTGTTATAATGTCCAAGGCAGTGAGGTGCTATTAAAATATCACTGGGTAGCTGGGCTGGTCGCCTCCCCGCCTCTGCTGATCGAACCGGCAAAAGTACTGGAAGATCCGATCCCCTTCATAAAAATTCTCCATCCCCCATCGCAATTCACCTTGCGACTCGGCGGTTAGTATTTCAGCTTGCGGATCTCTTCCTCCACGGCTTTCCGCACCTTACTGTCCCCCTTCCAGTGCTCCAGGAAGCGCTGATAAAATTCGATGGCACCTTTGCGATCCCCCTTTTCTGCCGACAGGGCTGCCAGGTTGCCATACGCCTCCGCGAATTCCGGTGCGACCGAAATCGCATGGCGGTAAGCCTCGGCGGCTTCCTCCGGCCTGTGCAGACGCTCGAGGTAGATCCCTTTGTTGAACCAGGCCCGCACCAGCGCCGGATCCAGCCGGGTCGCTTGCTGAAGCCCCTGCAAAGCCTCTTCCATATTTCCCAGCGCCAGGAGGGTAATTGCCAGATCATTGTGCGCATTTGCGGAATCAGGATTGATTTCGAGGGAGTGCCGGAATGATTCTGCAGCTGCTGACAGATTTCCCTGCTGTCGCTGCAACTCCCCAAGCCCCTGCCAGGCTTCCTGGCTGCCCGGATCAAGCTCGAGGGCATACTTCAGGCTTTCGGAGGCGCCTGTGGAGTCCCCTTGCCTGATGAGGGCATTCCCCAGATTGATATGTCCGCTCGCTTGCCGCGGCTTGAGCCGCACCACCTCACGCAGTTCGGCTGTCGCGGCCGCAAGGTCGCCCTTCCGCATGAGTGATACTGCAAGGTTGTCGCGTGCATCCGCAAAATCGGGATTGTGGGCAATCACCTGACGGAAAAGCGATTCGGCATGGTCAAGATCACCCATTTGCAGCAGTATCGCGCCCAGGTTGTCGATAGCCGACGGATTGTAGGTGCTGCCCAACGGGAAATTCACTCCAATCCCAGCCACCAGGAGAACTGCTGCCGCGTAAGCAAAGCTGCGATAGCTGCGCACGCGCACGTAGCCGTAGAGTCGGACCAGAGCTTCTGCGCCGAACACCATGAGAAAGGGGGCTACGGGGAGCCGATAGCGGGAAAAGACGAAAAAGAGAATCACCGAGGCAAAATATCCCAGCACAAAAAGGTGGAGAGCCCACAATCGGCGCCAGTCCGGCAGGCACAAAATCATTCCAACGATCCCGAGGGGTGCAATGAGACCGAACGCGGGCAGCCACAGGCGCATGATCATCGAGTATTGCTCGAAGAAATACATGTCGAGATTATCTGGAATCTCGTAGGCGTTCCAAAATAAGGCCGTCTTTTGCAGGATGAGCAGAAGGGATCGGCCAGGGCTTTCCATGAGAAAGTCAGAGCCGCGTTTCATCCAGAAGCTGGAAACCTCAGATGGCTTAAGATTCCGGCCCGACTGGCGCTCCGCTTCGCGGGCAAAATCGACTTCTTCAAATTTGGGATCGCCGCGCACAAAATCCGGGGCGCGGTACATCCCGGTCAGATTTTCCGGATTGTTCCCGATATAGAGATTCTGGCCGGCCTGGGAAGTGGTTAAAACCAGATCCTTGCCGACAAAATAATTTCGGGAGAAGGTCAAAAGCAGAACGAGGCAAGCACCAAGGCCATAGTGCAAAGCGGCCCGCCCCCTGCGTTGCCCCGGATTGAGAAAAAGAATTCCAAGCAGGATCAGCGGAAGGAGCAGAAGATAGTTGCCCCGGATTAGGATCACCAGTCCCAGCATCACGCCGGCACCCACCCATATCGGTCCCGCATCACGCTGCGCACAGGCGCGCACCAGAATCACGCAGGCTGCTGTCACCAGAAGAACTGCAAGAAAAGATTTCTCAATCTGGATGTCATAAAAGACGAACGGCTTATAGAACGCGGCCAGCGCTGCCGCCAGCAGCGCCACAGGAATCGAAAAGAGGCTTTTCCCCAGACGGTAGATGAGGTAGCAGGTAAACGTCCCGAGCGTGAGCTGCAAAAGGTACACCACGACCAGCCTGTGCCCGACGATCGAATAGATGAATCCCAGAAAGTATGGGTACAGAGGATCCTGGTAGAACACCCGCGTCCCCAGCCACTCGCCGGCAGCAATCTTTTTCGCCCAGGCATCATAGGAGGCAAGGTCAAGGAGCAGATGATCGAAAAAAGGAGTGCGCCGAAGCTCCAGCAGGTAGGCAAGGCGAAGCAGAACAGCGGCGCCAAGTATCCCCCACAACCAGACTCTGGCGGGATTCGCTTCCATTCCGGCGCCCTTCGCTTTGAACGCTTTCATGTTCATCGTCACATCACGAAGAAAGAAACTGGCACGATCCTGGAACGCACAGGGTGTGGAAACTCACGATGCACACCGCCATAATAGAGAACAAAGCATGAAACGCGGAGGTCGCATAGAAAAGGCAGAGATCGCTGAGAAACAATACCCTCCTCTGCGTTCTCTGTCTTTTCTCTGCGATCCCTGCGTTGGGCTTTTGCTTTTCCGTGTCATTTTCGACCCGATGGCTTCATGAATAATCCCGGCTACCGGGGCGGAGGCAGGGCCTTCCCCCGTGGCACGAACTCGGTTGCGTTTCATCGATGAAACAGGATCGAAGTGGGAACCGGCTGCTTTTTTGTCTTCTTGCTGGCGTAGGTGACCTGCAGTTCTAAGCCGCCGGTCTTGTTGAAGTAGGTCACGCGAACCGGATGCGGGCCTGCAGCCAGGGCGATCATCCCTCTTTTTTCCTGCGCGCCGTGCAACCCGTCGTTATCCGTCACCAGTGTATCTCCGATGTACAGCCGGCTGCCATCGTCGGACGTCAGCGTGAACGCGTACACATCGTCCTCGGGAATCCGAATGTATCCTGTGTATTCGAAGCCGAAATACTCGGGCTTCTTTCGTGGAGAAAGATCAAATCCCCGCGACACGCCCTCGGCGATCGGCTTGAGGGCCTTAAAATCCGGCAGGCTGTTCCAGTCGCCTTCGAAGTAGGCATATTTGAGGCCGCTTGCCGGACTTGCCATTTTCTGCGCCGGCAGCGGTATAGCCCTGGTAAATTGGGCCTGCGCGCTGCCGCTGACGGGCTGACCTGCCCGGAAGCAGCGTGCCGAAACCACCGTCGTGTTCGTCAAGCGGACCTTATCTTTTATAATCGGCGAGCTCGCAGTAGGAACACTGCCATCCAGGGTGTAACGGATCTCAACGTTGTCACGATCCGAGGTGATGGCGACATCCAGGGCATCAATGAAGAGATCGAAGTCGTGCTCGATCTTGGGCGGATCATTCACATCCGCCTTGCCGGCGACATCCAGTACCACCACGCTGTCGATTGGATCCGGGGCGGCAGCAGAAACGCTGATCGCGAGGGCATCCTCTTGCCTGGTAACGGGGAGCGCGGCCTTATTGCTGTCTGCCAGCAGATAGGCCTGCTTCGGAGCATTGAAGATTCCGGGAACGATGAGCTTGCCGTCACGCGGCCAGTCGAAGACATGCAGGTAAAGACGCGTGCCGCCGTTGATAGTTTTTAAGGTGCAGCGTCCCCAATCGAGTTTCTGGAACGGGCTTGCCTTGGTGGCGTAGATGGCCTCGCTGTTGACATCCATCCACCGGCCGATTTCCCGCAGGCGATCGATGCTGGCCTGGGGGAAAACACCCTCCGCGGTCGGTCCGACATTCAGCAACAAATTTCCACCCTTGGATGCGATGTCGGCAAGCATCTGAATCAAGGCCTTTGTGGACTTCCAGTCGTTATCGTTTTTGTTATACCCCCAGTGATCGTTCATCGTCATGCAGGATTCCCAGTCGACTCCGGGAATGCCTGTGGCCGGGACCTGCTGCTCGGGGGTGCCAAAGTCACCGCCAAACTCGCCTTCTTTGGTCAGGCCCTCCATACCGCTGCGCCCGGCTCCGACCCGGTTATTGACGAGAATGTTGGGTTGCAGGGAGCGGACATAGGCATAGAGATCACGGCCGTAGTCCTGGTTCCATGTGCTTTCCCACTCCCCATCGAACCAGAGCACGCCGATGTCACCGTACTTGGTGAGCAGCTCTCGGATCTGGTTCTTCATGTGTGCGACATAGCGGTTGAAGTCAGCGCCGGCCGTGGGGCGGTCCTTCTCCCAGTCTCTCCTCGGAAGATAGTCTGGATGATGCCAATCCATGATGGAGTGATACCAGCACATCCGAATGCCCTGCTGATGGCAGGCGTCGGTCAGTTCTTTCAGGATGTCCCGCTTGAAGGAAGTGGACGCAACATCAAAGTCGGTATATTGCGAATCAAACAGGCAGAAGCCGTCGTGGTGTTTCGAGGTGATGACGATGTACTTCATGCCGGCGGCCTTGGCCATCCGCACCCATTCGTCGGCGTTAAACTTGACCGGATTGAATTGGCCTACGAATTTGTCGTACTCCGCGAGCGGGATCTGCGCAGTTGTGCGAATCCACTCGGCATGATTCGTTCTCTCCTTCCATTCCCCCGCCGGGATCGAGTACAAGCCCCAGTGGATGAAAAGGCCGAAACGCGCATCGCGCCACCATTGCATGCGCGCGTCGTGCTCCGGCTGGGTCTCGCGTTGCGCCAGGAGACCGGCAACACTTGCCAACAGCAAAAATGCAAGTGTCCCCAATGCGACCCGCAGTCTGTTCTTTTTCATCCCTGCCTCCCAGTCTCGAAATATCCTGCCATTTCAGCCAGCATACATATGGAACGTGCCAAAGCTGGCGCGTGCACGGTAATGCCTCCGGACAGGCGCCAATCAATTCACTGAGATACGATTTAAACACGAACTCAGATGAATCGTCATGAAATAAATGGCCTTTTATCGGGCCTGATCGAATTCCAGCCGCTATCTTCTGCTTCGACAACAGAACCTGGGAAAGCGGACTTTAGCCCGCGCCTCGAGTTTATACATTCTGAAATCAGGCCCGTAGGGCCGGCAGTCAATAGGCCCGGCCGTGAGGCCGGGATGATTGGATTCAGACGAACCGAGCGCCGAAGGCGCGGCACATCTTGAATCCCACGGGATCGAATATGATCCGCGGCATGTATTTGATTGAGTGCCGCGCCTTTGGCGCTCATTCCTGGAGCCATGCCCTGATCCCGGCCTCACGGCCGGGCCTATTTAATGTCGGCCCTTCGGGCCTTCGGGCCTCGTCCTCGCGGCAAATGTAGAAACTCCAGCCGCGGGCTTTAGCCCAATGCCGCATAGTTTTTGATATTTGGCCACGGCCACATGGTCTGGCAGGAAAACAGAGCCGCGCGCGTAAGCAAGCGGATAT
>Ga0315284_10009155_pt1 | contig 14128 bp, 14 predicted proteins | sample YL17G09_16_MG_FD_203696 | JGI IMG/M metagenome (GOLD analysis project Ga0315284, IMG submission 203696) | Sediment microbial communities from Yellowstone Lake, YNP, Wyoming, USA - YL17G09_16 | ecosystem: Environmental > Aquatic > Freshwater > Lake > Sediment | place: USA: Wyoming | collected... | reverse complement strand
CCAGGCTGATGAAGGGTTCAGCATTGCAGGGAAGAACATCACTTCGGCATGCAACAACTGGCCTGGCAGCGCATGCGCAGGTGTCTGGGTTTGCATGCCCGACGGGCGGAATGTCACGTGCAATGCGCAGCATTTACCAGGCGAGCTCAAGGAGATATGCGACAATGGGGTTGATGATGACTGCGACGGCCAGGTTGACGAGGCCACGGAGACCGTCGGCGGAAAGCTTGTAATCGGATGCGTCTGCGAGAACGGCAAGACAAGGCAATGCGGCAGCAACATCGGCGCGTGCAAGGCCGGCTACCAGCTGTGCGCCAATGGCGCCTGGGGCGACTGCAGGGACGCTGTGGGGCCCCAGCCAGAGGTATGCAACGGCAAGGATGACAACTGCGACGGCATAATAGACAATATAGGCGGCGGCAACTCCGCTGCGTCAACGAATTGCGGCTGCTATGGCGGCGCTCTCCCAAGTGTTGAGGCCTGCAACGGCATAGACGACAACTGCAACAGCCACATAGACGATGGCATAGACTGCTGCACGGCCGGAGAAACAAGGTCCTGCGGGCTGAGCAATGGTGCATGCGTGCCAGGAACAGAGGCATGCAAGAATACCCAATGGAGCGGAATCTGCGTTGGCGGCACACAGCTAGGCAACCCTAAGGTTGACGCCAACTGCAACGCAATTCCCGAGTGCCCTGCCAGTGATATGGTAAACGAGAACTGCGTCTGCGGCAATGCCACTTATACCGAGGGGTTCTGTTGCAGCGGCATTCACAGCAATGCGCCATGCTCCAACTACAATTTTAGCGTCTGGATGGTCATAGCTGGCGGCGCCATGCTGATTGTGGTTGTGTTCTGGATTATCGCATTGAAGGGCGTATCTGCATAAAAGGCGAAATTGGCAGTGAAAATCAACAGACACAACCTTCTCATTGCTTTTCCAGTTTCTTCCACTGGGGCCCTTCCTTCGAATCCTCAACTTTTATGCCCATGGCTTTCAGCTTTTCCCTGAGCGTGTCGGCTTCCTTCCACTCCCTCTTCTGCCTGAACCTTTCCCTCTCCAGAATGAGCTTCCTAACCTCAGGCTGAGCATCCTCGAGTCCTTTCCACTCCCCGGCCCCTCCGAGTTTCAGGCCCAAGACCCTGTCGAAATCCAGCATCAGCTCATATGCCTTCCTGCCCGCGCCGATTGAATTGGCGTCGCGCATGAAGTCAAAGACTACCGAAAGCGCAAGCGGCATGTTAAGGTCGTCATCAAGCGCCGCTTCAAAATCCGACCTTGCCTTCTTCACCAGCGCTTTAATGCCCTTGCCATCGTCTCTGGACATTGCCCTTGACGTGAAGTCTGCCAGCCTGTCAGCAGCCTGCTGGCTGGCCTTCAGCCCTTCTTCAGTCAGGTTCAGCTTCTGCCTGTAATGCGAAGCCAGCAGCAAATACCTTATTGCTTCAGGGCTGTGGCCTTTCTTCAGCAGGTCTCTTAGCGTGAAGAAGTTGCCCAGCGACTTGCTCATCTTCTTGCCCTCAACGACGAGATGCTCGTTGTGCATCCAATACCTGACAAACTTCTTGCATGTCGCAGCCTCGCTCTGGGCTATCTCGTTCTGGTGGTGGGGAAATATCAGGTCAACGCCGCCAGTATGAATATCCAGAGAAGGGCCAAGGTACTTCATGCTCATGGCGGAGCACTCTATGTGCCAGCCCGGCCTGCCCTTGCCAAGACTTGTGTTCCAGAATACATCACCATCCTGCTCATCCCAGAACTTCCAGAGCGCGAAATCGCTTGCATGCTCCTTGTCATACTCATCTTGGCTCACACGCGCGCCTGACTTAAGACCCTTCATGTCAAGGTGCGCCATCTTTCCGTAGCCCTTGAACTTGGAGATGTCGTAGTAGATGGCGTCATTGCCCTTGTAGGCATAGCCCTTCTTCAGCAGAGCCTCAACCAACTTGACTATCTCGTTTATGTGCTCGGTTGCTTTTGGGTAAATCTCAACCCTTTCTATGTTCAGAGCATCGGTGTCGTTGAAAAACGCTTTCGTATATCTTTCGGTGAACTCGCGCAGGCTGACGCCTTCCTTCCGCGAGTCGCGGATGGTCTTGTCATCCACGTCCGTGATGTTCATCACATGCTTCAGCTTGTAACCTTTCCATTCAAGGTATCTGCGCAATACGTCAGCGAAGATGTATGACCTGTAGTTTCCGATGTGCGCGTAGTTATACACGGTTGGCCCACATGAGTAGATTTTAACCAGATTTTCTTGAATAGGCTTGAATGCCTCTTTCTTCCTGCTCGCCGTGTTGTAAACCTTAAGCACCATACAATTCACTTGAAAATTCCAAGACTTAAGTACCGCTCGCCCCTGTCAGGCAGCACCGTAACAATCCTCTTGCCCCTTCCCATCTTTTTTGCGACCTGCAGCGCCGCAAGCACGTTGGCGCCTGATGAGATGCCGCAGAGCAGGCCTTCCTCCCTTGCGAGCCTGAGCGTCATTGCCTCGGCATCGCGGCTTCTGACTTTTATGACCTCGTCTATCGTGCGCATGTCAACAAGACTGGGTACGAAGCCTTCGCCAATTCCCTGTATATCATGCCTGCCTGCCTTCCCACCTGACATGACCGCAGACTCCGCAGGCTCGACGGCAACAATCCTTGCGCGGATGCCGCGCTCCCTGAAAGCCTCCGCGACACCCATCAGCGTGCCGCCTGTGCCGACGCCTGCGACAAAGGCATCAATTCTTCCATGCATCTGGCTTATTAGCTCCCTGCCTGTGGTCAGCTTGTGCACCTCGGTGTTGTCCCTGTTGGAGAACTGGTTCGGGTGCCATGCGCCTGTCTTCGCGCTTATGTTCATTGCCTTCTTCAGCGCGCCCATCATGTCAGCTTTGGCGGGGGTCAGCACAACCTTCGCGCCGTAAGCCTTCATAAGGGCTATGCGCTCGCCTGTCATGTTGTCCGGCATGACCGCGGTGAACTTGTAGCCGCGGCTGGCGCATATCATCGCGAATGAGATGCCTGTATTGCCGCTCGTGGCCTCGACTATGCGCGCACCCTTCTTCAGAATCCCTCTCTCTTCAGCCTTGTCAAGCATGTGCGCAACCATGCGGTCCTTGATGCTGCCGCTGGGGTTCATGAACTCCAGCTTCGCGAAAATCCGTGCCTTTGTCGGGTTGAGTTTCTTTATCTCGACCAGCGGTATGTTGCCTATAGCCTGCACGGCCTCGTCGAATGTTTCCCTGTGCACGGCCTTTTTCCCGGACAGGACATTATCTATGTGCTTCGCGTGGCCTGGCATATTATCACCACTTGTCGATTATCGCCCTAAGCGAGGATACAAACTTCTTTGCATTGTCAACCGATTCCCTGGCGTAGGGCAGGTTGGCCTCGGACCTTATGTTGTAAGTGAAGCGGCCGCGTTTCCTCTTCTCGCCAAAGAATATCTCCAGCAACGTCTCGGCCTTCACCATTGCATCTTCATAGATTGAGAGCAGCTCCCTGTCAAGGACGCCTTTATTGACGAATTCCGCGAAGGCCTCATATGTTTTCTTATGTTCTTCGGGTGGCCGCGTACTAATGCCTTTGGTCAGCAGGTACGCCTTGGCACTGTAGAAGATTGAATAATAAGCATGGGTTATGACTGAGCTGAAGAATGTCTTCTCCTGCTGGATGCCCAGCATATCTTTCAGAGCGGGCTCTGTGGATATCCTCATGTCGTTGCTCGACATCAGAAACTCGTCTTCCGCCCTTTTCAGGTAAAGCTTAGCCAGAGAATCCATTGCCAACCGCCTCTTTTATGAGTTCGTAATATCTTTTTGCGTTCCTAAAGATAAGCCTGTTCCTGAATATCTCCTTTCCATAGCTCTCTTCCTTGTCAACGAGCATGCCAGTGAAGTCTTTGTAGCTTATGGCAGCAGGATGAACCGGAGGTGACATCAGCGACGTCATGTTCTCCAGCAGCTTCTGCCTGCTGGCGGGGTTGTCCCTTGTGATGACGACCAAGTCCACGTCTGATGCCCTTGTCTGTCTCCCCTTGGTATAGCTTCCTGTAACAAGGATTATGTCGTCCAGGAACTCCTTGAAGCCGAGGATTTTGTCCATGTTGGGTATCTTCCTTGAAAGCGCCTCATGTTCGTCAAGAAAAGACAGCAGCGACATAGCATCGTTCGACCATTTAAGCGCACACACCTTCGACCTGCCTACGCTTTTCGTGGTTATTATGTTAGACACTTCAAGTTCGCCAATTGCATGATGCACCTTGGGGTATGGCTTCTTCAGCATAATTGCTATCTGCCTTATGGTCTTGCTCAGAAAGATGTCGTTTCTGAATAGTTCCAAAAGCTCCGTGTTGCTCCTTTTCAGCTGCATTGACTGGTTCATGCTATCACAATATACCCATTTAGGTATAATATTATACCTTTATTGGTATATAAACCTTTCTCTTCGGTGAGCTTGTTGCAACCGGTATTTATATAGCAGGCAATAAACAATAACCAAAAGTGATATCATGGAAGAAAAGAAGCCGGCTAGGAGAGCAGCAAAAGGCTCGCGCTCTGCGCGGCCTGCCCGTCAGCAAGCTGACGGTGCACCAAAGGCAGCAAAGGCGGAAAGACCCGCTGCGGACTCCAGAATAGCCATAATCCTCAGCTACAGGGGCGGCAGGAAAACAAGGCGCGGCAACCAGATGCTTATTGAGGTCGAGGCAGCCGACAGCAAGACCAAGGCCAGCGCGTACATAGGAAGGCGCGTGGTATGGAAGACGCCTTCAGGCAAGCTTATTTATGGGAAGATAACCCATCCCCACGGGAACAAAGGTGTGCTGCGCGCTAGATTTGCTAAAGGTCTGCCGGGCGAGGCGCTGGGCAAGAAGGCGACGGTGCAGTAGTTCTGCTTTTTAATTCTTGGTTACAATTGTTTTAGATGAAATTGGCTATAATGAGCTATGTCGGACTTGGATGGGGTTCATGGAACCGAAGTGCCTATGAGGCAGAGCCTCATGGCATGCCTGACAGCTTGCTGTCAGCGCACCTGACAGACATGATAGAGGAGTGACAAGAATGAAAATCTCTATCATGTCTGACTTCCATTTGGGCTACGGCGCGGGCACAGAACTGGAAGCTGACGCCTTCGAGGCTGTGGAAGAGGCTCTTGAGCGGAGCAGCGACTGCAACCTCATCCTGATGCCAGGCGACCTTTTCGACACAAGGGTGCCCAGCACCGAGACGCTGGCTAAGGCCATGCAGCTTATGATAAAACCTTCACTGTCTTCCAATGGAGCCAAATTCGTAAGATTTATTGGAAAAGATGGTGATGGCATATCTCAAAGGAGCCTCTCAGGCATACCAATTGTGACAATCCACGGCACGCACGAGCGCAGGACGAAGGAACTGATGAACCCTGTGCAGGCGCTGGAGAAGGCGGGATTCACCGTACACTTGCACTGCAACGGCGTCGTGTTCGAGAAGAACGGCGAGAAGGTTGCCGTCTTCGGCCTGTCAGGCGTTCCTGACCAGTATGCTGGAAAAGATCTGGAGGACTGGAACCCGAAGCCTGAACAGGATTGCTATAACATCTTCATGCTGCATCAGAACATCAGGGAGTTCATGCCACCGCAGATAGAGCATGCGATAAAGACCGAAGAGTTGCCTGATGGATTTGACCTCTTCATCTGCGGCCACATACACGAGGCAAGGAAGGCGAAGAAGGGCGGCAAGCCCTTCATTTTCCCGGGCTCGCTGATACCCACACAACTGGATAAGGCGTCTGAGAAACCGCGGGGCTTCTTCATCATGGATACGAAGAAAGGTTTGATTGATTTCATAGAGCTTGAGGTCCAGCGCAGGATATATGTCATTGAAGGCGCTGGCAAGGATGAGATTGCAGACGGGATAGAGAAAGCCCTTTCAGGGAAGCACCTGAAGAAGCCGCTTGTCAGGGTCAGGCTGCCTGCCAGCATTGAAGGCGGGTTTGCGGCTGAGCTCAGGCACAAATACGAAGGCAGCGCCATCATGTCATTCAAGCAGGAGACAGAAGAGGCAGAAGTCCAGGCGGCAAAGACGCTGGAAGAGCACGTGCTCTCCGTGCAGGATATGGGCAGGAAGCTGCTGGAGAAGAACTTGGCTGACTTCAAACTGAACCCGCAGCTGTACGGCTCGGTCTTCGAGTTGATGGCTGAGGGCAGGATGGATGACGCGCAGAAGCTTGTTCTTGGAGAAAGGATAAGTTGGGAAGAATCCGTGCCAAAACAGGCTAGCAGACTTCAGGCAGATGAAGCTTTGCCGGCAAGACTGACAGGAAGGAAGAAGCCCCAGTCCAAGCTGTTTGATTATTAGCCTGACTGCTCAGGCAACGGCAGCATCTGCAGGTCAACAGACCTGCAGCAGTTTCGGCCTGAGGTTCAAGGAATGATTTAAGTTGGGAAATGCAATAATTCTCATGGCCAATGCGAAAGTCAACAAAGATGATATAAGAAAAGTTGCATCTGTGGCAAGGCTGAACCTCAGCGACAAGGAACTGGGCACGTTCGCGGGCGAGCTTGAGAAGATTCTGGATGCGTTCAGGGAGCTGGAAAGCATAGACACGGTCAATGTGAAGCCCTCATTCCAGCCTGTTGAAACGAAAAACGTGCTGCGCGAGGATGTTGTGAAGCCCTCGCTGCCGCAGGCAAAGGCGCTAAAGAACGCAAGGAACAGGGAAGCTGGCTTAGTGAAGGGGCCGAGGGTTGTCTAGCTCTTTTTTGCGACAAAGATTATGAATTTTGGAAGATAGATTTTGAACTTCCTTGACTGCCTGCTTTCGAATATCCGCTCTATGGCGAATCCGCAGGCGTTGAGGGATTCGGAAAACGAGGACAGGCTGAAGTGAGTGTCCCTGAAGGTTATTTTTCCGCCGCAGCTAAGGTCGGCGACAGATTTGTAGCTGTAGCCGTCCCTGAAATACATCTTCCTGTCGAAATTGACAGCCCTGTCCGGCGACGAGTCCGGTATTATGGACAGCGGATGCAGGCTTGACAGCACAAGCCTTTTCCCGGGCTTCAGCACCCTGCGAACCTCGTGGAGTGCCCTCATCAACTCCTGCTTGCCTTTCAAATCTGTCAGCACCATGTTCATCAGGACCATGTCCATTGACTTTGATTTCACCATGGTGATGCGAGTGCCGTCGCAGACGAAGTATGAGACAACCGGATGGCTGTTCAGCTTCCTTGCCAGCCTAATCTGGATTGGCGATTTGTCAATCGCCGTAACCCTCGCGCCCATCTTCGCCATTGCCAAGCTGTGTCTGCCGCTGCCGCAGCCGAAGTCAAGGACTCTCTTGCCCCTGATATTCCCTAAAGCCTTGTACAGGACGGGTTTTAGGGTAAGCTTGTCCAAAACGAGTTCCCTTGAATACTTCAGGGCTTGCTTCATGTCGTATTTTGTTGACATATTATTCCACATCAACTCCCGGCATCACCCACTTGCCTGAAAGCCTTTTCCTGTTTTCTAAAATCATTTCTCCTGACATGGCTTTCTTTATCACATCGTCCTGGAAGCCCAGCAGCCTGCCGAAGCTGGTCAGCTCGCCGCAGTCGCGCATGTCCATGGGCATCTGGCTACCTGAGCTGATTATGAAGGGCGCCCTTGCCTTTCTCACGAACTTGGCGCATTCCAGCATCCTGCCGAACAGCTCGGTGCGCTGCCTGCCGTGGGAGAACATTAATGGCTGGAGTTCAAAACCAACTGCGACGTTGTTCTCCTTTGCAAGGTTGGCGAGCACGTGATTTACGCCCCCGACCCATGCGCCGAGCAGCATATCGGTTTCAGGCGTCTCGAGAATAGCGCGGTTCATCTCCGCTGTTGACGCTCTGAAGGCCAGCATCTCGGCAGACCTCCTGTATTTGCCGACTGCCCCTGCAATGTCAGAGGGCTTCTTCGCTTCTATCTCAACGCCGACTGAGATTTCTATGCTTGCTTTTGGCTTGATGAAGGACTTCAGCATCTCAGGCGGCAGCAAAATACAGATGCCGTCCCAGCCCAGCTTATCTGCGACTGCCGCGCAGCCTTCGATGTCAGCGCTCCTAACGCAGAGGTCGTATTGCTTCATAACAATATTATTCGTCCTTCTCAATTTATAACATGGACGAATTTGCAGCTGAAAGGGAGGGGATGGTGCGGCACCTGATAAACGAGGGCTATCTCAGAAGCAACAAGGTCATAGAGGTGTTTAGGGATGTCCCGAGGCACCTGTTCGTTCCCGATGAATTGAGGCGGAATGCTTACGACGATTGTCCGCTGCCAATCGGCTCGGGCCAAACCATCAGCGCGCCGCACATGGTCGCGATAATGACAGAGCTACTTGAGCCAAGGAAGACCGACGTGGTGCTGGAGATAGGGGCGGGCTCTGGCTGGCAGGCCGCGATTTTATCCCGCCTTGTGAAAAGCGTCCATACTATAGAGCTTGACGGCATGCTTGCAGCATCGGCTGCGGAGAAGCTTATAATGGTCAAGGCGGACAACGTCAAGGTAATGCAGGGCGACGGCGCCAGAGGCTATGCAAAAGCCGCGCCTTTTGACAAAATAATTGTCACATGCGCATGCGGGAAGGTGCCAAGCCCGCTCTTTGAGCAGCTGAAGGTCGGGGGAATCCTCATTGCGCCCGTCGGTGGGTCATGGCTGCAGGAGTTGAGGCTCTACAGGAAAACGAAGAACGGAATGAAGGAAGAGAATCACGGCAGCGTTGTTTTCGTGCCGCTGAGGGGTGGATAGCTACACAGGGATTATGTCGTCGACGTCCTCTTCATCGCCTTCGGCAGGCGGCTTTACGCCTGCCTTCGCCAGCTTTGCAATGGCAGCAGAGCCGCCTGAAAGAAGCGGCTCGCCGTGGCCGGGTAGGAGCTTGTCTACCTTGAGCTTTGAAAGCGCGTCAAGGGACGCCTGCATGGCGTCAGGGTCGCTGCCAGGCACATCTATCCTTCCTATGCCGTCTGCGAACACCGTGTCGCCTGATACAAGGACTTTCTTTGAAGCGTCATAGAGGCAGATGGAGCCTGGCGTGTGGCCCGGCGTGTGCAGGACTTCAAATCTGTAGCCGCCAATGCTGAGCTTCTCGCCGCCCCTTAGTTTTGTGTCAACGCTGCGCGGCTTCAGCTTGCCGTCAAAATAATCCACCATGCACATCTCAGTATCAGCCTTCTCCAGCGCAGGTGCGTCAGCCTCGTGCATCGCGGTCTTCGCGTTGAGGAAGTAGCCGTTGCCACCGACGTGATCGTAGTGCGTGTGTGTATTGACAACTGTCTTGATTGACCTGGGATCTATGTTTGCTGCCTTGAGAAGCTGGTACATCCTTGTGAAGTTGAGCCCTGTGCCTGAATCAACAGCAGTGTCGCCAATTATGTAGATATTGGAATCAGTCCCGGACATCTGAAGAAGAACTATATCGCCTATTTTCTTTAACATCCAACTACCCCCATTAGAAATTTGTGCGGTAACTTATTTATAGATGTGGTTGTCTAGCGGCATAGCGGCACGGCGCCTCCCAAAGGGGTATAAAAGGGGTTATCAATTTTGTTTATGGTAATCGGTTCTGTTTCTTTTCAATTAAGCGAAATGGACAAGAAGCGAGGTATATCTCTACCTGAAGAAGTGACAGAAGACCTTGCGTACCTGTGTGGAATGTTTATGGGTGATGGGCACCTGAGCTACAGGGAGAACAAGAAAAACTACTCTATAAAATGCGTGGGCAATCCGACAGATGAGAAAGATCTTTATGATAATGTAATTGCACCTTTGTTTTCCAGAATGTTTGGAATTAATGTAAAACCCAGAATAATGGATAATTCTACCACGTACGGAATAATAATACACTCAAAGACAATTGTGAGATTTCTCTCTGAGAACATTGGTATACCACTGGGCGCAAAATCCGGAATAATAAGAATACCGTATGTTTTCAAGAACAATGATAAACTTATGAAATCGTTTTTGTGCGGGTTTGCTGACGCTGATTTCTGTCTCTCGTTGAAAAGAAGGTACAGAGATATTCAATATTACCCTGTAATAGAAGGGGCTTCAAAGAGTAGAAGAATTATGGAGGGGTTTTCGGAATATTTGGAGTCTGTTGGTTTCAAAGTTTCAAGAGACTTTGATAGGCCAGTATTTGATGAAAGAATCCAAAAGTCAGTAATAGTTCATAGGATAGACTTGTATGGCCACAAACAACTTGTGCTCTGGATGAAATTGATAGGGTTCAGAAGCCCGAAAAACATCAGAAAGTTCGAGCTGTGGAGGGAGAGAAATAAAGCTCACTCTAGAGCCAGCATACGCCAATTAGCGGGGGGTGGATTTGAATTCGGCGACCGCATGCCAATAGGCATGAAGCCTCCACCGACCTTCGGGTCTCTCAATTTCGAGAGACTTATGAGCCGTTCGCTGCCTGTCATTTATGACAGAGCATCGACGAGCACTCCAGGCTGCTCCATTGCGTCCAAATATGGCATTTGCCATATTCAGCCCCCGCTGAGAGTCTGAACTCGCCTTTCACTTTGCTGTAGATTATGTTTCGAGCTTTTATAAAAGCCTCAAGGACAGCTTTGCGCGAAATCCCACTTTGCATGCTGGGGTTTTTATTTCTTTCTTACAATTCTGTTATGGGAGTATGGCTAAAGTCAATTATGTTGTGGGGTATGCGGACGATGCGCTCTTCGGCAGGTCTGTCGCAGATGCGCTGAAGTGTCCTTTTGTGCCGTTCAGGAATGAATATTACCCCGAAGGGGCGCCCGCACCGAAGATAGCCGCCAGCTATGACGACATAAATGGCAGCCATGTCCTTACTGTTTATAGGAGGAGGCAGCTTCCTGAGAGAAACACCGTATGCAGATTCCTTGCAAACTACCCGAGAATTGTTAAGAGTCTATCAGACCCTGAGACATTCGCTGCCGCGAAGGTTGATGTGTTCCATCCTTATTTTGTTCTCGGCAGGCAGGACCATAATCCCAAGACAGACCCGAGCGAAAGGGTAAGAAGAAAGGATGCGGGCAAGGACATGGGCTACAAGTATGAAGCAAGCCTTTTCCGGGGCTGCAACGTGCTTCTTACATTCCATCCGCACTGGCACAGGGCGCCAGGAGAGTTTGATGTTGAAGGCGTGCACATGGTCGGTCTTGATGCAGTGCCTTCAATGGTAAAATATGCCAGGCAGATGGGCATGGACAAAAATTGCATAGCTATAAGTCCTGACCTCTCAGGAGGCGATGGATATAGCATTGCAAAGAGGTTTGCCGAAGAGGCTGGCCTGGCGTTTGCTTTCATCGGGAAAGAGAGGGAAGGACCTAGCAGAATCCGTGATAATGGCGACATACTCGATGCAAGAGGCAAGGATGTGATAATAGCGGATGACATAGCATGCACCCTGACCACTTTGCAGGGCGCAACAAGGGCTATACAGAACCACGGCGAGATGGATGCCTATTTCGTGCATGCCGTCCTTCCGGAAGACGGGCACACAAAGGCGCAGTCGCTTACAAGGGGCAGCGGTGGCCCGCTCACGAGTATAGCTGCGACAGATTGCATAGACTCTGATTTTTCCTCTATCTCAATAATAGACAGGCTTGTAGAGTTTTACGAAACCCACAAGGGAACCTAAAACTACATTATTAAATCAATTCTCAGAATAGTGTTTATGCCAGAAAATATCATCGCAGGCGTTGACGAAGCTGGAAACCTGGCATGGCTGTAGCCATGCCTCGCCAGAAGAGGGGCTGTGCTCGGCCCGCTCGTCATTGCAGGCGTGTCAATTGAAGAGGGCAAACTGGGGAAGCTGAAGGAGCTGGGCGTCAAAGACTCCAAGCTGCTCAGCCCGAAGAGGCGCGAGCACCTTGCCAAGGAGATAGAGAAGGTTGCGAAGAACATCATGATATTGAAGGTCGGGCCCTGCAAGATAGACAACTACAGGAGCAACGGAGTTGACTTGAACCGGCTGGAGTTCATGAAGATGGCAGAAGTCATAAGCTTCCTCAGCCCGAATGTGGTTTACGTGGACAGCCCGGACGTAAAGCCCGAGAGGCTGGTTAAGATTCTTTCCAAATCTGCTGGGAAGGCAAAAATCGTTGCAGAGCACAAGGCCGACGTGAACTATCCCATAGTCGGCGCGGCTTCCATAGTGGCCAAGGTCGCGCGCGATGAGGAGATAGAGAAGCTGAAGAAAAAATACGGGGACATCGGACCGGGTTATTCCAGCAACCCCATTACCATGGAGTGGATGAGGCAGTGGCTGGCAAAGAACAAGGACTTCCCCGAAGGCGTTGTCAGGAAGACCTGGATAACAACAAGCGCTGTGCGCGGCGAGAGGTCGCAGGGCAAGCTCTCGTTCTGGCTGAACAGGCTGAGGAGCCAGCAACAAATCCCACCTACTGAAGATGAATGAAACCACGCCTTTGTCGCAAGGCACTGCCGATGATGAAACAGACGCCCTGGTTTGGGCTGAAAATCCATTTCTGTTTGGGTGAGTACCCTGAAGCGTATTTAATTTTTGCGGTAGTGCCTTGTGTTTTTCACCGGAGTCTCGGTCCTGTAAAACATCACTGCTGCGAATGCCATCATGAGCAGCACAGCCCACCACGCATCAAGGGCAGGGAACTCGGCAGGGTAGCCTATCAATACGCTCGCAGTGTCATTGTCGACTACGCCAAAGTTCGATACGGCTGTGATGTTCAGGCTCTGGAAGCCTTCTGTCACGTCATTCGCCATCAGCCTGACGTATATGGTCCTCTGCTCGCCCGGCGAAAGCGTTATGTTGGCGCAGCGGCCGAGTATGTTGCAGCAATCCTCTTCAGACGGCGAATTGCAGACGGGAAGGGGGTTCAGTTCGTCAGCAGGCAGGAACGCCGCTATGCAGGAGCCTGTAGAGCACCCTTCAAGCCCCAGCGTCACAGTCTGGGTTGCAGTCCCTATGTTCCTGACCTGTGCAGGTATGTCGGCTCTCGCCCCCAGGCTCATCACAACCAGATGGACGAGGAAGTTCACAAGCGGATGCGTTGTCACAACACCCATTGTTGAGTTGGTGTTGTTTGCCCTGTCGGTGGCATTGATGTTGTATGTTATTGTTGTGCCTTCAGCATAGTTTACTTTCACGGTGCATGTTGTGTTGCCGCCACGGGGGGCCGCGCTCCACACACCATTGACGCAGTCTGACTGGCTGCAGTTAGTGAATATGTAATTGTTGAGATTCCTCTGCACTATCGTCAGATATATTATGTTCGAGTATATGCCTGATATGTTGTCGGATGCATTGGATGTTATGTTGACGTACGTTGTCCTTGACTGGTGAAGGTAGCCTGGCTGCACCAGCCTGCCCGAGGAGTCCTTCACCCATGAGAAGATGACTGGGTCATACCTGTCTATGGTCGTGTTCTTGACCTTGCTTGTGTCCGTGCCTGATTGATTCCATTCCTCCCAGTTGCCTATGTTGTCAACTGACCTTATGCTGAAGTTGTATATTTCGTCATCCTTCAGGATTGTGTTTAGCCTGCCGAATTCGTAGTACCGCTGGTTTGTCGGAAGGCATGCAGGCTCGGCTTGGTTGCTGCCGGTTATGTCCGTCCAGCCTATGGTTGAGTTGTGCCATTTGACGTAGAAGCATTTCACGCCTGAACCCGGGAAGTCGTCGTTGTTATCATTCCAGCTGAGGTTGAAGTATTCGCTGCCAAGCCATTCGGGCTGGTTGCGACCCATCCACTCATGAAGCAGGTTGAAACCTGACAACGGCGGCTCTGTGTCCACCTTGACCGAGACGTTTGTGGTTGCCCAGACCCCGACGTTGCCTGCAGCGTCTATGGCCCTGCAGCTGAAGTTGTATAGGTTGTTGTTCGCGCCAATGCCGCAGGCTGTTGATGTGGCTGACGGAGGCAGACCGGTGTTATTGCAGTAGGCAATGTCATTGATATTGCTCCAACTCGCGCCGCTTAGCATGTTGACATCGTAGGATGCCACGCCTGACACGGCATCTGTTCCGCTCCACGGCACATTGTACCTGCCGTTCACGAACCAGAAGCCGTTGCGGTTCCAGCTGTTGCCTGAAGCTATCACATAGGGCACGCCCATCGTGCATGTGGGCGGTGTGAGGTCTATTACAGTGCCCCATAAAGGCACGGGTTGACCAT